>Ga0190315_1000653_pt1 | contig 16144 bp, 16 predicted proteins | sample 48701101_MG_FD_161673 | JGI IMG/M metagenome (GOLD analysis project Ga0190315, IMG submission 161673) | Hydrothermal vent sediment bacterial communities from Southern Trench, Guaymas Basin, Mexico - 4870-11-0-1_MG | ecosystem: Environmental > Aquatic > Marine > Hydrothermal vents > Sediment ...
AGAAATCAGATTTCTAAAGGATGGAGAGAAGTTGCTCTCCGTAGATGTGGATACCGCAAGAAAAATATGGAGAGATGGAATATTGAGGTTTATGGGTTAGGTTTTTTATTGCTTTCTATCGTGAATGTATCGTGGTGCAAATCTTCTTTATTGCCCAAGGCATCAACGGCATAGTACTCAACGTGGATGATTAAGGCAAAGGCTCTTTTCAGTATGGGTGCCGGTACGGCTATGAAGATTGATTCAAATGCTGTAAAATTACTTCTCTCCGGGATTCTGGTATTTTGTTTATAAGATCAGGATAGAGAAGAAAAACCAATGTACTCATGGATGATGAGAATCCTATGAACAAAGCCTCAGTAGAACCAAATCCTATGCCTAAAGCAATCGCTTGATTTAGATTCACTTCTTTTATCTTGGTCTTCAGAATAATCAGATACGATAGCCCACTCTCCAGCAAACCTGTTCTCAAACCAACGTACAAACCAGCTAGAATTACATATACAGCGTCTCCAAATCCTTTGAGATAGCCAAATAGAGGATTTGTCAGGGTTAAATCCATGATGTATTTTGGAGAGATTGCAATTACCCAGAGTATCAAACCGTATAGAAAGAATTTTGCCTCTATCTTTTCCTCCACCACCACAGAATAGGAGCTATCGCTCCAACTAAAAGCATCCCTATTCCAGATAAAATCAGATAGGGGTTCATGATTCGTCTTCCAGTTTAACAGCTGTTCCATAAGCCAATATCTCTGCGGCTCCTCCCATAACCGAAGAGGTCATGAATCTTACGTTTATCACTGCATCTGCTCCGAGTTTCTCTGCCTTCTCTATCATCCTCCTCAGTGCTATCTCTCTTGCCTCAGATAGCATTTCTGTGTATTCCTTTATCTCTCCGCCAACGATATTTCTGAAGCCTGCAACTACATCCTTGCCTATGTGCTTTGCTTGAATTGTGTTTCCTCTAACCAGACCCAGAATCTCTTTCACCCTCTTTCCTGGAACAAAATCCGTGTTTGTCACGATCATGGTTCCAGATCCTCCTTACTTATTTTCTCCTCACTTTTACCTTTTTCCCTTATGACGGATACGAGTATCAGGATTATTCCAAGGAAGATTATTGCTAGAGAGGCTAAAATGAAAGGGTCCACATATTGCAAAGCGGGAACCAATCTGTATATCCCGTAGATTACGAGAAGCACTATACCTATAGCAAATAGATAGAGACCAACTTCTTTCATATTCATGTTTCTCCCATCAATATGGAGCAGGATTTTTAAAGCTTGTGCAATTTTTAAGGATATCTTCGATATCTTCTAGATCGTAATTGTAAGCTTCTCCGCTCCTCTTCTTAAAAGATCTTGCAAAAACTGCATACTCCATCTTTCCTTTCCACGGAATACCCCTTATATTTTTCATTCTTCTTACGATCTTCTCGGCATCAACATTCTCACTCCATTTACATTCACCCAAAAGCAGAGATTCATCACTGGAAGCGACTATATCTATCTCCTCTTCTCTCTTCCACCATTTACTTACATGGTTATACCTTGCAAGTTCAGGGAAGAGTTTCATCGCGAGGAGTTCTCTTATCAGTCTTTCAAATTTATATCCAAAGTAAACATCTCTCTCCCTATTAAATGCTCTCATTACAGCATCTGCATTACCCATCTCCAATTCCGCTCTATGAGGATAAACAAATCTAAACCAGAAGTCCATAAAGTGGTCGGATATCTCATATATTCCTCCTCTCCTCTTTCCGTAGGGGAGTACATGCTCTACAATACCAGTTTCCTGGAGGGTATCCAGATATTTGCTGAGATTCCCTTTATCCATACCTGTAGCAGAGCACAGTTTTCCTAGGCTTCTGTATCCTAGAGCGAGATACTTCAGTATGAGCCTATAAATTCTCGATTCTCTAAATTCCTCTCTTAGAAGAATCAGAGGTTCATCATAGAGGTTTCTGCCTTTGGTAAGGACGATCCTCTTTATATTCTCTTCGAGAGAGGTGGATTTATCGTAGAATGAGAGATAATACGGCACACCTCCAAAGATGAAATATATTTCTAGAGCTTTATCTATATCTTTTGTTACATCATATATGATTCTGAAGTCGAAGGGTTGAACTTTCCATATATTCACTCTCCTACCGTAAAGAGGACTTCTATATCCAATGACATCCTGTTCCATCATGGAAAGGGAAGAACCACATAGGATAAGCATAACATTGGTTTTTGATAAAATCTCATCTATTATCTTCTGAAAGACTGATAGAATTCCGGGATTTACCTCAATAAGAAAGGGAAATTCATCAAGCACGATAATGAACCTCTCTTCTCCAAATCTCACAAGTTTGAAAAGATCATATAGATTTTCAACTTCTAACTTCCTTATGTATTCTTCCCGAAGAGATTCTGCCAATGCATCCTTTATGTATTTTATATTCTCTCTCAAGGACTCATTGGTTAATAGGATGTATGTCCCTCTTTTTCTCTCGAGAAACTTTTTAAGCAATTCGGTTTTTCCGACTCTTCTCCTTCCATAGAGAACAACGAGACTGAAGCCTTTCTCTTTCCATATCTCGTTTAGATACCCAAGTTCTCTATCCCTGTCAATAAATTGTATCATAATTAGTCTAATCTTTTTACAATATTAAAAGATTATCCTTAGTCTACTGTGCAAAAAGATTCGAATCATTTATAACATTCTGATGGATACCAATAAAACTGAAGATGAGAATATCAATAGTTGGTGCAGGATATGTGGGTTTGGTTACTGGAGCATGCTTTGCAAAACTTGGGAATGATGTTATAATACTCGATATCGATAAAGAGAAACTGGAAAAGGTAAGAAAAGGTATTTCTCCAATTTACGAAGAAGGATTGGATGAACTTTTGAAAAACTACCGACATAGGATTGAGGTAACTCAAGATTATGATTACGCCATTCAAGGAAGTGAAGTTACATTCATATGTGTCGGCACTCCATCAAAAGAAGATGGCTCTATCGATTTATCTTATGTCAAGGATGCAGCAAGGAGTATTGGTATTGCTCTCAGAGAAAAAAAGGAATGGCATCTTGTAGTGGTTAAAAGCACCGTATTACCGGGAGCAACTACAGATATAGTCTTGCCAATAGTAGAGAAATTTTCTGGAAAAAAAGCTGGAAAAGATTTTGGAATAGCGATGAATCCAGAATTTTTGAGAGAGGGAAAAGCGGTAAAAGATTTTCTTGAACCTGACAGAATAGTGATAGGTTGCCACGATGAAAGAAGCAAAGAAGTGTTAAGGGAGCTCTATAAGGATTTTGATTCTCCAGTATTAGAAACCAGTCCATCGGCTGCCGAGATGATTAAATATGCGAGCAATGCCTTTCTTGCAACAAAAATCTCTTTCATCAACGAGATCGGAAATATATGTAAAAGATTGGGTATCGATACATACGAAGTAGCGGATGGAATGGGATTAGATAAAAGGATAGGTAGGGCTTTTCTTGATTCTGGCATAGGTTGGGGCGGCTCTTGTTTTCCAAAGGATACAAGGGCTTTGCTGAGATGGGTTGAGGAGATGGGCGATGATCTGAAGATAATAAGAAGTGCTGTCGAGGTAAATGAAAAACAACCCCTCAAGATCATCGATTTGCTAGAGAAATATGTGAAAAACCTGAGAGGAATAAAAATTGGTGTTCTCGGACTGGCTTTCAAGCCAGGTACAGATGATATAAGAGAGAGTAGATCCATACCTGTTGTCAAAAAATTGATGGAGGAGGGGGCGGAAATTTTAGCTTACGATCCGCAAGCGATGGATAACTTCAGGAAGCTGTTTCCCAATTTAAGATATTGCAAATCTGCAGAAGATGTTCTCAGCGAATGTGAAATCATTCTCATACTCACAAATTGGGATGAGTTCAGGAACCTGAACTACAGTGGAAAGATTGTTATAGATGGAAGGAGATTAATCGAAGCAAAGAAAACAGCAAAGATTTATGAAGGGGTGTGCTGGTAGGTGAAAGGTTTAATCCCGGCAGCTGGTAAAGGTACAAGACTGGAACCCATTACTTTGGCAATACCGAAAGAACTTCTTATGGTTGGAGATAAGGCAGTGATAGAACATGTCATAGAAGCAATGAAGATGGTTGGTATAGAGGAGATAGTCATAGTCGTCGGATGGAAAAAGCACGCAATTCTCGATTATCTCGGTTCAGGTGAACGTTTAGGTGTAAAATTGACCTATGTTGTTCAGGATAGAAGAGATGGACTTGCAAAAGCGGTTGCTGCGGGGGAGCATGTTATAGAAGATGAATCCTTTATTGTTGTTCTTGGTGACAACTTCTTTTATCCAAAAACATTCCTTAAAGATATAACGGAGTTTCACAACAGAGTAGATGCTGATGCAACGATAGGTGTGGCAGAGGTTGAAGATCCAACCAGACATGGTATGATAAAACCTGGCGAGAACAATCGGATAATCGATATAGTTGAGAAACCTTCTCCAGAGAAATCTCCAAGCAATCTTGGATGTATGGGAGTTTATATCTTCAAACCCGTTATATTCGATGCCATAAGAAAAACCAAACCAGGTGTTAAAAATGAGTATCAATTAACCGATTCCATAAAGATACTGATTGATGAGGGTTACAAAGTTCTCTACCGTAAAATAGATGGTAAACATATAGATGTTGGAACAATCGAAGATTTCAAAAAGGCAAATCTATTCTTCTCAAAGGTTTATGATGAGTGAGATAGAATTCTCTATAGTTGTTGCGGTCAGGAACGAAAAAGAATACATAGAGAAGTGTATAAAATCTTTGTTCAATCAGGATTTTGATGGAAAGTATGAAGTTATAGTTGTGGATGGAATGAGCGATGATGGAACTTATGAACTTCTTCAAGGTCTGCAAAGGAAGTACAATTTTGTTTTGCTACGAAATCCGAAAATAAATGCAGCTGCAGGGAGAAATATAGGTATAAAACATGCAAAGGGCAAATTTATAGCCTTCATAGATGGAGATGCATATGCATACAAAGATTGGCTTTCCAGCATCAAAAAAATTTTTGAAAGGGTGGATACCGACGGAGTGGGTGGCCCCGATCTTCTTCCAGAGGATGCTTCATTTAAATCTAAAGCCATAGGTCTGGTTATGACGTCTCCTCTAGCTAGAGGAGGAAGATTCAATCCATCAACTCAACATACCATGATGGAAGAAGAAAGATTTGTGGACCATATTCCAACGTGTAACTTATGTCTGAAAAGAGAGATATTTGATGAAGTCGGTTTATTTGACGAGAGTTTTGTTAAAGGACAGGATTTGGAACTTAGTTACAGGATAAGAAAAGCGGGACACAAATTATTCTATTCACCCTCCGTCAAGGTCGTTCATTACAGAAAGCAAACTTTCCGTTCCTTTGCCCGCCAGATCTACAAATGGGCAAAGGCAAAAGTCGCAATAGTAAAGAAGCATGGCTTGCATGGAATAACAAGCCATATCTATCTGTGGCCAGCTTATGGTTTAATAGCCCTGCTTCTCATTCTTTCAATCTCTTTCCTGTTCAATTTGATGCAGTTGTTTGCCCTCCTTCTCTTCCTTGGCTTGATCCTTTATTTGCTTGCCATCCTCTTTGAGTCGGCAAGGATTTCGAAAAGATACGGTGACAAGAAATTATTTTTGTACTCGTTGGTCCTGATCCCTACCATACATGTATCATATGCATGCGGTGTAGTAGTTGCGTTGGTGAGGAGAAGCATATGGTAAAAGAGAGATTGAAAGTCTTGATCATCACAACATTCTACCCCCCCTCTAAAGGTGGCATACAGACTTACACATACGAGATAGCGAAGAACCTTCGGGATATGGGGGACGAGGTGACGGTATTTTCCATTTCATCTGATGGGATAAGAAAGATTTTTTCCGATCCATTCATGAAAGTTTACAAGGGGGAGAATGAGAAAGTAGGTTTACTTCATGTTTTGAAACCCCATGATTGCATCCTAGCAACAACATGGTTCCCCTCTGGTTTAGTGGGCATCTTTCTGTCAAGGTTGCATCATGTACCACTATACATATCAGCTCATGGAAACGAAATTTTATATCCTGAAAGCTATCCACTGATGGAAAAATTGATGATTTGGACATTTAACAGAGCAGACAAGATATTTGCGGTTAGTAATTACACGAAGTCCTTACTCGTGGAGAAGGGTGTGCCTAGGGAAAAGATATACATTGTGCCGAATGGTACCGATCCAGAACGTTTCTCTTCCAAGGTAACCTTCGACGATATCCTACAAAAACACGGAATCCAAGGTAAAAGAATTATACTCTCTATCTCGCGATTAGTCGAGAGAAAAAACCTTGGTGCGGTGATCAGAATCCTTCCAGAAATATTGGAAAAATTTCCCGATGTGGTTTATCTTATAGGTGGAGAGGGACCCATGAAGGATGAATGGAAAAGGTTAGCTCATGAGAAGGGAATCGGTGATAAGGTCATGTTTGTGGGGCGCATCCCAGATGATGAACTGCCGAAATACTATGCGATGTGTGATATCTTCGTGATACCCAGTAAGAAAATCAGAGAAAAGGGGGAGGTGGAAGGATTTGGTATAGCTTTCCTGGAAGCAAACGCTTGCGGTAAGCCAGTCATTGGTGGAAGGAGTGGCGGGGTGGAAGATGCTATCATCGATGGCGAGACCGGTATTTTGGTCGATCCCGATAACGAGAATGAATTGAAAGAGGCGATAACTAAACTTTTATCTGATGATTCTATTGCTCATCTGATGGGAAGAAAGGGGAGGAAACGGATAGAGGAGGAGCTGAACTGGAGAAAGGTGACGGAGAGACTAAGGAGGTACATGATTGTAGATAAGGTGAGATAATGCCCAGGGTATCTGTCGTGATACCGACTTATGGAAGACCAGATAATCTTAAAAGACTGCTGGACAAGCTGGAACACCAAACCTTCAAGGATTTTGAGGTAATCGTTATAGTTGATGGTGATAGAGAAACCTTTGAAGCCTTATCCGATATAAAGAGCAAGAAACCGTACCCAGTAAAGCTGGAAATCATACCGAACAGTGGTTGCAACATCGCAAGAAACAGGGGGATTGAGCTGGCTGAGGGCGAGATAATAGCTTTCACTGATGATGATTGTATTCCCGATGATGACTGGCTGGAGAATGGTGTAAAGTACTTCAGACAGCCAAAGGTGGTGGGAGTAGAAGGAGTAATTTATTCGGAAAGGAAAGGAGATGCTACCCACAGAACACCCCAGATCCTGGAACGAAAGAATATTGTGCACGGAAGGACTGCAAACATGTTTTATAGGAAAGATATACTGGAAAAGGTGGGGGGCTTTGATCACAGATTCACCATAGAGATATCGCGTGGGAAGATAGGATATCGCGGAGATACCGATCTTGCATGGAGAGTAGAGAAATATGGAAAGATCCCTTTCGCCAAAGATGTCAGAGTTTTTCACCCTGTAGATAAAATAACACTGAGAAAAGGACTGAAAGATAGCAAATGCTTTATATTAACCTCGTTACTACTCAAGAAGCACCCGGATCGATTTAAAGATGTCATACGGTTAACTTTCTTTCCCCTAACCCCTTCTGTCCCTCTCAAGATTTTCTGGATGTTTCTGGGGTTACTGAAGGGTAGTGAAAGTTGTAAGGAGTTTGGAGGAGAAAGGCTGGTGGGAAAATGAGGATAAGTTACATACTTGGTCAATTCCCAAATCTATCTCGGCAAAGTTAAGCATATATGGGAGGAACTAATATGAAAAGCATGAAATTTGTGCCACAAGTTCCGAAGGAGCATTATTTCAAAAACTACGACACTAAGGAGAGATGGATAAGTTATTGGTATCAGATTAATGAAGTTCTGAAATTAAATCCCGAGAACGTTTTAGAAGTCGGGGTTGGAAATAAAGTTGTTTCCGATTATCTAAGAAAGCAGGGAATAAAAGTTACTACGGTTGATATTGACCCAGAACTTGAACCTGATTTTGTATGTAGTGTAACAAACTTATCAGAGGTTTTAAAATCTAAATATGATGTTGTTCTGTGTGCCCAGGTTCTAGAACATTTACCATTCTCAGAGTTCGAAAAATCATTAAAAGAAATCAAGAAGGTTTGCAAACGGTATGCAGTAATAACCCTACCTCATGGAGGCATAGATTTATCACTAATGGTTTATTTTCCGAAGAGGAAGTTGAGAAGGATTTTGAGTATGAAGATCCCATTTCCAAGAAAACACAAATTTGATGGAGAGCATTACTGGGAAATTGGAAAAAAAGGATACTCATTAAATAAAATTCGTAGAATCTTAAGCAAGTACTTTACAGTGGAGAGAGAGTTTTATCCACCAGAAAATATGTGGCATTATTTTTTTATCTTAAGTGCGAAAAAATGAATACCTGCATGTTGGTAGATCAGCAGATGAAGGTGATTGCACCAGTCGGCGCAGTAACTAAGTAAATACCTCCATTCTTTAAAGATGTTAGTCAGACATTTGAAAGAGTATAAAAATGTATCTTGGAGCGAAAGACCAGCCATTCATCGATGACAAAAACCTTAAAACATTTGTTCAAAATCAGAGATAAAGGTGAGACGGGATGAACATCTGCATGTTTGCCAAAGGTTTGCCAGTGCACGTCCAAGGAGGAATGGAAATGCATGTAGAGGATCTGATTAACGGTCTGGTTAAAAGGGGTCATAAGGTAACGGTGATAACAACAAAGCATCCAAGAGGAATCAAAAGAGAAGGGGATAAGAATCTAAAAATTTACTATGTTGGAGACAAACCACTGAAATACACAAAAACATTCTTCAAGGAATCTGCTGAGCTGTTCAAGGCTTTAAGTAAACAAGAGGATTTTGATATAGTTCACAGTCAGAGTATCGCCGGAGCGGGGGTTGTAAGGTTTACCGAAACGAAATTACCAATTGTCGTAACTTTGCATGGAACCATCTTTAATGAGATCAAAAGCGCCTTGAACAAAAGATCTCTCAAAGGCTATGTTGGGGCATCCTATCTATTGCTGAAGATGTTGACGGACAAAAACGATAGACTGTTACTGAAGAGGGCAGATAAGATAATTGCTGTCAGTCACCAGCTATGCGATGACATTAGACAACAATACCGCCTACCAGAAGAAAAGTTGACCGTCATTCCGAACGGAATAGACATTAACAAATTCAAACCAATACATGTTGAAGATCTGAAAAAGAGATTAGCTCTAGCGAATGAGAAAATAATTCTGTTTGTTAGCAAAATACACAGACAAAAGGGATGCCACCTTTTTCTAGAGATACTGCCAGGCATCTTAAAAGATAATAAAAATGTGAAATTGATCTTCGTTGGGACGGGACCTTACTTGCAAAAGTTAAAAGACATGGTCAAGAAAATGGGAATCGAAAATCATGTTATATTTGCAGGAAGAGTATCGGATGAAGAACTACCGAAATACTACAATTTAGCCGACATATTTGTATTCCCAACATTGAGGATGGAGGGTTTGCCTTTAGTCGTTCCGGAAGCGATGGCATGTGAGAAGCCAGTAATTGCCTCTCGCATCGGTGGAATTCCCACCGTGATAGAAGATAATAAAGATGGTATCTTGATAGAGCCGGGGAATCTAAAAGAACTGAAGGAAAAAATTGTGGAAGTTTTGGAGGATAAGGAATTGGCAAAAAGACTTGGGAAAAATGCAAGAAAGAAAGTTGTTGAGAGATTCAGTCTAGATAGGATGGTTGAAGACACGATAAGGGTTTATGAAGATGTGATGTCATGATCGTCGGCCTTCTCTGTCCATTTAATAAAAATACAGGTGTCGGAAGATATGGAATCCATCTACTACAGGGATTACTAAGACTTAATGTCGATGTAATTCCTATCTTCTTCGGAGATTTTGAATTACCTACCGGTTGGGACTCGAACTATATAGAAATACCTTTAAAAACTTCAAGCAGATACCTCCGCCCGATACTTTATCCGCACTTGAGTAAGAGATACCTTAGATCCTGCAATTTTGACATCTTACATAGTAATGGAACGTATTACTTGGAACCGGACATTTTAACTCTGCATGAAGTGCATAAATATATGATACGAACGAGAAAAATTTGGCACTTGAAACAATTACTTCCTTGGGAAATTGCAACACTCCAATATGAAAAGAAGAATTTAAAAAGTGGAAAAGTAAAAAAGATAATCTGTCTTTCTCAAGGAGAAAAGAGAGAGGTTATGGAGTCTTACAAAGTTCCGGAAGAAAAGATTGTTGTTATTCCTAATGGTGTTGATTTAAATGTATTCAGACCCGACAGGATAAAAAGAAAGGAAATAAGAGAAAATCTTAGAATCGGGAAAAACGAGTTAGTTCTCATGTTCTCAGGGCATGATTTCGAAAGAAAAGGTCTAAGATATGTAATAAAGGCTTTACCCATGCTTAAAGATAAGAATAATGTCAGATTGATAGTTGTTGGTAGAGGCAATTCTAAACCATATAGAAATCTCGCACAAGAATTGAAAGTTTTAGACAAAGTCATATTTGCGGGATTTGTTCCCGATATTACTGAATATTATGTGGCATCCGACATTTTTGTATTCCCCACAGCATACGAAGCTTTTTCCCTTGCAACGCTTGAAGCAGTTGCATCTGGACTACCGATCCTAGCTACAAAAGTAAATGGGACCGAAGAGCTAATTATGGAGGGTTATAATGGTTTCTTTATTAGAAGGGACCCAAAAGACATAGCGGAAAAGTTAAACATCTTGATCGAAGACGACAACTTAAGAAAGCAGATGTCAAGAAATGCGAGAAAAACCGCTGAGAAATATTCTTGGGACGAAGTTGCAAAGAGAACGTTAGAAGTCTACGAGGAATTGATAAAGAAATAAGGAGATAACTAACATAAAAAACCATCTTTGACTACTTTTTTAGCTTCTTGCCATTCACCTCTTATAAGGATTCACTTATTTTTCATCTCGTCTATTACATATCTGAACATGCCTTTTGGGCTGATGATCTCCATGAAAAACGTTATATCATCTTTCTTGAGTTCTCTCAAAAGAACAAGTAAGGCAGCATAAATTCCAAAGCCAATAACGGAAAATATCAAAAGATGATACCACCTCATCACGATCTTCGTGGATATGTAATAAAGTATACCACATACCAGGATACCTGCCAATGCATGCTTAATGATACAGAATCTTGATAAACTTATCCCGGTAAGTTTTTTGGAAGCCAACCTCAAACTTATGAATCCGATCAGAGAAGAAATAAGAGTAGCGACTGCTGCGCCACTTGGACCGTTTATTCCAATCGCAGACAATAAACCATTCTTTGGAATGAACAAACAGTTAAGAATGATGTTGGATATGCACATGCATCCACCTATCTTTGCTCCTACATCTGGTCTGTTTACACCCTGTATCAGGGAGTTGTAGGGAACATTCAATGAGTTAACAACCGCATAGACTATCAGGATCACAAAAACAGGTACAGCGGGAAGGAAACTGCTGTTCAGAAAGATGTTGATTATGGGTCTAGAGAATGCTATCATTATCGAGGCTACAGGGATAACAACCATGGATATGTACCTCTCCGCCTTCTTTGTTTCTCTCCTTATTCTCGCGAAATCATTGTTTGCATGATAGCCAGAAATGGTCGGAAATAGAACCATACCAACAGATGCAGCTAATATGGTTATAACCTGTAAGAACTGCTGTACACTGAAATAATAACCAACCTCCTTCGATGTCCAGAAATAACCTATCATCACCTTATCAATATTAACAGAAATCGTTGATATTATGGATATGATCATTATCGGTAAAGCAAAGGAGAAATAACTCTTTATCGTTTCCAAATCTGGTCTGCTTGCAGGATAATTCCTCAGCAAGTAGAGTCCAACCATGAGGGTTACAAATGCTCCAGCCACATAACATGCGGATAGAGATCCAAGGACATGTTTTGATATGAGATTCCTGAGAGGTTCGAGAAAGGATGGCCATGAAATTGCTGGGGATATGCTCCATCCGGCGATGCTAACCCCTGCTAAAGCTACTATTATTTCGGAAGGAACCTTGATAAGATTCTCAAACATACTCACAAACTGTCTCTTTGCTATCTCTCTCCTGCCCTCAAACGTTGATAGGGGAATCTTGTATAGATTTACAAAGACGTAGTAGATGAGGAAGATGTAAACCACAGATTCTGTCGTGGCATCGGTAAAATCTCTGTGAAGGATGTTCTTCCAAACGAATATCGAGAGAATAACCAAAACAACCATCAAGCCTGTCAGCAAAATCTTGATAAAAGCATAGGTTCCTATGCATCTACCAAGGTCTTTTCCCTCGGAAACCCTCTTGATATGAGCCTGATAGAATCCGAGATCTGCAAGGATATTGAACATTCCTAAGAAAGACATGGCAAATCCTACGGTACCAAGAGCGTATGGTGCAAATCCACCCCACAACTTTGCCATCACTACTAAACCTACCCAGCCGAGAAATCTGGCAAAGAACTGTGTGAAGGTGATCAATGCAGATTTTCTGGCTATCATGTTGTAAAAAAGAAATTTCGAGGAGGTTTATAAATGGATGCTATCCATGCAGTAACCACTTCCAGAGAGGAATACACTTTATTGTCTTGCCATCTAAATTTATCTCATTCTCATAATCCCACGTTATGATCTCTAAATTCTTGCATTTCAGTTCATTGCTCGCTTTGATCAGAGATTTTATCTCCCTTTTCTCTATCTCGTCTCTTCCAGATGCATAGGTAACCTGAATGAGTTGCTTTATTTTCATTCCCTCTCTGATAACAAAATCTACCTCCTCATGTCGTGGAGTCAAATAGAAAAAGACATTCTCTCTTGGTTCCCTCCTCAAGATATCCACTGCCACCACATTCTCCATGATTCTTCCAAGATTTTTTGAAGAACCCGGGCTCAATGCTTCTATTAATCCGGTATCTATGGAATATACCTTCTTTACCTGCATTAACTGGTACTTCACCTTCCAAGAGAAGGGAAACAACTGAAAGAGCATGTAGGCATCTTCCAGATAAGAAATGTAATTTTTGATGGTGTGAACGCTCTTCACTCTAAAAATGTTTTTGAGCTTGTTGTATGATATTCGCGATGAGAAGTTGGATATCAGATAAAAAGCCATCTCTTTTAAGTCCCTGACAAACTTCACCTTATACCTTCCCACCACATCTCTGGAAATTATCATATCATACAGTTCTCTGAGATAGATCGTTCTGCTACTTACCTTGTAAACTTCTGGAAATCCTCCAATATTTATATATTTTGATAAATGATGGTTTAAAATACCGATCTCCCTAGTTGTGGGCGTTTCTCTTACTTTTATATCAAAATATTTCAGATATTCTCTAAAACTGAATGGATACATCTCAAAACTTACACATCTACCTGTTAGATGGGTTGCCAGTTCACGGCTGAGGAGAGAAGAGTTGCTCCCCGTTATCACCAAGTTGTATCCCTGTCGCATCAATCTGTTCGCGAACAACTCCCACCCAGCGATATTTTGTATCTCATCCAACAAAATGAAATCAAAATCCCCATAAATCTCATGCAGAACTTCGAGCAATGTATTCAGATCCTTCGCCTCGATACCTACAATTCGCTCATCGTCAAAATTCACATATGCATAATTTTCACCTCTGAGAGACAGATGGGAAAATATAGACTTGCCCGATCTCCTAACACCAGTTATCACCTTTATGAGTTTATCCCTCAACAATGGTTTGAAGCGATCTTGTCTCTCTCTTTCGATTATCCTCTCTCTATCAAATATTCTCTCTGTCTCTTCCTTCTGATCCACAAGGATCTGTTTCAGTGATCTCCTCTCCATAGATAGTGTATTGCAAAATTATTTAAAAAATTTTGCACTGTAATGCAAAATATTGCATTACTATGTAGCAGCATTGACGTCAGCTCCCTGGTTATACTAATTTCTCATTTGAGACAAACGAGAAAAGGTCTCTTTGGGAAAGCCTTATATACTTCAAAAAATTAACAAAAATGTTAAGTTTGTAATGTGAAATCATGCTGTGGGAGGAGATTATCGCAAAAAGCGAGAAAATAGGAGCAACCCCAACCCAGGTATTTCAGGAAGAGGTGCAAAAGGTTCTGCTCACTTCCCTGAGTCGAGATGAAGCATTCAACCATATAGTATTTCAGGGTGGAACCGCTCTCAGACTATTTTATGGAAATCCTCGTTTTTCAGAGTATCTGGATTTCGTTTTGAAGCAAAATGAGACATTTGATCTCACCAGAAACATCCCTAATATGCAGGCATCTGTTGAAGATGCATTTCCATTTATCGAAAAAGCCAGTTTCAATATTCAGAGGAATGATGATCAAATGCAACGTCTCGTTCTCAAGTTAACGGGAAAACCATTCAAGAGAATTCGAGTGCATTTAGAATTGGCATATGTTCCATCCTACCACAACAGACCGAGAATACTTGACTATCCGCCCTTCAATCCAGTTGTAAGAGTGGAGGAAGATCGCGAGATACTCGCTGATAAATTGGTTGCTCTGGGAAACAGACCATACATAAAGGGAAGGGACGTATGGGATATGTATTTTCTTGCCAAAGAAAAAAACATTGCCATTCCATGGGATCTCGTGTTCCGGAAGGCTACGGATTATGGAAGCACACCATCAAATCTGAAAAAGAATATTCTAGAATCTGCGGAGAGATTGAAGAAAGAAGGATTGTCTATCCTTCACAGCGAGATCCTTCGTTTCATGCCAAAAAGATTTCTCGATCAATACAGTGAAAATCTCAAAGAAATTGTAGAGGCGGTTGTGGAAATTATAAAGGGTGGGATTCTTGAAGAGTGATGAATGGTTACTCTTCTTCAAACGGCATAGAGATAAAAAGATATTCTCACTCTCTGATCTGTCACAGCTAACGGGAGAAGATAAATCATCCCTCTACGTTCAGCTGACCAGACTGGTCAAATCTGGATTGGTAAAGAGGGTTGCATACCGCTGGTATGAAAACCCATTTTCTCCTCCAACTCCAGAGGAAATATCCATGATTCTAAGACATCCATCGTATCTATCTATGGAATATGCTCTCTCAAGACAAGGAATTCTAAGTCAAGCGGTGTATACGCTAACGCTTGTAACCACGAAGCTTCCTTATACTTATAAAACCGAGGATGCAACCTACGAGTATCATCAGATACACAAGACCTTATTCTGGGGATATGAGAAGGAAGGATTTGTTAACATTGCTGAACCCGAGAAGGCACTCCTAGATCTCATCCACATTCGCTGTACGAAAAAGAGGGGTGCAAGTACTGCCATGATAAAATCGTTATTTGATGATATGGATGTAGATGAGCTTGATATCGAAAAACTTCGTACATATTCAGAAAAATTTCCACCAAAAACGAGGAAAATTCTGCATGAGATAATGGAGTGATAAGAAAAGATTGTGATTTTGTATTTACGCAAAAGCCTTTCATGTTATCCAAATAATAGAATTTTTCATAAAAATTTCTATCATTGCAATAGTAATTTTGCAACTTATCTCAGGAGCCATTTCCATAGAGGTATGCATCTTATCATTTTATCCTTTATCCTCAGTTCATCCCCATAATCCCACGTTATGATCTCTAAATTCTTGCATTTTAGTTCATTACTTGCCTTGATCAGTGATTTTATCTCTCTCCCCTCTATTTCATCTCTGCCCGATGCGTAGGTAACCTGTATGAGCTCTTTTACTGACGTTCCCTCCTTGATGACAAAATCCACCTCCCTTCCCTGATGATCTTTCCAGTAAAAGATTTCCATATCTGGATGCTGATAACTCTTCCTTCTCAGAAGTTCTACAGCCACTGTATTCTCCATGATTCTCCCAGTATTCTCACTCAGTCGGAAAGAAGCAACGCCTATGATTCCTGTGTCGATGCAATAGACTTTCTTGGGCGCGATTATGCTTTCCTTAAGTTTTGGAGAGAATCTCTCTACCATCTTTATCAAATAAGCCTGCTCCAAACCCTCTATCCAGTTTTTTATTGTGTGCTGATCCTTTACATCTAGGATGTTCTTCAGCTTCGAAAACGTGATTTCTGAAGAAAAATTGGAAACAAGATATTT
>Ga0190315_1000655_pt1 | contig 16115 bp, 13 predicted proteins | sample 48701101_MG_FD_161673 | JGI IMG/M metagenome (GOLD analysis project Ga0190315, IMG submission 161673) | Hydrothermal vent sediment bacterial communities from Southern Trench, Guaymas Basin, Mexico - 4870-11-0-1_MG | ecosystem: Environmental > Aquatic > Marine > Hydrothermal vents > Sediment ...
GCTTCGCGTCTCTACAAAAAAACCGGAGACGTGAAGCTTCGCGTCGTTATAAAAATTAATCTGGATTATGCCTAAAATATTTTTCGTCAGTTGGATTTCAAAACTTTCAGGACGATTTCCCCTTAGAGTTGTTCTTATTGTACCGTTCATGCTTCAAATTATTACGGTGGTGGGATTAGTCGGCTATCTTTCATTTAGTAATGGACAAAAATCGATCAACTTAGTCGCGACTGAATTACGCAACGAAATCACAGGCCGCATTGAGCAACATCTGTTCAATTATTTAAAAACGGCACATCTTATTAACCAAGTTAACGCTGACTTGCTCCGTCTTGGTATGTTGAAGATCACTGATCCGAGTACCATAGAACATCACTTTTGGCAACAGCTTCAATTGTTTGATTCTATCGGTTATATTTCTTTTGCAAACGAACAAGGCCGCTTTATTGGGGCTGAACGCCGAGAAGATCATAGTGTTGCTATTGGCGAAAAAAAACAAGAACAATTTTACTTTTATACCGAAAATAGTGAATATTTAGCGAATAGCCAAGGTTATCGAAAGGATTTAACGAATACGATAAAAGATTATGATCCGCGCACACGAAATTGGTATACAAAAACAAAATCTGCTCAAAACCCCATTTGGAGTGACATTTACCCCTTGCTTGATGCGGCTGATTTGAGTCTTTCTGTTACTCAGACGGTTTCCGCTAATCAACCTTATTACGATAAAAAAAGCACTTTTCAAGGTATCTTGGGAACTGATATTTATCTGTCACAACTCACTGAATTTTTAGCCGGTTTGCGAATTGGTTATACGGGAGAAACGTTCATTATTGAGCGTTCTGGGTTGATAGTGGCTTCTTCAACTTCAGAAAAACCGTATTACATTAATCCCAAAAATAAAGAAGTGGAACGGCTTGATGCGCGCAACAGTCAAATGCCTTTAATTCGTCATCCCACACAATATTTAATAGAACGTTTTGGTGATTTGTCGAGTATTAACGATAGAGAACACTTAGAATTTATCGTTGCGGGTGAACGAGAATTTCTCGTGGTGAAACCACTCCAAGATAAGCGGGGTATTGACTGGTTGATTGTTGTGGTGATACCACAAGCTGATTTTATGGCGCATATCAATGCGAATACGCGCATGACGATTTGGCTGTGCTTGATTGCCTTAGTGGTGGCTATTTTTATCAGCTTATCGACTTCCAAATGGCTGGTTGCACCTCTTTTACGTTTAAAATCGGCGGCTCAAAAACTGGCCGATGGGCAATGGGGGCAACCGTTACCGACTGAACGATCTGATGAAATTGGAACGCTTGCTAAGTCGTTTAAAAAAATGGAAAAGCAGTTGAAAGAACTGTTTGATAATTTAGAACATAAAGTGCTTGAACGTACTGCCCAGTTGAAACAAAAGAATGAACTGATTCGCCAAATTTTTGGACGTTATTTAAGTGATGAAATAGTGACAACATTGCTTGAAACGGAATCGGGTTTATCTCTAGGCGGTGTTCGGCGGGAAATCACGATATTAGCTTCTGATATCAGAGGATTCACGGCTCAATCTAATCGTTTGCCGCCAGAAAAAGTGATTAAAATCATTAATCTCTATCTGGCTGCGATGGCTGATGTGATTACGGAATATCAGGGAACAATTGATGAATTTATGGGAGATGGTATTTTAGTGCTGTTTGGTGCGCCAATAGCCAGAGAAGATGATACGGAAAGGGCTGTCGCTTGCGCTTGTGCGATGCAGTTAGCGATGAAAGCGGTTAATAAAGAAATTCAAGCTTGGGGCTTGTCACCATTAGAAATGGGTATTGGTGTTAACACGGGTGAGGTTGTGGTTGGCAATATTGGTTCTGAGAAACGGACTAAATATGGCGTAATAGGCAATGAAGTCAATCTCACTTATCGCATTGAATCTTATACGATAGGCGGGCAGTTTTTCATTTCAGAAGCGACTTTCAAAAAGGTTAGAGAGATTGTTTACATTGCAAATGAAAAACAGGTTCAACCCAAAGGCATTAAACAAGCTATCACGATTTACGAAGTCGGCGGCATCGCGGGGAAATATAACCTGTATCTTGAGAAAGAAAAAGAGGTTTATTGTGCCTTATCAGAAAGTATTCCTCTACAATACACGGTTATTGAGGGCAAACATGTCAGTCATCAGCAATTCGCTGGCCAGATTATTCAATTGTCAGCTAAAAATGCTTTAGTGTGTTGTGATAACACTGCTGACAAGCACTTTGTGCCTGAACCCATGAGCAATATTAAGATCAATTTGCAAATGCCAAACCAATCAAAAACCAGCGAAGATATTTATGCTAAGGTGTTAAATCAACCCGCCGAGGAAGAAAGCGGTTTTTATATTCGTTTTACTTCAAAGCCTACGGATATAGAAGCAGAGTTGGATGCACTTTACAAAGCCAACAGCGGGCATTAGTTGTCTAAAAGCTCAAGCGAACAGCCAACAGCTGTTGGCTTGAACTCCCCTTTTTCATGATTCAGAATTCACTAGCGCCATGTGCCCCGGCCCCCATAATTTTTAACAAACTCTCTTGAACTTTTAAGGCTTGTACTTGAACAAAAGGATCTATGCCGTGAATACCGTGAAGTAGCAATTTCATATCTAAAGTCGCGAACCAAAATTGGCCGCTATTGTCTTCATACAAGGCAATTCGGCAGGGTAGATAAGCGGCAAAATCGGGATTATGTTTCAACAAAGAGGCCGACACCGCAGCATCACAAAATTCAAATATTTCTACAAACCGAGAAGGTTTTCCTGTGGCGATTTTAATTTCTTTATGTAAGGGATGACTCGATATCAACTTAATATTCAGTTGATAAGCATATTGTTTCATGGCATGGGTTGCTTGTTCTATTGTTACCCCCTTTTCTAAGGGAATTTTAATAAGCATGGCACTGGCAACATCTTTTTGCATCACCTGCTCAACAAATTTACCAAAAAAGGCAATAAAATCTTCATTAAAAGAGTCGGCCAGTTGTTGACCTTGAAAATATAAAAAAAATACGCCGGCTAATAACAATAAACCGAATATAGCCAAGATATTTCTTATCCACCTCCATAAGAACTGTATTATACCCACTTTTTGCGGCCCATAAATGGCCGTACTCGGCACTTGTATATACGAGATTTTATGTGACATGAGAATTATCCTTATATGACATACAATATTCAAAACGTCGTAAAAAAGAGATACATACCATAATAATTTCAATAACTTACATCAATATTTTAAACGTAAGGAATATCTAAAAAAAGAAATCTAATAAATTATCCCCGTCTGTAGGGCAATGGGGTTGCCCACCATTCCCCTCATCCAACACCTGCTAGAATTTCACGCAAAATTTTTTGCGTGAAATGTGAAATGGCATTTGAGATCATTATTTTTTTAACTTCCTAAAATCAATCACTTACCCATTTTTTCAGACGTTTTCAGTACGATAATTTGAAAATTAAGGATGAATTCGATTAAAGCTTTCGAACTGTGCCAATAGCGAATAGCGAATAGCGAATAGCATTTTTTAAAGTTGGACTGAATATAAATACTGAATAGTATAAATAGATTTTATTGAAATAAATATTTTGCTGGCAACGAAAGGCGAAAGAGAAATGAGGATAAATTTTCGTTATACGGATTTTAGCGAGTCTTAAGAGTTCAATGCCAGTCTGTTTTTTTTTAAATTAAACAGTCATTTGAGACAAGGTAGATAACATCATCATTTTTGAGGTTTAAGGTTGGCTCTGAGCATAGAAATCAGTCAAATCGGTGTGATTTGATTTCAAAAAATGGAACACTTTAAACGACTGTCAATGATTTTTGCTGTCCACATTGCTATTGCATCAATCATTCATTTTAGATATCTAGCCCTAACTTGCAGGAACGACAGGATTTTGGGGGGTGCGATTAAAAGTGTGGGGGGAGAGCATCCAAAATAAATTTTGGAGTCCAAAAACCCAGTGATCGCGGCAAAAGTTTTTCTCGAAAAACTTTTTCCTCTTCGTGGAAAATTTATTTTGGATGACTTTTTATGATTTGATGTGGTTTTACCCCCGCACTTTTAATTGCCCCCGATTTTGGGGAGGAATTTGATTTCCACATTTCACGCGCAAAAAATTTTGCGTGGAATTGATAATTGATAATTGGTAATTGATAATTGTATCCTATTTCTCGTTTCAAGTACGGCAAAAAAACGGGCACACTTGAGTTATACTGCGTTTTTGGGAATTGGGAAACGAAGTTTCCCAATAAACTTCGGAGTTTCCCTATTTTTTTTTATCAAGCTCATAAGAGGGTACTTCGTTAAAATCAAAAAGCCTATCCCATAAGACAATTAGCAAGTGGTATGACATTCAGGTTTTGACACTCAAAAACCATTGTGTTAAATCGTGTCTTTGTAAGACTCAGCATCAAGCGCGATATTATTTCTTTAATTCTTGTTGAGTAACATTAGCATTATATAATGAATAAGTTATTATTAGAAAAGATTCAAACACCCAAAGAACTGCGCGACTTACCAGAATACCAATTGCCTAAGCTGGCTCATGAGTTACGCAACTTTTTAATAGAGACTTTAAGCCGAACTGGTGGCCATTTTGCTTCCAATCTCGGTGTGGTTGAACTCACCATTGCCTTACATTACGTTTTTAATACCCCTTCAGATCGATTAGTTTGGGATGTTGGACATCAAAGTTATCCCCATAAAATCCTGACTGAGCGGCGTGATGCGATGTCCACCTTGCGCCAAACGGGTGGCATTGCTGGTTTTCCTAAACGCAGTGAAAGTTTTTACGATACCTTTGGTGTGGGACATTCAAGTACGTCTATAAGTGCCGCGTTAGGCATGGCAGTTGCTAATAAGCAACAAGGTTTAGACCGTAAAGTGGTTGCCATTATTGGTGATGGTGCGATGACGGCCGGTATGGCGTTTGAAGCTATGAATCATGCCTGCGATCTTGATGTCAATCTCTTAGTTATTTTAAACGACAATGATATGTCAATTTCCCCGAATGTGGGAGGCTTATCTAATTATCTGGCAAAAATATTGTCAAGTCCGTTTTATACATCAGTGCGTCAAGGCAGCAAAGAAATTCTCAGACGTATGCCAACCGTGCGAGAATTAGCGCGGCGTACTGAAGAACATATAAAAGGCTTGGTAGTACCGGGTACCTTGTTTGAAGAATTAGGCTTTAACTACATTGGCCCGATTGATGGGCATGACTTGCCTATTTTATTGAGTACTTTAAGAAATATGAAGGCATTGGAAGGCCCACAATTTTTGCATGTGAACACCCAAAAAGGTAAAGGTTTTCAAAGTGCTGAAGACAATCCTTGTACCTATCACGGTGTGACGGCCTTTGATCCTAAAACGGGTAAAATGGTGGCAAAATCGGCTAACGCCCCAACCTACACCCAAATATTTAGCGATTGGCTTTGTGATATGGCTGCCCAAGACAAGCGTTTAATCGGCATTACTCCCGCGATGCGTGAAGGTTCGGGCTTAGTCGATTTTTCAGAACTTTTTCCAGAACGTTATTTTGATGTTGGCATTGCAGAACAACATAGCGTTACTTTTGCGGCTGGCTTGGCTTGTGAAGGTCTCAAACCGGTGGTTGCTATTTATTCTACTTTTCTACAACGGGCTTATGATCAACTGATACATGATGTTGCATTACAAAATCTACCCGTATTATTTGCGATAGATCGCGCTGGTTTAGTCGGGCCAGATGGCCCGACTCACAGTGGTAGTTTTGATCTTGCTTATTTACGTTGCATCCCCAATATGTGCATTATGGTGCCGGCCGATGAAAACGAATGTCGGCAAATGCTCACAACCGGTTTTCAACAGGATGGGCCTTGTGCTGTACGTTATCCACGCGGCTGCGGAGTCGGGGTACCCGTTAATCCGAAGTTGACAAGCTTACCTATAGGCAAAGCGCAATTACGTCGTCAAGGGCAGACTGTCGCTTTGCTGGTTTTCGGAACACTATTGAAGGCCGCTTTGGAAGCCGCAGAACAACTTGATGCCACCGTCGTTAATATGCGCTATGTGAAACCCTTAGATGTTGAAATGATCTTGCAAATGGCAAAACAACACGAACTACTGGTGACGATAGAAGAAAATGTCATTATAGGCGGTGCGGGTAGTGCAATTAATGAGTGTTTACAAGCACATGCAGATTCAACACGGGTGCTGAATTTAGGCTTGCCTGATCGTTTCATCGCACATGGTGATACTGCAACGCTATTGGCACAATGTAGTTTAGATGCTGAAGGCATCGTACAGGCCGTTACCAAAATCAATGATCAATGATCAGTTATCAAAACGTCCATATTATTACTATTTAGTGATGTCTAAGATCGACTCTCGAATAAACTGTAGTGATCAGATTGATGTTAAAATGATTAAAATCAAAATTCGCTATGCGAAATCATGATAATCAGCATTTAGTGTAGCACACCGAAGGTTTACGCTAAAGTTTAGCGTAGCTTCCCTTCGCTTCGCTAAACTTTAGCGTGAAATATCAGCGTTTTTTTAATTTTCCTGATAAACATTGATTTTTCGTTTAACATTTCAGGCTTTTGCGCGCAAAAACGTTTGCCTGAAAGCGTGAAATCTTGTTGATTACTACAGATTATCGAATAAATTATCGCTAATTTATAACTTTTTTTGTTTGATAACAGTATGAATTTTAATAGATTATATAAATGCTATCCTCATTCACATTCAATACCTTCGGGTTTGATGTCTTGATAAGATATCAACAAAAATTGTTATAATCAGGATAATTGTTCATACTCACAGGATGGGCAAGTCGTCATAACAGATTGATATTAATAATGCAAATAATCCAAAGGATTTTACCATGAATGAACCTGTCACCCTTTGTATGCCGGATGTCCAAAATAGTGCTGACACACGCTGTCTTGCCATTGATAAAGTGGGCATTAAAGACATCAAATATCCGGTGCGCGTTAAAGATCGTTCCGGACGCGAACAATATACGATAGCCAACTTTAATATGTACGTGAATTTGCCCCACAACTTCAAGGGCACCCACATGTCACGGTTTGTAGAAATCCTTAACGAGCATGAATACGAGATTACCGTTGAATCGTTTAAAAAGATGCTTGTGGAAATGACTAAGCGTTTAGAAGCCGAAGCGGGACATATTGAAATGACTTTCACCTACTTCGTCAGAAAAACAGCCCCTATTTCAGGCGTTAAAAGTTTAATGGATTACGAAGTCACTTTTATCGGTGACATTACCGATGACGTACCCAACATAACGGTTAAAGTTATCGTTCCCGTTACCAGCTTATGCCCGTGTTCCAAGAAAATATCTAACTACGGTGCCCACAACCAACGTTCCCATGTCACTGTCACAGCTAAAACCAAGGGGTTCTTTTGGATAGAAGATCTCATTGATTTAATGGAAAAAGAAGCCTCTTGTGAACTCTATGGCTTACTCAAACGCCCTGATGAAAAATATGTTACTGAACAGGCTTACAATAACCCCAAATTTGTTGAAGATATTGTACGTGACATCGCAGCAAAATTGAACAAAGATGAGCGAGTTGCAGCTTACATAGTCGAATCAGAAAATTTTGAATCCATTCATAACCATTCTGCTTATGCCCTGATTCAAAATGAAAAATAGATGTAACGGTAATGATATAATCAAGTTAAAGATTGAAGGGATAGAAGGCACCAGCATGGGGGCCCATAAGCGAGCGTCGCTACACCTCACGCAAAGTCGCGTTCGTCGCATTGATAGAGACGCACGGCCGTGCGTCGAGACGAAGCACCGAAGCGGTTTTGCGCCTTTGCGCCTTTGCGTGAGATTGGTTTTAGATCGAACCCTTCTTTGAAAATAATTATCTGAATATCTATATAACTTTCATCACCCAGATTGTAGCACTACTTTGCTCTTTAAGATCATGGCTTTTTGACGATAAACCATTTTATTTTTGTATTAACTTATAAAGGCAGTTTATAACCCATCCCAGCGACTTCCCGCACTAATTTTGGTACGAGATAACCGGGTAATGCGGCTTGCATTTGTTCCAGTAGTTGAATAGCTTTTTTTTCTGGCACTTCAAAATGCGCTGCGCCTTGTACACGATCTAATACATGTAAATAATAGGGCAAGACATGACTGTTGAATAACGCTTCACTTAAGGCGATTAAAGCCGTTGCATTGTCGTTTATCCCGCGCAATAGTACGGATTGATTTAAAACCGAAACGCCGGCCTTAATCAATTTTTGTAAGGCCTGGTTGACTTTTTCATTTATTTCATTAGCATGATTAGCATGTACCACCATCACGGGCTGTAAACGTGTGCCGGTTAACCAAGTGAGTAGTTCATCATTGACTCGTTCTGGTAAAATAATCGGCAGACGAGTGTGCAAGCGCAAGCGTTGTATATGTGAAATATTGGCAAGATGATGCGCTAATTCGGCTAAGCGGCTATCTATCAGGACTAAAGGATCACCACCGCTTAAAATGACTTCGCGAATAGAGGTATCGGCGCGAATGTAGTCTAATGCGGCCTGATTGGGTACTGGTGGACAGGTGGCATAATGATAATGTTGGCGAAAACAATAACGGCAATGAATGGCACAAGCGCCTGTTGTCATCAATAAAACTCGTCCGTGGTATTTATGTAATAAACCGGGCATTTTTTCAGCGCTACGATCACTAACAGGATCCAGACTAAATCCTTGTAATTGTTCCTGTTCTTCTACACGGGGTAAAACTTGCCGCAGCAAAGGATCAGACGGATCAGCTTGACGCATTCTTGCCACGTAGCCTCTCGGCACACGGAGCTCAAATCGTTGTTTAGCGATGACAGTCTGCGCGAGTAGGTTGTCAGATAGTTTTAATAACTCAAGCAATTGCACAGGGTTATGAATCGCTTGACGCAATTCACGTTGCCAAGCCGTTGGTGTAGATTGCTTTTGGGCTGACATTTTAGTTATCATAATCGGCTTTTTTTGAAAATTAAAAATTCCCTCCAACCTCCTTTTGAAAAAAGGCTTAACCCGAAGGGGTTGAATCTGAATAGGACAATTTTTAAGTTTTTTTTTAAAAGGGGGCTTAACCCAGATGGGAGTTGAATGTGAATTCGATGTTCAAGTATTTCTCCGAAAAACTTGAGCATCGAATAGGCTTTCAGGCACACATTTTTGTGTGCAAAAACTTTTGCCTGAAAAGGTGATACTTTGTTTTTTGTTGTGCGAAATCAACCTGGGAAAATATTTTAGACAACGGCTTTAGCTTCGCTGACCTTCGGTTCACGCCAAAGATTTTGCGCGCAAAATCTTTTTCACGCAAAAGTTTCGCGAAGCGAAACTTTTGCGTGAAAGCGTGAAAGCTGTTGGCATTCAGTTTATCATTTTAAGGAGTTATTAAATATAATGGCACAGATCAGCACCAGTGAATTTAAAGCGGGGCTTAAATTGATGCTTGACAATGATCCTTGTAGCATCATAGAAAATGAGTTTGTCAAGCCGGGTAAAGGTCAAGCCTTTAATCGGGTTAAATTGCGTAATCTCAAAACCGGGCGGGTGATAGAACGAACTTTTAAATCAGGGGATACGCTGGAAGGTGCCGATGTCCTTGAATTGAACATGCAGTATTTATATAACGATGGTGAGTACTATCATTTTATGGTACCTGATGGCGACTATGAACAGTATGCTGTCTCTAGCAACGCCATGGGTGACACTCACAACTGGTTGAAAGGTGAGGAAATTTGTATAGTGACACTGTGGAATAATAACCCTATTGCAGTGACAGCGCCGAATTTTGTGGTGCTGAAAATTGCTGAGACTGAGCCCGGCCTCCGTGGCGATACTTCCAGTGGTGGCAGTAAAGCGGCCACTTTGGAAACCGGGGCTGTGGTACGAGTACCGTTGTTTTTCAATAATGATGATTTAATCAAAGTTGATACACGCACTGGTGAATATGTTTCGCGCGCTAAATAGTCGTAATCGCAGGGCTTGATAATTGGTAATGAAAATGAATGCCTGTTTTCTATTACCAATTAACCCGCTAATTATCGTTCAGGCTGATAAACATTGACCCGTGCTGGTGGCAAATTGCTCCACACAATTTTGTGAGACACTTTCTTGAAATGATGTGGTAAATACGTTGTCTGTCCGCTGAGATCATAAGTAAACTGGATCAACAGACCCTTTTCAGGTAAGATTTCCTCAATCTGCTTAATAATACCATGCCCCACTGCATGGGGTAGAGAACGAAATGGCAAACCCGATACGATTGTGCTCACTCGTTGAGAATCATTGCCCAGCAACTGAGACAAATGGACTGCATCACCTTTGATAATGCGTACTTTGGGAAAACGTTTGTGTAAATACTCTGCCAAACTAGCGGATTGCTCTACCGACACTAAACGTTCTGGGGCAATACCCCGTTCCAGCAAAGCCTCAGTCACTTTACCGGTTCCGCCTCCCAATTCCAAAATGAGTCCAGACTCATTAAGGGGTACAAATTGTGCAATTTCCCGCGCCAATCGCGTCGAACTTTCAAAAACCGTACCGATTGCTCTTGGGTTACGCAAAGCTTCACGAGCAAATAACATCCATGAAGAAAGAGGCTGGCGGTCTTGATTGCCAGCTCGGGAAGGTTTTTGAACCAAACCGACAGAGGCTTGTGAGGAACTGACTTCAGCGACTCTAGCGAAGGATTGGTTAAGAAATGTTTTTGCTTTTAATATGTTACGTTCAATCACTCATCTATTTCCTTATAAAGAAAGTAAAAAGTCAAAATTAGTATGTCGTTTTTTGTTAAGGACGTTTGTTCAGCACTAAAGAAATGAGACTTGTCCCATAATACTAACTCATTCATTTTGTAAAACTATAGCTTTTTTGATACGCATAAGAAAGCGTTACATTTGTATTAAGGAACAAGTTTATAAGTGTTGTAATGTGAGCTTATCAAAATAAATCGTAAGCGTTATTAGCGTATCAATAGCTCGAAAACTTTAAAAAACAATTCAGGCAAAAGCTTAGCTAAACTTTTGCCTGAAATTGATTCTAAAATGATCTGAAACCCTCTAAACAGAAAGGTTTAACCGACAGTTATCAGTTATATCATAACTGATGAATTGATGAATCCATTGAACTCTAGGTGGTTTAGACCACTTTTGTTGTCACATTCATTTGAGGCGGATTCATCAAAGTTTTTTTCACTGTACATTCATTCGTCGCTCGAATCAAGGCAGGAAGATATTTCTCTGGAAAGGAAGGCGGTACTTCAATTTCGAGGTTTATATTTTCAACTCGCCCAGTGGTTTTATTCCAATCATTAGATTGGCGTAACTGAATACCCTCAGTAGAAATATTGCGCGTTTGACAAAAACGCAATATAAAAAAACCGGCGCAAGTCACTAAACTACTGAGAAAATAAGAAAAGGGGTCAGGGAAGGCTTCATCTCCACCCGCCAATTTGACTTGATCTGTGTTAACGGTAAAATTTTTAAACTGGGCGTTGACTTTCATGCCGCCGCCAAAGCTGACTGTTATATCCATTTATGCTCCTGAGCAAATCTCTAAACTATGATAATTTATACTAGCATAAATAGTGAAAGCTTATTAAGTATTAATTATTAATTATTCAACATTTGCACGCAAAAACTGTATTTCACGTGTGAAATGTGGAAATCAATTAATGAGTTATCAGCTATCAGATATCAATGAACAGTGATAACAAAATGATTATTCTGATTAACGTTGTTCACTGATCTCGTTTCATCATGACAATCAGCGTTCTATCATAATCAAAAGCCTGATAACTGATAAGTCATCGCTGCTGAAAAACAATATTGACTGATTATCATGATTGACGCTGATCAGCGTTACTATAATCATCAAATGCCTGATAATTGCTGATAACTCATCATTGAACGATAACTACAAATCGTCTAGCATCTCAATAAATCCACAAGGGCATTCACTTTCACACAGCCCACAGCCTTTGCAATAATCATAATCAAAAACGTAATGGGATCCATCACTGGCTAAGTCTTTCGTTTTGAGTATGGCAGAATCAGGGCAAAGCATCCAACAATTATCACAAGCTAAGCAATTACCACAGGAAAAACAACGTTGGCTCTCTTTAGATATCAAAGGGGCGCTTAAACTCGTCGTGATTTCTTCCTCGCTGATGCGCTGTTCTACGGGGAGTGTTGGTTCTTGAACACGCGAAGCCAATTCGTAATAGTGCATGTTCATTTTTTCAAAAGGAATTGGCTTATTCTCCACCATTTCTGGCAAGGCTTCTATTTGTAAAATACGATCAATGGATTCAGCCGCCCGCCGACCATCGCCAATGGCCGCCGTAACCGTTCCTGCATTAGCGGTGGCATCGCCACCCGCGTAGATACCCAAATATCCCTCAACTTGTCCCCATTGATCGATACGCAAATGGGATTGATTGTTTGCCAACATTTCTATTCCCATTGGATCAATGACTTGTCCGACAGCAGGTATGACTTGATCCACATTTAAAACGGTTTCAGTCCCTTCAAAAGCAATTCGCTTGAATCTACCACTGGGTTGTAAGAGTTTTTTCATGTGAACCAGTTCAACACCCACTACGCGCTCACCGCGCAAGATCAGGCGACGAATACCCCGATATTCATGAATAATAACGCCTTCTTCTAAGGCCTCCCGAACTTCACGCTCAATTGCCGGCATCGCTTCATCAAGGGGAATGCCAGGTTTTGGAATGGGCTTATGAGAAATGAGATGTACTTCTGGTACACCAGCACGCTTCATCACCCGCGCCATATCGACAGCCGTATTACCGGCACCAATGACAGCAACACTCTTGGGAATCGGCACTTTACCAATATCTACCCATTTTTGGAGCAATTCAAAACCAGAGTGTAAATCGCGTGGCACAACGCCGTCAATACTCCATTCGACGCTACGTTGGGCCCCAAGTCCTAAAAACACAGCTTGATACTGATCTTGTAATTCATTAAGGTGCATATCGCGCCCTAAACGGGTGTGGGCTTGAAAAGTGATCCCATCAAGCGCCAACACTCGTTCAAGTTCAGCATCAAGCAATGGCCTCGGTAAACGGTAAGGTGGTAATGCGCTGCGTAAAGTGCCCCCCGCTTCTGGCTGATCATCAAAGATAATCGCACGATAACCGCGTTTTACCAAATGATAGGCTGCTGAGATGCCCGCAGGCCCAGCCCCAACGATAGCGATTTCAGGGGCCGCAGGGTCAACAGGTTTAACGGGATAGGCCCAGCCTTTAGCGATAGCCTCATCTCCCAAAAAACGTTCTACGGCATGAATAGCAATGGGTTCATCGTATTGACCACGATTACAAGCCGTTTCACAAGGATGCGGACAAACGCGGCCTGTAATAGCAGGTATCGGATTGACAGAAACAATTGTTTCCCAAGCCGCTTGAGTATGACCGGCTTGTATACAGGCCAAATAGGCTTGAGGATCTTCTCCTGCGGGACAAACGTGCTGACAGGGAGCAATTTGATAAAGATGTTTGGGTTTTCGTGTGCGCCAAGTACCCGTTTTAAAGTTTAAAGATGTGCCAGGCCGCGCATACCCGGTACGAGTGAACACCTGTGCTGCCATATATTTTCTCCATTCTACGCTAAAGTTTTTGATCTGCAAAAACTTTAACATAGAAATCAGTTGTAGGGTGGGCAACCTGGTTGCCCACCATTTTATCAATTATTAATTATCAATCAATTATCTGCCTTGTTGGCCTGGACGAATCATTATCACAACCACGGCACTTCTAACACCCCAAAGACACATTCATGCACTCCTCGTAAGGATTCCTTGGGTGTCAATCTTTCCAAGTCTTCAATTCCCAAGGAACAATCTGTGTTAATTTCCCCCAACCTATCTGTGTCAAAAATTATTTTTGCAGGGAGCGGGTGCCACGATTTAAGAGATTTCATCATACCCCATCATCCGCCAAATTAATTTAAAATTTAATTTGGATAACTTATTTTTTCAAAGATCCCAAGGCAAATTCCCGTAGGGTGGGCAAGCGGGTGCCACGATTTAAGAGATTTTCTCATACCCCAGAACGACGCAGTCTCAGCCTTCCCATCTAAATCGACGTTTAGTTGATAACCCCCCGTACCCGAAGCCGTTCAGCTTAGTTTAACGATTTTGTAAGGGGTTGCTATCATAATCTCTTTATCCTATTTGCACAATCGCGCTAAAACATCCAAATACCAAATATGATTTTTTTTAACGTCGTTTGTCAAATTTATTGATACTTGATGCTTACCCCTATTATTGATACTAACTTATTGAATATAAACTATTTAGGAGATATTGAAATGAGAAAACATAGCAAAGCCTTACCACCTATCAGTTTGTCAAAAGTACTTTTCACGCAAAAGTTTTTGCGCGCAAAAACTGTATTTAGCTTCGCTGGCCTTCGCGAAGCGAAACTTTAGCGTGAGCCGAAGGCCAGCGAAGCTAAATGTGAAAAAGATAAGGGATTGTTTCCATTGTAGAGACGCGATCGCGAAGCGTCTCATGCTCTGGGTCGCCTCGAAACAGATTTGCGCCGCGAAGCGTCTCATGCTCTGGGTCGCATCGAAACAGAGACGCGAGGCAGAGCAAATCTACGAAAACTGATAGGTGGTAAGATAGCAAAGCCCCCGTTATTAGCGGTGGCGGTGAATATGAGTTATAATAATAAATAAATCTAATCAAAGGTTTTGAAAAAATTCTGTAACGAAAGCATCAAGATGGACTGGCTTAATCTGGTAAGGTTTATCATGACGGACAGGCTTGGATTTGAGTTTGATATTATTTTGGGCTAAGTTTTTGTTGTTGGGAGCAACAATGCTAAACTATAAAAGTTAAGTTTTTTAATAACAGAGGTCTAAAAAAATAATGTCATCATACCGTTCTCCTTTACCAAAGAGCCACGGTGCGCTTTATTTTACTGATAAAGAACGTGCTAAATGGTTAGCCGCAAAACGTCGGGTTGAGAATCCCCAAAATCCTAACAAACGCAAAAAGCGCAAGCGTTCTCAATCCGACAACATGAACGACGATGATGCTTGCCCCCTTTGTGGGAGGACAGGCCCAGTAGAACAATGTATGGATTGTTATATTGGCTACATGGACTTTGATTGAAATTCACAATTCAAAAGCAATAACGACAAGGATTATATATATTACTGAAAACTTCGGAGAACTTTTTAGCGTTCAATATTTTCAATGACTTACAAAAATAGGGCCAAAGGAAAATCAATGACTTGCAAACTTTTCCGGCATTTTCAGTATAATTAATAAAGGATTTGAAGTTGAAGCCTGTTTTTCAGTTTTTTTCTCCTTTCATAACCAATCGTTATTGTCATATCTATAAAGATTGGGGCAATTGAGTACAACTAATGACGGGCCGATAAACGCTTTAACGATTCTTAGATCAGTTTGCTTTGTTATTCTGGAATTATCAATCAATAAAACACACAGCCTGTCAACATGGTTTTAATTCGTTTCTCCGCCCGTCTTATGCGTTCCAGAACGAAGTTGTACTCATCTAAATAAAACGTTTGCCAATCACATCTTCAGCATCCAAAATCGTATCTAAAGCCTGTTGAGCAGATAAAGTTGATGAGTCAGGCGGTAGAAACGGTTTCACCGATTCATAATAAATGTGTTTAGCGGGTACCGAAACCAACGCTTTTTCAGGATAACGTAAGGCCGTTAAGTGCCCCCCAAAAACGCAACCGGTATCAATACAAATCGTATTATTCAACCATTCTGCCTCTAGCACTGGCGTATGCCCATAAACCACCTTCGTTTGCCCCCGATAATCCGCCGCCCAGTCATAGCGCACAGGTAAACCAAATTCATCCGTCTCCCCTGTCGTTTCCCCATACAAGGCAAACTCACGCACTTTACCTGACGCACGCCCTTGTAAGAACCTGTTCAAAATCTTTTATATGTGTTAAAATCAAAAAATAGACTAAAATAATCAATAATTAAGGAATAACTTATGAGAAAAATTTACCCCAGCGATATTAGTCGAGAAGAATTTGAGA
>Ga0190315_1000656_pt1 | contig 16115 bp, 14 predicted proteins | sample 48701101_MG_FD_161673 | JGI IMG/M metagenome (GOLD analysis project Ga0190315, IMG submission 161673) | Hydrothermal vent sediment bacterial communities from Southern Trench, Guaymas Basin, Mexico - 4870-11-0-1_MG | ecosystem: Environmental > Aquatic > Marine > Hydrothermal vents > Sediment ...
GGGATCGAAAAAACGGGAAGCGATGAACGGCAGCGCCAATATGCCTGTAAGCAGATAGTAAAACAGGTCATATCGCACCAGATGAGCTGCAGCGATAGCCGGAATCGCCACCGCCAGGCCGAGGCAAAAACGCAATATGATAAAATTGCCCCAGTAAATATCGGCATCCTCATCGATCTGTGCAATATCCTTTGCAAAAATAACAGTCGTGCCAAACTCGGCAATCAGCATGCACATCCCTATGAAAGCAATTATGTAGGAAAATTCTCCGAACTTTTCAGTCCCTAATAATCGGGCTACCAGAATGAAAACAGCCAGATTACAGGCTATGGAAAAGAGCCTTCCCGTTGCCTGGGCCGCCAGATTAATTGAATAATATCTCTTTCTTGAGGTGTTATTCATCTATAATTTCTTGCTCGTTTTCATGTCTAAAAGAGTATGTTTTAATGAAAACAAAAAGGCAGACATCCCCAAAACGCTGAAGATGAACCAACTTGAAAGCAAAATCGGCGCTCTCCAATTTGATAAAAACAGACGGCCGGTGGTAGAGCAAAAGGTAAAAACAATTATAGCACATAGAATTATTTGAAAAGATGGTCTTATGATTTTCAGGCCTTTTGCTGCCATATCGATTTTACGGGATCTTTTAAGACTCAATATGAAAGCAATCAGCAAGACACCATAAATAAGCCAGACGGTGAGCTGTGAAGAAAGATCCGGCAGGGCTTCGGGCCGTATGAAGCGTCCCATGATTATATACATGATAATCAACAATGCTATTAAGACGACAAATTGCATCCTATTAGGTAAAATTTCCAAAAAATTATAGTTGCAATCTTTGATTATCCTTTTCCATAAACAAACTAAAATTACGAGGACCATGGCTGATAAGGGGCATGAAAGCAAAGAAAACCACGCGGAAGGAGCGTTTGTGCTTTGAAATGTGCCGAAAAAAGCAGCATTTATCAGCACAAAGAGAGTTCCGGACTTTTTAGCGCTCATAATCTTTCTTATACAGAGAGGCATTCCTGCCGCTATTTCGCTAAATTGATTCAACAAATAGCTGCAGGCTATAAGGGGGATGATGAATGCTAAGATAGGATGCCAGAACAGCACCAGAACGATGGTTTCTATTATCCCAACTCCGCCAATAGTAATCAAGGCATCTCCCCATGGGGGATTCCATAGGACTTTTGTCAAATAGGCCTCATACATGCCAAAAATTGTGCCGGCTAAATAGAGGGATGGGAATAGTGGTTTTCCGAGATTAAATACGATATATGCCAGTACCAGCAGATGAAGAGTATAGAGGGACAATTCGACAAACAAACCCCAGAAATGGAAGAATGGAAACATGTCTGAACCGGAAAAGAGTTCGGCAAAAAAAAGGGAAAATGCTCCAAGTATTGACCAAAAAAGGAGCTTAATCTTTATGGGTACCGGCTGTTTTTTTAGCAAAACTCTTCACAAATCTTTCGGACAGATATTTGACAGTATCGGTAAGTATTATCTTTGTTCTTGATTTTGGGATATTGTATACATAGGCGGGTTTTAGTTTAGGTCTAAATTGCATTTTTGATTGTGTCAAATTGGGATTTTGACTCAGACTCTGGTGACCCATATCGTAAAATTCATAACCGGAAGAAATGCCCCAGCACATCATTTGATAATGAAGCAAGTTCCCCACATTTAAATGACCGTATTCACGATCATAGCCCCCGACAAGACCACTCATAATCTTGTGGCCAAGTGTAAAGAAAAACCCCCCTACAACTGTGCCATCATAAACAGCAATGGCCGCTTTACCGTAATTCGAGCGAACGAGATTATTTACAAAATTAAAGCTCGGCACATCAAAGAGCTCCCCTTGCTGGGATGTTTTTAAACAGATTTGATATGCTTCTTCTAATTCAGTATCATTTTCAGGATCCCGAATTACAACATTTTGTTTCATAGCTCTTCTAATATTTCTCCGCTTATTTTTCGAGAAAGTCTTTATGAGGTTTTCTTTCCCGACTCTCAGATCGACAATCATGCTGTAATTGTCTTTGGGTGATATAAGGTATGATTCAAGGGAAGGGCATTCAATACTTGTCTGAATATTCAGATATGAAAAACTTAGCTCTTCAGCTTTCTTCCACCACAGATCAAAAGGCCCGAAATTTTCCGGTCCGCCTAACAATATCCTCATATATCCGAGAATGGGTCTTTCTTTTGCGAGCAAAAGCAATCCGCCTAAATCAAGAACAGACATATTGCCACACCTAGCAAGTATCTCAAGGAAGCCGGGATCTTGATAGATTGCAAATGCGCTTTTTAAATCGATTATATCTCGTTCACTCACACGATGGTTCTTCCTGCCTGAACCTGAATTTCCGCGGGGTTAAGCAACTCTCTGTATCCAGAAACTCGATACAGGATAATCCTGCTGCATGTGTTTCTCAAATAGTGTCTCGAGACGCTTTTTTTGGTTAATCATCATATAGTTTGATGCCCAAAAAACTCGAAAAGAGTTATTATACATCAAAAAGGCCTGGAACAGATACTGCTCGGTAAAAAACCTAAGCTGGTCGGAACCTTAGGAATTTTAGGATCTTTTCAGATAAATAACAGAATAAGTTAAATGCAATTTCACGGTTTATGTGGCTGGCATAATTAAATAATTCTGTAGATGTACAGTTTGCACAAGCAATGCCTGTAGGCCAGTTTATGCGTTGCGCAAATGCATCTCGTGCAGCCCGATATTTTTTATTATTTGTAATTTGCATATAGGAGTTTTCTCCATGTCGCCCTAATGTACCAAAATCATCTTTTTCCTTGTATAAAGCACAGCAAGGTGCAACTGAACCATCCCAGTTTATGCTTGAAGAAACGTAAAGCCAATCACAACGTCTATAATTATCTTTTGCCTCTCTTGCTATATGCTTAGATAGTTTACTTTTTGTTGCTTCAGTTGGGAGATATCTATTATATTTGGGTATACTAGAATACCAAGTCGCCATTTCTTCTCTATCTTCTTTGGGAATTGGATACGCATCTAGTTCGATATACGGAGCTACAAATCTTATCTCGTCAACCCCTATTTTTTTAGCTATATATTTTGCCTTATTCATTTCATGTTCGTTGAATCGAAAAACTAAGTATTGCCAAATAATAACAGGCGTATTTTGATTTAGCTTTCTCTTTATTCTTACTAAACGCTTCAGATTTTTCATAACCAAATTAAAATCTCCACCTCGTCGGTAAGTAGAATAGGTTTCCTGACTTGCTCCATCGATTGAAATGATCATTTTGCTCAAACCTGAGGCAACAAGGTGCTCTGCATCTACATCAGAGAATGGAAGTCCCAAATTAGTACTTATGGATGTTATAATTCCCTTTTTGTTTGCAAGCCGGATCCACATGGTCAGGACTTTTCTGTTTGTTAGCGGTTCTCCCCAATTAAAAAAATCTACAAAGAAAATATAGTCTCCAACTTCTTCTAATAGACGTTCAAATAGCTCATATTTCGCTTTTCCTTTCTTTCGGTCAATTATCCCTAGGCCGTTTGGGCATAGAGGACATTTAAAATGACATACATTCGTACAATCTATAGTAATTTTTAGTGGTTTTGCGCGTACGATGGAAGTTCTTCTAAACATTTCATAATTAGACAATACCCAATTTGTATAAGCAGGAAATCCTTTAAATTTTGTATAACATGCAACGGCCTGCCTGTATTTTTCTTGAAATTTATTTTTCAATTCAGATAGTTCCACTTAAGGCTCCTTTTTTTACTTGATTGGATCCCGATTCTGGGGCAGCCGTTTAAGCGCATGTGTAAAAACAGCAAAAATTTGACTGATCGTAACTCTACGATCTGCAAAATATTTTAGATATTCGTGGAAAAAATATTATGGTAATGGATCAAGCAACCACTTTTCAAGCAGGCTTTGCCTGTAATTCGGGTAGTTTTACCACAACCTACCTCAACAGTTTTTTTGCCTAGTGGTGTACGTTAGGTCATAATAGCCTGCGCTAAAAACTGCCGAGATCATCTTAAATCCGAAATCAGCAGGTAATTCATGACAATATTCTTAAAAATAGAAAACCTACTTAAAAACCGACATATCACGTCACTTGTAGTGCTCTTATTGTTCATCTCATTTACATCGCACGCAGGAACGGTCACATGATCTACCATGTTTCCCCCTCCATCACCTGTTGATAAAGAGCAATATAATCATGGGCCATTCGCTTGGCTGAAAAATGGGTCTCGGCATATTCGCGGCAGGTACGCGGATCAATTTCATTGATATTTACCATGGCATCGGCAATGTCGGAAACACTGTGACATAGAAAGCCATTAACACCATCTTTGATCTGTTCCGGCACCCCCCCCGCACCAAGGCCAATAACTGGCGTACCCGAGGCAAAGGACTCAAGCACGACCAAGGGAAAGGCATCAAACCATTTGGGCGTTTGTATCAGCGCCTTGGCCTCCATGAGATGGCTATTTGTACCTTGGATCTCGCCAATATAACTTATCTTGGGCGAGAACCATAACATGGGCCTAAGAAACAGATTGTAGTAGCGTGCTCCTTCGATGTTACCGGCTATCTTCAGCCGCGCGCCAATCCTTCGGGCTGCCAACATGGCAATATGCTGAGCCTTGTAGTGCGCTATCTTTGAAATATGAATGAAATAGTCCTTTTTACTATATTGCCAGCTCCACTTATCCAGATCCAGGCCGTAGTACACGTACCTGGTACTCTCCGTGTGCAGGGCTGCGTGTGCTTTACTGCAGGCAACAAGATTGGGGCGACTGTATCGTGGGGATGGCGGAACACAGGTAGATATGAGAAAGGGAAATTCGTCCTGATGACGCAGTACAAACAGATTCTGGAAAGACCAGTCGTGAATGATGTCGACCGGATGGGACTTCAAATAGTTTTGAACAGCTTCATACAATGGCTCTTCAGATAGAAAATCGGCTTTTTTGTGTACACCGCTCGGCGCTCTGGATGGGTCGTATCCACTGACTTCGATGGTTTTACCCGAACAATAGCTTCCCGGGGTTGCAAACATCGTTACTTGATGCCCCTTTTTAACGAGTTGCTCCACCAAAATATGGACAACTCTTTCAATACCTCCATATCCAACGGGCGGGGTTCTGCCATAAGGTAGCGAGATAATGGCAATATTCATAATTGATCAGCTTCTAATAACTTTGTAAAATGCCCTGCAGACATCTTCAACGTCATTTTTTTCTAATCCCGCCGACAGGGGCAGAGAAATAGTCCGTTCACCTATCCATTCGGCATTGGGGAATTGCCCCTTTTGCCAGCCAAACATTTTACGGTAGTATGGGTGCAGGTGAATTGGGACATAATGGACTCCCACGCCGATATTTTCGCCGGTCAGGGCGTCAAGGACCCAGTCCCGGCTCTTACCCAACTTATCTATGTCTACCAGGGGGGTATAAAGATGATAGGCGTGTATAGAATCTGGCTGGGGTTTAGGCGGCAAAAAACACGGCAGATCTTTAAAGGCTTCATTGTAAGTATTCCATATTTTTTCCCGCTTGTGCCAGTATTCCCAAAGTCGCCGGAGCTGATGTATTCCCATGGCTGCCTGAATATCCATCATATTATATTTAAAACCGCCCTGAATAACCTCATAATGCCTGTATCCTTTATCGGAAAAACGGCTCCATGCATCCTTGCTCATTCCATGAAGCCCCAGCATTTTGACCCTTGAAGCGATACGGTCATCATCGCTTATCACCATACCTCCTTCGCCGGTTGTAATGTTTTTGGTTACATAAAAACTAAAGCACCCAATATCGCCAAAGCACCCTGCCTTTATACCGTGGTATTCACTTTCAATTGCATGGGCACAATCTTCAATGACCATAAGGTCATAACGCCTTGCAATTTCCATTATGGCATCCATGTCACAGCAGCGTCCGGCAAAATGGACAACGATAATCGCCCTGGTTTTTGCGGAGATCTTTTTTTCGATTTCATCAGGAGATATATTAAAACTGTATTGATCACAATCTGCCAAAACAGGTGTTGCTCCGGCATGGATAATGGCGTTAACTGTTGCACAAAAGGTCATGGGTGTTGTAATGACCTCATCTCCCGGTCTCACACCGCAGGCAAGCATGGACAGATGCAGTGCGGCGGTACATGAATTCAGCGCAATGGCATGTTTCTTCTGTTTTAGATGTGCAAAATCCTTTTCAAATTGAGCGACTTTGGGACCGGTGCCGATCCAGCGTTTTTGCATGGAATCGACAACCTCTTCAATCTCTTCCTTCTCAATTACAGGTGCTCCAAAAACCAGAAAATCCTCTCGGGGACGAACCGGAACTCCGCCCTCTATGGCCAACCTCTTTTTATCAGCCGTCCAGGACCTACTTTGCGAGTTCATGTCGAATAGCCTCTCTTTTCAGTGCCTGAAAAAGCTTTTTATATATCGCAAGAGCAATATCCTCTCTTGTTGTAGAGATCTTGCGAGCTATCTTTAAAAAAAACGGTATGGTCAATCGATTTATAATTAAGTCTGCAAAAAAATACTGGATCCGTTTAGCCGTATCCATGTATGGATAGAAACCCATAGATGCGAGTTCACTTTTCAAATGTGGAGATTTTTTATACCACTTTGCCAGTGCATTACCCTCGCGTTTGGCAACATTCAAATATTCTTTTTCCTGCAAACAGTGGTAGTGATATCCCAGTGTGTATGGATTGTATATTACCCTTAGCCCATGATGTGACAATCTTTCGGAAAGCTCCAGATCCTCATGATATCGCATCACTTCCTCAAAAAGACCAAATTTTTCCAAAAATCGCTTCTTAACTGAAACATTGCATGTATAAAAGGCCCGCCAGTCCAGTTCCTTTTTCCCCCGCCATTGGGCGTAGCTCGCGTCAAGGTGAACTTTTGAAAACATAGAGTATGGAATTTGCGGCGATACGGTGACTCTGCCCAGAACGGCAACACCTTCGTCCGGATAGTGCTGATGTGTCTGAAGATGCTCGGCAAGCATGGTGGGAGTGGCAATCGTATCGTCATTGATAAAAAGAAGCAAACGCCCCTTGGCTTCTGTGATGGCCAGATTTCTTGCTGCGTTGGCCCCTGCGTTGGACTGCCATAAGTAGCTGACCTGCGCTGGAGAGTCGGCCACGTATCTTTCCACCGTTTTCCTCGTGTCATCACTTGACCCATCATCTGCGACAATTATTTCATAAAGATCGGCCGAGAGGGTCTGGCCGGTCAACGCGTCTAAACATCTCTTTAAGACGGCACTGCGATTATAGGTAGGAATAACAACAGTCAATTCAGGTTTTCTGTTTTGCATCAATTATAATTCCCGTAAATCTTATCCTGCCCTGACGGCTGGCTTTGCCTCATCCCTATGGATTATATCTATCGCCCCGATAATACCGATCAGTGAAAAAATCAGTACGGAGACAGGCAGGTTGACTTTAAAGCCTGGATCAAACAGTCCATGAATCATATGGGCCATCAGACCGCCTGCAATCCCGATTAATACAGCGCGATACCAAAAAGAGACCTTGAAAAGCAGCCTCCTGATCACCATAAAGGCTGCGGCAAAAATTGAGAGAAAGGCCAAAAATCCAACAAGGCCCACTTCAGCCCAGACAAGGAGGTAGAGGTTGTGAACCGGGTTTTTCCCACCCCTTAGAATGCGCGATTTTCCGGTGGTATCGTACTTTGAAAAAACCTCCACAAAATTATTCATGCCAATTCCCACTACGGGGAATTGTTTGATGATGGAAAATGCCGCCCTGTTCAATGGCATACGCATGGCCGCGGATTTGTAATCGTCATGGATAAATCTTTTTTCAATGGTCGGATACGCAAAAAAGAGGCTGATCACCACAATGATTCCAGCCAAAACCAGGTATAGAGCCGTCTTGATATGAAAAAGTCTCCTGCCGTATAAAACCAGAAATACCAAGGTAAAGGAGAGGGGCAGCGTAACCCAGGCGCCTCGTGAGAGAGTCGTCAGAATTCCGGCTAATCCCATCATCAGCGCCACAAAGCAAAACAGCCTAATCCATCTGTTCTGTGTGCCTAAGAGCAGGGCAAAAGCAAGAGGCAGCAATATCTCAAAATAGTAAGCCAGTATATTAGGATGGCCAATCGTGCCGGTGGCACGGCTGAACATGAAACCGATATTCTGCTCCACGAGCTGTTCTTCTCCAAACAGCGCAAGGCCAATAGTCTCGCCTGTGGTATACTGGGTGTAGGCCAATGCACCCTCAAAACACATGCCCACCATCAGAAATATCAAGAATATTCTCAGGTGGCAGGGATTTCTCAAATTCATTGTAAGAATGAGGATCATTATCAGGGTTGCGATCCGGAATAACTCAAAAAAAACAAGCTCATAATGCAGCGCATTGAGAAGGCTGGCCACGCCGGCAACCATATAGATCACACAGGGCCAAACAAGAACATAATCAATCCTAAAGGGTGGATTCTCTGGAGATTTTGTATATGGATGATAAACAAAAAAGATATAGAAAAGCAGGGCGGCGGCCAATAATAGGCTCAGGGAAATAGTAATACCCGCCGCACCCCCTTCGTGGTGTCGAATAAAAAAATTGATATCCAGATTAATGGGAATACTCAGGGCGTAAAGTCCAAGCAAAATATTAAACAGGTGCCCTCGATCTTTTATTAAAAAAAGCAAAATGGCCATACCGCAGGCAGCGGCCATGATACTATAGAAATATTTTGGTTCCAGTCGTACGGCCTGCACGGCAAGTGTAGCCGTTACAAGTCCAAGGATAATGCCTGGAATCAGTTGCTTGACAACCAATATTAATGAGTTAAACTTTTGACTGACGTTCAATCCTATCCTTCGGGCCGCTTAAAAAATCCCATAGACGATTGACCAAGGGCAGCGGTTGAAGATACACAATAGCCCTTGCTGCCATGCACAATTGTATCATCTAATCTATATTTTATTATAAAAGAAGCTTGGTATGTAGTATTTTTTCTTGTTTAATATAGCGCCAAGTATATTAACGTTATTATCCTCAAGCTGTTTTTTTGCAACCTTTGCCACCTCCCATTTTGTTACCCCAGCTTCAACAACTAAAACTAACCCGCATGCCTTTTTAGCCAAAAAGGCCGTTTCCGGGCTCGTTAATATCGGGCCGGAATCATAAATAATAAAGCTAAAATATTTCTTTAGTTCATTATGGAATTTTGAGAAAGCTTCAGATAGAAAAAAAGTTGTAGGGTTGTCTACTTTTGTTCCAGATGGAATGAAATAGAAAACATTTTTATTTTCTCCATACAATGCCTCTTTACTCGCAATTTTTCCATTTACTATATCAGTCAGGCCATTCGCATTTTTGATTCCAAAATAATAATGCAAGGCAGGTGTACGGAGATTTCCATCAATAAGAAGAACCTTAGAATTAGAATTTTCACAGAAAGCCTTTGCTGTATTAATAGAAATTGTACTTGCCCCTGCCTTGCTTTTAACACCAGAAAAAACAACGGAAATAAGTTTATTATGAGATTTGTCATTCAGCGTTGTCATAGTCGTGTATAATTTTTGCGAAACAATTTCTGCTGCTGATGTCATCTTATGAGTATGGCACTTGACGGCTTGAATTTTCAGATCTGCGTCGGCAAGAGGCATAAAATCCTTATCAATATTTTTTTCTTTAGCACTATCCTTAATTTCTTGCTCTGCCCTTATTATGGCCTCATATGTTTTTCCCATTTTAATCTCTACCTCATATACATAATTTCGTAAATCTATTATTTCAGCAACTTTTACCTTTTCAAATATTTACTTTTAGCTATCGTCAACAATAATGGTATATTCAGATGCTGATCGAAGTCATTAGCATCTTCAAATGTATGATTAAAATATTCATGAACAACAGAATAAGCGAATCCTATAAAAAGAGATAGGAAAGCAGTCAGGCCTAAAATCAGTCCCTTCTTTGGCGACTCGGGTGTAATCGGCGGTAATGCAGGTTCCATGATCTTTACACTGAATATTTTGTTTTTATCCAATTCTTTAGATATTCTGAATTCTTCACCTTTTTTGCTATACAGTAAAAAATTATCTCTTAAAATATTACGCTCTCTATTTAATTGTTCTATCTTCATTTCTTGTATATTCAATTTATCAAGTATTAACCGTTTTTTATTTAATTTGTTACTTAGATAAATTTCTTGATTTGATAGGGCTTTTTTTTCAGTATTTAATATATTGAATAAGCTTTTTGCCTTTTGGTGCCTAATCAGATCCATCTGCGTATTAAGGATTTCAACTTTTTTGGATGATCCCAGATAAAATTGTGATATTGCATCTCTTTTTGTTTTAAGACTAAAATAAGTCTGATCTAAATTTGATAAATCAGTCAACTTTTTGCCAAGTTGCCCGATATTAGGTGTTTCTATCCATTCACCTGGGGTTTTGTCCATGCGATTTATTTGCTTTAGCTTTATGTCTAAATCTCTTTGTTTTATCTGTAGTTTACGCAATGTATTTTCAATATCAGCTACTTCTGCTATTAGAGTTTTTCTCTGGCCATTTATATCTGAAATATTATTATTAAGTTTATATTTAACTAATTCTTTTTCAATATTTCCAAGTTTTGTTCTATATTTATTAATCTGATCATAATAAAAATTAAGAGGTGTATTTGTTTTATGAATTTCAGCATACTCTTGTAAATAGGCCTCAGCGTATAGATTGAGTGCATCAGCAGCGAAACCAGGATCGTCCCACCGGAAGCCAATTTCTATTACATCGCTGTCTTCTATGAATTCAATCTGTTTAGCTTTATTAAATCTTAGCAGTAATAACTGATCTTCTGATAATTGGCTTGCAAGACCGGTTTTTACCAGTAGGTCCCTAGCGCATTTTTTTACTTTGTCATTTACCTCATTTACTTTCATTCTCATTCGATTTAATAGGCTCGCCTGAGGTGAATATTGTTTATTAACATCTATTAACATTTTTTTGAGTCTTGGGAAAATTTTCTTAATCAAATATGTGCTCTTGAGTAATTCAACCTCGTTGTAAATGTCTTGCGTTCTTTTCCGAAAAACAATATTATATGATTCTTTGGGCATTGTATCAATTGAAGATAATTTTTCTCTACCAATTTGAACCAAGATATGTGTTTTCGAGACATATACAGGTGAAGCCAATATACAATAAAAAAAAGAGGAAAACATAGCTGCTGTAAAAAGTCCTAAAATAAAAAATTTATTTTTAAAAATAACATTTAAATTATCTCTTAAAGAGACAAATCTCGATTCATCCATGACAAGTTCTCCGATATTTATTTTGGCACTTCAAGCTATTATTAAAAAACACAACGCGCAATTCGAATGATCAAGTTATCCCTACAGCAAATAACGGTTAGTATCAAATTTGCTGGGCCGCCAACAGCGCAACCAATTGTTCGGGCAAGTCGGGGGCGGCAAATGATTTTTTTCATTCACTCTTGGGCCGCACAGGTTAAGGCGTTGCAATCAGGGTGCCTTGACACGGGTTTGGAATTTCCAATTTTGAGCATCATGATGCCCCAGATCCTTTTAAAACCGCTGGAATAGTTCTTATCAGGATACTGAGGTCGAGCATTAGAGACCACTGATCTATATATTCCAAATCGAGCTCCATCCATTTGTCAAATGGAATATTGTGTCTGCCGTTGACCTGCCAGAGGCAGGTGATTCCCGGACGGACACTGAATCTTCTGCGCTGCCAATCGATATCAAAACCCTTGTAGTCTCTTACAGGTAGAGGCCTGGGTCCCACCAGGCTCATATCTCCCTTCAAGACGTTTATGAGTTGGGGGAATTCGTCAATGCTTGTTTTTCTTAAAAATTTCCCAATTGGTGTAATCCGCGGATCATTTTTGATCTTAAAGGCCGCACCTCTAACCTCGTTAATATCTTCCAGCTCAGCCTGTCTTTTCTCAGCATCCTTGACCATAGTCCGGAATTTATAAAGACGGAATCGTCGTTTGTTTAGGCCTATTCTTTCCTGAATAAAGAAAACTGGTCCCGGGGAAGTAATTTTGACTAAAATAGCGGTTAATAGAAACAGCGGTGAAAGCAAAAGCAGCAAAATCGAGGACAAAATTTTATCCAACATCCATTTAACCAAAACCTGCCAGCCATCCGTTGAGCCTGTATAGTTATAGACAACAGACTCATCTTCGAAATATTCCACTTTGGAATTTGCGAGTTTTGTATTGAAAATATCTGAAAGGTGCCTGGCAAGGATGCCCTGCTTTTCACATTCATTTATTATTCGGAATGTTTCTTGATAAAAAGATTTTACGGGAAGTGCAATGAGCACTTCATCAACCACATTGTTCCTGATAAACTCGGTAAATCCATTAAAATCAGCAACCAGCTTGTAGCCTGTGTTTTTAAATTCATCGCACCCCTTCCAATCAACATCAACAAAGCCCGAAATCACATAGCCAAGCTCCGGTCTTGATTCGATTTTCCTGGCAAACTGAACAGCCCTGGAATTTGTGCCCACGATCAGTAAATACCGCAGATTTCGTCCCCAGAGCCTTATCCATTTTAATGTATAGCGCATTACTATCCGGGTCAAAATCATTATCACAGTTGATCCTGCCCAGAAATTTATAAGAAAAGCCGGGTTAACCATTACAATATGGAACAAAAGCGAAATAATATAGATTGCAAAAGTACCGAGTGAGGTTGCCTTAACAATATCTTTAATTTCTGTCTTTAAAGCTGAAAGACGTCTGGAGCGGTAGAGGCCAAACATGGAAAATATGATATGCCACAACAGGAGTAAACCAAGAAACAGGGCAAAATTTTCAACCTTGATCCGCATATGAAGAAATTGGTCAAGGGAGATAGTGTTCATTCGATATGAAGCCATTATGGTAGCGGCTATAAAACTACCGATCATGATCAACAGATCAGAAAGTTTAAAGGCAGCCATTAGTATTTGTCTACGATAATTACTCAAAAGTTAGTTCGCTTCTCTCTTATTGGAATATTTGTTTTTCTCTCGCCCGCTTCGCTAGGATGATGGACGACAGAAGACTGATGGCAGACGATGGATTCACTTTGAATATTGCCGGCAGAAGGATTCCGGCTTGATGATCATGCTGCCGAGCATGCGCCCTATTTTCATGCATTTTTCCAGAAGAGTATTATGTTTTTCATGGGATATATATCCACATTCCATTGTGCTATCGAGCCAGTGTTGCGTTTCGGCTTGCTCTGCATCCGAATCTGACAGTTTACTCACAAAATGTGCTTGATATCGGCGTTTATGCCAAGCTTCGGCGACGTTAGCTCCAATAGATCTTGAAGACCGGCGAATTTGATCAGTAAGCGAGTAAAGCTCCTCTTTTGGAAAACCCTTGCTTATCTCAAAAATCTCTTGTCGCAATTTAAATGCAGCTTGATACACCTTTAAATTCCGGAAACTCTCTATCCTTTCCGCCATCTTCTCTCTCCGTCATCTGTCATCCGTCCTCGGTCCTCTAAGCTCTTACCACTGAGCTCTGATCTTACGAACGCCATCTTCCTTCGATCTCTGTATCCTCTGTGCGAGAGCATTAGTTGTATAAAAAACCGTTAATTTTTGAGGACTTTGGACAAGTAGATTATCGAAATATTCTATGGTTTTAATTAATCCTTCACGTAATTTTGTTTTTGGAGACCATCCCAGTTTTTCTTCTGCTAAAGATATGTCGGGCCGGCGCCTTACAGGATCATCTTGAGGAAGTGATTTGAAAACGATTTCTGAATTCGAATTTGTCAATTCAACTATAAGTTCCGCTAACTCAAGAATGGTAAATTCACTAGGATTTCCAAGGTTGACAGGGCCTGTAAAATTATTAGGAGTGTTCATTAACATAATTAAAGCATCAACCATGTCGTTTATGTAACAAAAAGAACGTGTTTGTGAGCCATTACCGTATACGGTTATTGGTTCGGACATCAATGCCTGAACGATAAAATTAGAGACCACGCGGCCATCATTAGGATGCATTCGGGGGCCATAAGTATTGAAGAGGCGAGCTACTTTTATCTCGAGTTTGTGCTGCCGGTGATAGTCAAAGAAAAGGGTTTCGGCACAGCGCTTTCCCTCATCGTAACATGATCGTGTCCCAATTGGGTTCACGTATCCCCAGTATGCCTCTGTTTGAGGGTGTTCTTGTGGGTTACCGTATATTTCTGAAGTAGAGGCCTGAAGGATTTTGGCCTGAACCCTTTTTGCCAGTCCCAACATATTTATGGCTCCGTGGACATTAACTTTGGTCGTTGCCACAGGATCGTACTGATAGTGGATTGGAGATGCAGGGCAAGCTAAATTGTATATCTCATCAACCTCTAAATAGAGTGGAAAGGTTATGTCATGGCGTAATAGTTCAAAAAGAGGGTTCGATAGAAGATGTGCAATGTTTCTTTTGCTACCAGTAAAAAAATTGTCCACACATAGAACATCATGCCCATTTTCCAGCAAACGCTGGCAGAGGTGTGATCCTATGAAACCGGCACCGCCAGAGACGAGGATACGTTTTTGATCGACAATCATTTTTCTTTCACCCGCTCCCTTCAATCGCTTGGTAATCATTCACTTCCCCCCCCTGGCAACCAACAGCCTTTTTCGGGTTTCAAAGCACAATCCATTGAGAATACGCCTTTGGTGTAACCTTGTCCGCAGTTGAAACCCTGCAAAAGCCTGTCGGCTGCCAGGGAGTGCGAACGGTTACGTCGCTTGAGCTCTCAGAACTCTCTCTGTATCTCCGTGATTTCTGCGAGAAAAGATAGAATTTAAGTATTAATATTCCCAATCATCAGCACTATGGAGTTCATACGAAAATCCTAAACTTACACCCTTAAACAGCAAAAGCTTTTCAATATACTGATTGACAAATTTGTCTGCTTTGGCAATGGCTGTCTTGGGCACATAAACGATATCATCCGGCTGAAGTAAGAAGTCAGCGCTACCGCTTTTTCCATGCATAGCATCCGTAAGATCCATTTTAATGGGTACGGGTCTATTATCTGGACCTTTTCGGATGACGATGGCGCTTTTGGGCTTAGCGGTCTCCCTTAAACCGCCTGCATTGAGTACTGCCTGAAGAGGTGTCATGCCGGCCCTAAGATTAATAAGGCCCTGTTTATTAACCTCGCCCCCAACATAGACCCGCTGGCTGCCGAAGGATCTGACAATAACGGTTATCACAGGTTTTTTCAGTTCCTGGCCATATTTTTCCGTAAGTAGATCATCGAGTTGTGACGGTTTTAGACCTGCTGCCTGAACCTCGTCAATAAGTTGAAGTGATATCTTCCCGTCCGGTCGTACAGTGACGGTTTCATTTATTTCCGAATTGTAAAAAAACTTGATGTCTAATTGATCACCCGGCTGGATAAAATAGGGAGCGGGTTCTCCAGAGCTTGCGACTGTTGCAGTATTAGGAGCAACTGCCGTTTGTGCGGCACAACCAGCAAATATATAGATAACAAGAAATATCAATAAAACAGGAGCAGCTTTTATGTTCATAGGTCAATCCTTATATAAGCGACCACAACAGCCTTATTGGTTATATTGGTTATATTGTTGGACTGAAGTTTCACCGTTTTTCATAAGCTTAACTGATTGATATTTTGAAACCGGTTTTACCGATATGATATTCAGGTGCCAAAATAATGCATCATAACGTAACTTCTCAATAAGTCTGGATAACAGTCACTGGATTCCCGCCTTCGCGGGAATGACGATTGGGTGTGAGCGCCTGTCATTCCTGCGAAAGCCGGAATCCATTGGATAGTCGCAAAATATGATTTGCCAGGATTTATTGAGAGGTTACATCATAACTAATGCATCGGAATAGTAGTTTATTTTCTAAATTTTTTTGATCAGTTTTTCTGCAAAGTATAAAAAACGGTGAAATTTCTGAGACACATGGCCAAGGCCGCTCTGAGATTTTTTTGAACCTCGATAATGGTCTCAGCTTGCCTGAGTTTTTCGTTCAGCCTTCTGTTCTCCCGTTCCAGCTGGGCAACTGACTTGGCAAGCGGGTTGACCTCCTTGGCCTTACGACCCCGCTTCT
>Ga0190315_1000661_pt1 | contig 16068 bp, 14 predicted proteins | sample 48701101_MG_FD_161673 | JGI IMG/M metagenome (GOLD analysis project Ga0190315, IMG submission 161673) | Hydrothermal vent sediment bacterial communities from Southern Trench, Guaymas Basin, Mexico - 4870-11-0-1_MG | ecosystem: Environmental > Aquatic > Marine > Hydrothermal vents > Sediment ...
GCGGAGGGCGAGATCGCGTCCATTGACTGGCTGAATGCCGCAACCGGGTCCGATCTTGCACATGACATGCAGGACCTGCAGGAGACGAATATGATTGGACCCCCGTCAGTTCTCTTCGGGCGGTTTGAGGAACGCAGCAGCGCCCCTGTGGACGTATCCGGATTGAGCGAGATGACCGAGGAGCTTGCACAGTCGAACCTCGAACTCGCGAGCATCATCAAGTCACAAGATGACGTTCTGAACACAGTTTCACACGAACTGCGGAACCCGATGACTGCGATTAATGTCTACGCAGAACTGTTGCATGGCGAGAAGCTCGGCAAGATAAACGAGAAGCAGGAGAGCGCTCTTCAGAAGATAATTCGAAACAGCGATCGGATCATCGCTCTTGTCAGTGATATGCTCGATGTCAGTAAAATCAGGTCAGGGAAGATGGTTTTGAACGTAAGCAGCGTTAACATCAATGAAATGATCGATGAGATCATGGATAACATGCGATCGCTTGCAGACGAGAAGAATATCCACCTGTCAAGCGATCTCCCTGACCCTTCCGATCTGTCGGTTAAACTCGATTTAAACCTGATGACACGGGTTCTGATCAACCTGCTCGACAACGCGATCAAGTTCACGCCGGAAGGAGGGGACATTACGATCGCTGTGCAAGATTGTAAGAGCACGATCGAGATTTCGGTATCAGACAACGGCATAGGAATCCCTGAAGAGTTGCTCGCCAGCATATTCGAGGAGTTTTCACAGGCGAAGTACCACAAGGGCACAGGCCTCGGGCTTGCTATTGCAAAGAAGATCGTTGAGATGCATCATGGATTACTCGAAGTCACAAGTGTCGAGGGTAGAGGAAGCACCTTCACAATCATACTGCCAAAAGGTGATTAATTTGAGAATAAAGACTGGGATCAGGGGATTTGACGAAACAATTCAAGGGGGAATCGTTCCGAACAGGATATATGTGGTGAGCGGTCCTCCCGGCAGCGGAAAAACCACGTTCGGGGTGCAGTTTCTGGCGTATGGCGCAGGAACAGGAACGCCAGGGTTGTACGTATCGCTTACGCGCGGTTCCGAAGCGACGATTGAGAGCATGTCCAACTATAACCTGAACATACCGATCTTAATTGAGAGAGGAAAACTCTTATTCATGGACGCAAAGTCGGTTGCGGTTTACGGGGACACGGATACGACGATCAACCCGTCCACGATCTATTCTGAGATTGTGAACACAGTCAGGAAACACGCGGTAAAGAGGCTTGTCATCGACTCGATGTCCACACTGCGTTTCAGCATCAGGGATCGCAGATCAGAGGATGAAGAGGTAGGGAGGTTCATACAGAATCTCAAACTGCTGGACGTGACCACGATCCTCCTCTCCGAGATGATTGATCCGAGCATCTACGCAACAGAGCAGTACGCGTGTGACGGGCTCATCTTTCATCACAATTTCATGCGCGGCAGGTCGATGGTTCGTGCCATTCAGGTGATTAAGATGTGTGGCACCGCACACGACTGCGAGATGCGGAAGCTCGGTTTCGATGAGGACGGGCTGTTTGTGGCAGGGAAGATTGTGTGAAAATGAACGAGAATGCAAAGAACCTGATAAGACGGGTGTATGCGCTCGGATTCGATGTTGGGTACCACCACCATTCCGAAGTTGGCTGGGTCTCCAGTACGTACGCGGATCTGACCCATACAGTCAGTGCTGCCGCGCACAGGGATTTGCTGCGTAAATATTACGAGAAGGGGAAAATCGACGGGGAAGTCAAAAGAAGACGCGATATACGTGCGGGTTCCAGAGAGTCGGACGCGAAATCCAGAGATTCCGTCGCCTTCGACTATGAAACCGCCTCCTCGGCGGTGTTACTGATGCGAGATCCGCAAATACTCGCAATGACCTCACAGATCTGTTTAACTGCGCTACTCAGTCAACCAATGATTCTCAGGGGTTTCATGATGCCGGATGATCCGGATCCGGAGACGATCGATTAATCAGTCACTCACTCGTCCTCAATCTGCTTCACGATCACCTGATCGATCGTGATCTTTGCGTTCTTCAGGATGATCCTGATTCCACCATCCGGGGATGCGGCAGCAATCGGCAGCGGCATCCCGACCGGAATTCCGGCTGAACCACCAGCCACGCCTGCGCCAATACCAACGCCTGCACCTGCAACGGGAACCACTCCCGGAGCCGCAGCAGGGGCCGCCTTCACCGCCTCCTTTTTGGCTTCCGTCTTCGCTTTTTCCGCCTCTTTCTTCTTGAGCGCTGCGATTGCGGGGTGCTTCTTCTCGGTCAAAAATACCTTCAGCGAATCGAGATCGGTTGCGTCCTCTTCGGTTGCAATAGCGTCCACGATGTCATCAGGAATGTCGTCGATCACCCGGTCTTTCAGGCGTTTCGGCATCCAGCCAACCCGGTTCCAGCCGCCGTCCGCAGCTATGAACTTTGGGGACCTGAAGTAGTTGATCCCGATTCCAAGGAAGCCTACGACCTGCTTGCCGCCGCCGGTCTGCCCAGCCATATTTGCAAACGTAAGCCCGTTCGGCGCGGGATCAGCGTGATCACGGTCCACCCATGCGATGATGTCGAGTTCGGGGATGTAGAAGCCGACGACCTCGAAGCAGCCGCAGGACGTGTGAGGATACTCAAAGAATGAGTGCAGCTTGATTCTGGAGTACTCGCCCTGTGAGAGCGACACTGCGACCTCGTTCACGCCCTCGTACTCTCCGCCGATCTCGTCGATACACTCGCCCTTCGCAATCGCAAACTGCGGACCATCAGGATCGACCTTTGCAGCAGCCCGCCCGTCGAACCAGTTGATCGCGCCGCAGAGCGAGACCCGATCCGGCGTCACGATGCAGACGTTGGTCGGAGCAAACGACTGGCAGAGCGAGCACCCGTAGAACGTGTCCACATCCTCGTCGTGCAGATCGCGCGTTCTTGCGTCCCGCGCCTTATAGATCGCCTCGACGTCGGGCAGCCTCTTCTCGATCTCTTCCAGATCCGTTATGTACAGCGCCTCCATCTTCTCAATAAATGGCATCTCGTTCTTAAAAAGCATCATCGTCGCTTTTGCGATCGGCTCAAAGGAATTAAGCCCCTTCTCGATCGCATCCTTGCCGACGCGGAGCCAGATATCGTACCGCTGGTTGAGGTGCATGAGACCGCTGATATAGTTCTGAAAATCGTGATTCCGACGCTCAACAATAGCCTCGAGGTCGGGTTCCACCGCACTCCCCGCGATTTTATAGATCATCGCAAAAGGATACCTCTCGCCCTCTTTCATCTCAGATAGCTCCGGACCGATCAGGGTGTACCCGTCGTCCGTAATCTCGTCCATCTCCGCAGCACGCACCAGTTCAAAGCCCTTACTCTTCGGTCCTGCGAGTTCTATGTGCATGTCGTCTTTTCTGATCCGTTCCCCCTCAAACATCGGGGATAGCTCAAATGGGAATTCGTCTGCCATCAGGTGCCTCCTGGAATTAGATGATGAATCATGACAATCTACTTAAGCCTTGTTGTTTTCTGGTACTTGAATAGCCCTACTTCTGAATGCGATATACAATAATAGTGCGTGTTTGGGGACTCTCACGGAATAACATGGTCAGACTAAAATAGCCTCAAACACAGCCACAATATTGGATAACATTCGTGCAATTTGTGGAATTCGTATCATTCGTGATTTATTGTGTGAATTTGGCAGCGTTTGCAGGTTCGCTTCCCTGCGATCTCTCAACACTTATGTGCCCCCACGCATACAACAATCCATGACCAGTCTGATCTTCGATCCGTTCATGGGCGCGTCAGGAGACATGATAATCGCAGCCCTGGTCGATCTCGGCGCAGATCCATCGCGTGTTAGATGCGCTATGGAGTCTGCTGCGTCTGTTGCCGTCGGAATCAGCAGAACCTCGAGAAATGGGGTTGCTGCGACCAGAGTATCCGTTGTTCCGGATGTGCAGGAGGGTGACGCACGCAGCTATCCCGAGATCGTGGAAGAGATCCGATCATCGGAGTTGCCTGATCCGATAATCGAGGATGCGATCGCAATCTTTGACATAATCGCTTCTGCCGAGTCGAAGGTTCACGGAACGCCACTTGCCGAACTCCACTTCCATGAAGTCGGGCAGGCAGACGCGATTGCGGACGTGATCGGGGCATGTACTGCGATTCACGATCTCGCCCCCACAGAAATCTTCTGCGAACGGATCATGACCGGAACCGGGTTTGTTGCGACCGCACACGGAACGTTTCCGGTGCCAGTGCCGGCGACGCTTGAGATTCTCGCAGATTCCGGGCTGTTATGGGCGTCGGGAAGCGTCGAGCACGAGCTCCTGACCCCAACCGGCGCAGCGATACTCGCACATCTGGTGCAGACCAGAAACCTTCCGGAAACTCCAGAACGTGCCGCGATCCGCATCGGTTACGGCGCAGGGAAGGCGGATGACCTTGCGATTCCGAATGTGCTGCGTACAATTCTCTGTGAGTGTGAGCGTGAGTGTGATCATGATGGAGAGTACGATAGTGGTTATGATGGCGATTGCGCCGCACTCCTGCGAGATCGCGTCGAGGTTATCGAGACGTCGGTCGATGACGTGACCGGGGAGGTGCTCGGCAACCTGATTCGGGAACTGATCGCAATGGGCGCTCATGATGCGATCGTGATTCCTGCGACGATGAAGAAGGGGCGGAGCGGGCATCTGATTCAGGTGATCGCAGAACCCGGCGATTCCGCACGGATTGCCCGCAGGATAATCGAGGAGACCGGTTCGCTTGGCGTGCGCATATCCCCGACAAAGCACAGGCTGATCGCAAGAAGGATTTCGGACTCTGTCAGAATCGAGATCGGCGGAAGAGTGTGGGATGCCACAATCAAGGTCGCAACGGACTGTAACGGCAAAATCCTGAACATATCAGCCGAGTTTGAGGATGCGAGGGTGATTGCACAGGAAACGGGCACACCCCTACGTGAGGTGATGCGCAGGATCGTGGATCTCTCGTGGGAGCTGCGATCAACCTGATTCAACCAGTCTTGCGACCGCGTACGCGGGAAACACCTTTGAGATGTCTGCTCCGTACATATCCGAGATGAAGGAGCACGGAACGCTACCGATTCCTTCCACTGCGTCCCGGATCAGAAACTCACCGATCCCTGTGCCGATGACATGATCCAGCCGGTTTCGCTTCAGAACAGCATCGATCGCACGCCCGATCTCCAGAACCTGCGCTTCTCGCACCTGATCCGCGATCTCGTACACGAAATGCTTGCGAAGCTCATCCATGTCTGCGCAGACGACCCGTGCGAGCCTTCGCATCGAATCCTCGACTGTCGTTCCTGCGTGATCAGGGGTTTCGCAGGTGTAATCAGCGTCCTCGATCATCCCGAGCACACGGTAGACGTCCGCTGTGATTGCAAAGAGTTCTGATGAGATCCTGCACCCGGATCCGTCCGGAGCGACCCGATCAACCCGATCCAGAAGCGTTGCGACGTTTGTGCGGAGAACACCCGAATAGACCAGTTCATCGCGCTGCAACCTCTCAAAGTCTGTCCAACCGGCGCGTGCGAAGCCTCCTGCGAGTGGGATTATGTCTGTTGTTGTGCTGCCAACGTCCACGAAGACGCAATCGTAATCCTGTGCGATGAGACCTGCCGAGGCTGCCCAGTTTGCTGCGGCAAGGCTCGCGTCGTCGCGATCCACGAATTTGCACCGGTTGTTGAGATAATACACCTCGCTTCCGCCCGCATTACCACCGTTCGCATCGTTCCTGCCTGCATCGCTCCCGCGCTCCGGAAATGCACAATCCACCGCATCGCAGATGAACCGGATTCCCTGAATCTTACTCTCGAAGCAGTCCGCAAGCTCGCCTGTCAGGACGACTCCGACCCTGTCCGGCTTTATCCGCTCTCTGATATCTGCCAGAAGGTTGGGGAGCGCTGAATCTTTCCAGAGCGGCAGGTAGTGTATCTCCGAGACTTTGCCGTCTGCTGACGCGACCTTCGTGTTCGCGCCTCCGATATCGATGCCAATTGTCGTTTCCATCTCAAATCCTCTTTCTCTTCTTTTTATATCCTGTAAGGCGGCTTCCGCAGACCGGACATGTGCGAAGACCGCTCTCAAACTTTCTTCCGCAGCCCACGCACCGCCTGCCCCATTCGAATGTCTCTCTGATCTGTTCCTGCGCAATCGGCTTCGTTTCGATTCCAAGACCGCTGGCTACGTTCTGGATCGCGTAATCATCGGTGTAGAGGATTCCGTTGTGCTCAAGAGCTTTCGCGAGGATGCCAATGTCAGTATCAGACAGCCGGTCAAGGTCGCCAGTGGCTCTCGCATGAGCGCGGATCTCGGCTACGAGGTGCGGCAGCGGGGCTTCGATCTCCATGCCTGAATCAACTGCCGCCTCAAACGCCACCCTCGATTGCATGTCCTTTAATTCCGAAAGAACATCAGGCGTTGTGATGATTGGATTTTGGGGCGAGTGTGGCAGTGGCATTCCGATGATGAAGACCGACGAATCCGCGATGTACGCTGGCATGTGCCAAACCTTTCGCAGCAATCGATATATACCATGATGCCGTTTACATCAATGCCCCTTCTTCGAGGGCTGATGTGATACGTGATCATCGGAGCATAAGAGCGGGGCACAAAGCCGCATCACATAGGTCCTTGCAGGAGTTACTGGGAACACCTATCGATGACTGCCAAGCCAACCCAGGTGCGGTACAGGTGACACTGCCCGGCACGAGGGTAACTGCGACGACAACGGAAATATCCAGTGGATGACTTACCAGTGTTAGTGCGTCCGGGCTACAACCACCAAACCACACCCACCAAACCACACAAAAGAGCTTCATGTCTCATATCCCATATCTTATGTCCCATGTCCCATGTCTTACGAAGATGCGATAAAGAGCAAAGGAGACGGCGTGACAATCGATTTCAAAGTCACGCCCGGATCCAAACGAACAGAAGTCCCGGTCGGATACGATGAATCCAGAAACGCGATTCGCGTACGGCTGTCTGCGAAAGCCGTCGATGGAAAAGCAAATAAACAACTGATCAGGGAATTGTCAAGGTTATTCGGTGTTGCTTCCACCCACATTCGGTTAAGTGGCGCAACAAGTACAAGAAAGTCTGTAGAATTGATCGGAATAGAGAGAGAGGACGTGATTTGGGCATTACGCCCATTCTTTGACGATGACTGCGAAAATTAAGGATGGTGTCCGCCGCTATGAGCAGATCGAGCAGGTACTCGAAGAGATGAGGCGAGAGTCGGATTGTGGCGCTGTGATCGTGGTGGAGGGAAAGAACGACGTTTCGGCGTTGCGCAATCTCGGAATCCGTGGCGCAATCAAATCGCTAAGCGGGCAGTCTCTCCTGCATCTCGCGGATACGCTTGCGTATGACTACGATTCTGTTATCATTCTTACAGACTGGGATCGCAAGGGTGACGAATTGTCATCGCGGATCGCAATATACCTGCAAGCGCACGGCACAACGACCGACACCGCGCTGCGCGCATGGCTGAAGAAACTGGTGCGGAAGGATATAAAAGATGTGCAGGGGCTCGATACGTATCTTCTGAAACTACGGCAGGATATTATAAAATATGTTCGGTAATACTGGAAACCCCAACCTTATTATAGGGTCATTGACAAATTAGCAAACGTACCAAAGTCTGGTAAAAATAGTCTGCGGTCACTACTTGCACGGGCATTGGGAGCCCCAAAATGAGATATGCCGTGCACTGGTTCGAAGAGAATCACGAGAGACCGATCATCAATCACACTCATACAATGCAAAAAGAGATCGCGAAACGCGGATTTGCATGCACACGAAAGTAGATCACATCGCGAACGTCTTAATGCAGGCAAGGGGACTTCAGACTGTTTTTATAGAGGTGGATTAATATGCAAGATTCTGATACAACGAAATATGTCATTCAAGCTATGATCAACGCGGACGGGATAATCGAGCGACCGGATGTGGTCGGAGCGATATTCGGGCAGACCGAAGGGCTGCTTGGAAACGATCTTGATCTGCGTGATCTTCAGAAGACCGGTAGGATCGGCAGGATCGACGTCTCGATCAGCTCCAAGGGTGGGAGGTCGGCAGGAACGATCACGATTCCATCGAGCCTTGATCGGGTCGAAACTGCCATTCTGGCAGCGTCGCTTGAAACGATCGACCGTGTCGGTCCGTGCATCGCACACATCAAACTCGATAAGATGGTGGACGTGCGTGCTGCGAAGAGAAGGCACATCATCGATAGGGCGAAGTATATTCTGACCGATATGTTCAACCAGACAGTTCCTGAAAGCCAGGAGATCGCAGAAGAAGTGAAGAAATCGGTTAGAATTGAAGAGATCACCGAATACGGAGTGGATAAGCTCCCGGCAGGTCCGAATGTGCAGGAATCCGATGCGATCATCGTGGTTGAGGGGCGCGCTGATGTTCTTAACCTACTGAGATACGGGATCAAGAACGCGATTGCGGTCGGAGGCACAAGCGTGCCTGAGTCGATCATTCCGCTCTGTGGGGAACGGACAGTCACAGCGTTTACGGACGGGGACCGCGGCGGGGAACTGATCATAAAAGAACTGCTTCAGATGGCTGACATCGACTTCGTCGCACGTGCGCCCGATGGCAAGGGCGTCGAGGAGCTCGTCCAGAAGGAGATCGTAACCGCGCTGCGTCAGAAGGTGCCCGTCGATCAGGCGGCTCCAGCGTACAAGCGGACCGACGCAAGGCGCGGAGGGGCGCGTAGAAGAGTCGCCACAAAGTCTCGCGTGGTTGAGGAGCAGCCGCAGAACGGCTCCGGATTTGGGGCACACCTGAAAGCGCTTGCAGACACCATGAACGCACGACTGCTCAACAGCGACACCAACGTCGTAAGCGAGGTGCCGGTTCGAGATCTCGCGGGAACGCTTGCGTCCCGCACCGATGACATCGAGAGCGTGATCTTCGATGGCATGATCACCCAGCGGATACTGGATATCGCCGCCGAGAAGAACGTGAAATATCTGATCGGTGCGGAGATGGGGCGCATCACCAAGCAGCCCACAACGATCAAGGTCATGACAGCGGCGGATATGTGATCTCAGGATCGGAATTGCCGCACTACCTACGTAAAATCGTGAAATAGGGCACAGATGCCATGTAGCTGGATCACGTCAACAGGAACGGTGAGCGATTGTCTCACCGATCCGCTCTTTCTCTGCGTACTCTCAAACACCGACACCTGCCTGATCCCGAAGATATCGGCAGCTGGTGCGAGCACTGAACGGAATGTGTATACGCCCGCGGCTGATTCCGAGATCGTGGTGTATGGAAGCCCCAGGAGCGTCCCCGAACTCCCGATGAAACCGAACGGGGCACCGACGCCTGCTGTTATGACTCGTGCAGCGCTGCAACTGACAGGGATGCCGTACCTCTTTGTAAACTCAGGACTGCGGATCGTGCCTGAGGTTCCAACGATATATCTCGGCGCAGAGCCCGGGCTTGATATTCGATACGGAAACGCTGTGCCACGTGCGGACGCGATCCATGAGCGCGCTGCACAGGTCGGCTTGCAGCTCGGAAGACTCTCCGGTAAAACCGGCAGAACCGGTACAATCATAATAGGCGAGAGTGTTCCGGGCGGCACAACAACTGCGCTTGGCGTTCTGACTGCGCTCGGATACGACTACGGGGTCAGCAGCAGTTGCAAGGATAATCCTCTTGAGATCAAGCGTCGGGTCGTGGAAGAGGGGATCATCGCATCCGGAATCACGGTTGCGGGAGCGCGCGCTGACCCTTTTAGTGCAATTGCTGCTGTCGGTGATCCGATGATGCCTGCTGTTGCCGGGCTGGTCTCTGGCATGACCCAATCGGGCTGCGAGATCGTTCTTGCGGGAGGCACACAGATGATTGCAGTCGCAACGATACTTACGTATCTCGGGCTTGATACAAGCAGGATATCGATTGCGACGACGAAATACGTGTATCAGGATCGTTCAATCGACTTTGATGCGGTGCAAAGCGATCTCGGATGCTCGATTCATATCGTTGATCCGGGGTTTTTGAATTCGCGGATGCGTGGCTTGCAGAGATATGAGGCAGGCGAGGTCAAGGAGGGCGTTGGTGCCGGCGGTGCGATGTATGCGGCTGGCATGCTCGGTTTTGAGCAGAAGACGATGCGGGAGCGGGTTGAGGTTGTGTATGGGGAGTTGATGGGGCTGGAGTAGCCGGGGTGTCAACTGCCATTCCGGCGTCTGAAAGTCACTTTGACGAGAACCGTGCACCATGCTTGAAATATCCTGGTTCTGACGTTTTCTGTGGTTGATATCGGCAGCCCTCATGTATGTAGAAATCGCGGGCGTTACTCTATCATCTTTCTCGTCTCTGCGACTTTGCGACTTTCTCGTTAAATCAGAGAAACGCAAAGGCGCAAAGGCGCAAAGATTGAAAACCCGCCCCCTTCGGCATCTTTTGAAAACCACACAATCCATCAGAATCGTAACTACTCAGGTACCTAAAAACACTATCGTGCGACTTCGCTATATCCGCACTGCTTGACCCGGAACACAACCTGAGCCAAGCCTGAAATTTAACCGCGGAGTGCGCAGAGGGACGCGGAGGGATGCGGAGGGGGAATAAACGGTTAACCACTCTGCGATCCTCTGCGTCCTCAGCGGTTATTTTTCGGCTCTCTCTGTAATTCGCGTTGCAAGCGTCTCGTAGATGGCGTCTCGTAGATGAATTGTGCTGGGGGCATTAAGTGCTTATGGATGGCTGCGCCGATGCTGCGCATTCACGATTGAAACTGACAGAAACATACCAAATTCCCGATAAACCCTCCGAAACCAAAGTAGAGCGAGTTCTGGCAAATAACCGATATGGCTGTCGTTTTTGCACTGCAACGCGAGATACCAAAGACCCTATTTTTCTTGCCAGAAAATACAGAATCGCAATCGGGCGACCAATCAACATACCTGAGTAGTTACTCAGAATCAGGCAATATCCCAAAGTGAAGATATCTGACCCCGCAGATAACCTTAAAACCGTCTGGTCAATCTACTGTATTGGACGATCCTATGAAACGAAAGGAATTCCATGAGTTAATTCCGATTGAGAGAGCGGAACAGATATTAAAATCGATCATCCGCGGGAGCGACACGGTCGTGCCGATCGATCTCGCACACCATCGCGTGCTCGCCCGTGATGTGGTCGCTTCGATCGATGTGCCATCGTTTGATCGCGCCGACATGGATGGCTATGCGGTGCGTGCGGAAGATACGTACACGGCGCGGGAGGAGGCGCGGGTAGAGCTTGAGATGATCGGCAGAATACCCGCCGGAGACGCGCCCACGCTCACAATCAGAGCAGGCGCTGCAGCCGAGATCTCGACAGGGGCAATGCTCCCGGACGGCGCGGACGCGGTCGTGATGGTCGAGTACACTGAAGAGGTTGGCTCCCGCGTCTCGATTCAGAGGGCGGTTCACTCGTGGGAGAATGTCATGCGGGCGGGAACCGACATCCGGCGCGGGACAAGGGTTCTGCCCCAGGGGACACTTCTCGGAGCAAGAGAGATCGGGGTTCTTGCGGCTATTGGGGTCTCGCAGGTGTGCGTCCGCTCGCTTGCTGTCGGAATAATCTCGACCGGAGACGAGCTTGTTCCGGCCGGCGAACGGATGGAGCCTGGGCAGGGCAGGGTCTACGATGTGAACGCACATACGATCGCTGCTGCGGTGCGCGAATGCGGCGCAACTCCCATTATGTACGGAATCATCCCGGATGACCGGGAAAAGACGATAGAAATCCTGAAAAAAGCGATCTCTGAATGCGATCTGATCCTGACATCAGGGAGCACGTCAGCAGGGTCAGGGGATATTATGCCGCGCATTCTCGAGGAGTTCGGCGAGGTTCTTGCGCACGGGATCAATATCAAGCCGGGAAAGCCGATGATAATAGCTAAAATGGAAAAACCGGTCATAGGACTTCCAGGATTTCCAACATCTGCGCTGAGCATGTTCTATTTCCTGGTGGCACCGAGGTTGCGCGATCTTCTCGCAAGCGAATCGACAGCGGCAGTGGCGGCTGCGGCAGGGCGCGAGCATGATGGGTATATTGAGCGTGCCGTACTCGGATCGCGGATCCAGTCGGTCGGGCGGCACCAACTCCTGCCGGTGGCGGTGGTGCGGGGGTTCGCGTACCCGGTCATCAAGGGCTCCGGCGCAATAACTGCGCTCGCAGCAGCGGACGGGACGATCGAGATTCTCCCGGAGGTCGAGATCATGGAACCGGGCGAGACGGTTGAGGTGGTGCTCTTTGGAGAAGGGTCCGCAAACGATTTCGTGATCGCTGGAATGCCCTGCGATGATCTAAATCCGCTCATCGCGACGCTGCCGTTCCGCGTGCGTGTGATCAACATGGGGGTCGCAGCCGGAACCTACGCCGTGCGAAACGGGATCGCGGACGTCGCGATGCTGCCGCTTCGTGCGGACGAACTACCGGATTCCGATGATGTTGTAGTCATAGAAGGATTTTCGCACAGGGACAAGGCTGCGGCTGCGGCGTACAATTTCATTATTCTGCGCAACCGGATCGATTCGGATAGGATCAGGACGTTTCTTTCTGCGCTTGACTCGTTTCCCGGGCGAATATCATAGCGTTCAATCTCGGAAACGGCTTGATTCGCGGAAGGAGACTGAGACGCAGGCTCGAAGCTTGTGGGGCACAATATCCGAAGAGCTCCGGTATCCGGAGATCGTGGGTGCTGTGGTGCCGCACTGGCGTGGACTGCGGCAGCGGCGACGGTGGTGCTGGTGGTGCGTTTGCGCGCCGCCGGTCTTCTTTTTTTTGCGTCGGGAGGTTATGACGAGTGTGCGGAGGAACGCGGAGCAGTTAACCGATTATTCCCAACTCCGCGTCCCTCTGCGCACTTCGCGGTTAAATTCCCTGTTTGGCTACAGTATGCTCATGTCCCGTCTTGATGATTTTCTCTGGTTTCTCGCCGCGCTGTTGAAAGTGTCTGCCAGAACATCGCTCAACCGCTCACACATATCACAGTTAACAATAACCCCGTCCGCCCCCGCCGCATCGCAGAAGTCGCTCTTCATGTAGATCGTATTCCCGAGCAGATACAGCGTCGAAAAGACCTCTTCCACATCAGCATCAGGCGGCGTCTTGCGATGAAACCGTGTCATTTGGCAGTTTCGTGCATAAGACCACGGCATACCCAAAATGCGCATACACGGCAATGATGAGATGATGGCAGGGGCAGATGGCACGCCGCATACCACACACACCACGAATCCTGCGCCCGCTGATGCTGGTTACGGATCAGGTTGCGCGTCCTATGGGGGGAAACTTGCTGATATCACCCCCATGCTGCTTGAGATGCTTGACGTGTCGAAACCCGCGAGATGACTGGGAAGTCTGTTGTGATGTAAATATGTTCAATCGGGTGTGCAAAAAGGAAAGAGGGGGCGGGATGCCATACCCCCACTGCTGATGACCCGTTTTGAGTAACGCCTACACCATAACCGCATGTCAATTCCCGTTCAAATCCTCATGGATGCTGCGAAACTGTTCTATCGCCGATTCGAGACTTTCTGTGATATCCGCAGCAAGCGTATCCGGGTCAGGAAGATTCTCTGAGTCTTCAAGGCTTTCATCCTTCAGCCAGAATATATCAAGACTGACTTTATCCCTCCGAATCAATTCATCATACGTGAACGCTTTAAACCGCTCTGCATCCTCCCTATTGAAACGATCTTCCGAATTATAGCATTCGATAAAGTCCTGAAGGTCTTCATAGCGCAGAGGATTTGTTTTTAGAGTAAAGTGCTTGTTAGTCCGTAGATCATATATCCATAGTTTTTCGGTCCATGGTTTTTCACTTGCTGGTTTTCTGTCGAAGAAGAGGACGTTTGCCTTCACACCCTGCGCGTAAAAGATGCCTGTCGGCAATCTCAGAAGCGTGTGAACATCGCACTCGTGAAGCAACTTTCGCCTCACAGTCTCGCCTGCTCCGCCCTCGAAAAGCACATTATCCGGCACCACGATGGCAGCTTTTCCGTTTATCTTCAGAAGCGTCTTTACATGCTGAAGGAAGTTCAGTTGCTTGTTTGAAGTGGTCGCCCAGAAATCGGGACGCTCGTAGATCAGCGATTCTTTGTCCGCCTTCCCCGCCCCGTTCACTATGGTAATGCTGCTCTTCTTGCCAAAAGGCGGATTGGTCAGCACCATATCGAAGCGATCTCCCGGATCCGAGACAAGGGAATCACCGACCACGATAGGGCTTTTATCCCCGCCGATTCCGTGAAGACAAAGGTTCATCACGCACAATCTCGCGACATTATCTACGATATCGGTTCCTTTGAAGGTATCTGACTTAAGAAACTTTTTTTGATCCGTATCCAGTTGGTAATGCTCTGGCTTGGCTATGTAATCGTGCGCCACCAGAAGAAACCCACCAGTGCCGCAGGCAGGATCACAGATCGTCATCCCCGGCTCCGGGCGCATGACATCCACCACAGCCCTGATAAGCGGTCTCGGAGTAAAATACTGCCCCGCCCCGCTCTTAGTATCCTCCGCGTTCTTCTGCAGCAGTCCTTCGTAGATATCGCCTTTCACATCGATACCCAAGCCCACCCATGTTTCATCGTTGGTAAGCATGATCAGGCGTTTGAGTTTCGCAGGATCCTGAATCTTGTTCTGAGACTTTCTGAAGATAACGCCCAACATGCCCGTCTCTTTGCCCAGAGTCTCAAGGATATGGCGGTAATGGACTTCCAGATCATCCCCGTCTCTTTCAAGAAGGCTCTGCCAGTCATATCCCCTGGGAATCGTCGAGGGCTTGTTAAACGGCGGCTTTGTCTGCTCATCAGCCATCTTCAGGAACAACAGATGAGTAAGCTGCTCCACATAGTCGCCGTAACTCAAACCGTCGTCTCTCAGGACATTGCAGTAGTTCCAGAGGCGCTGGACGATGGTTGCGGATTCGTTTGACATCAGATCAACCTCTTTTGTTTTGGATCGCCTTTTCTTTTGCGTTTGTTTTTCGTCTTTTTCTCAGCCCCGCGCTTTGCTTTCTCTGCTTTTATTCGTTCAAGTAAAACACTCGCCGGCTCATCATCCGGGTCTTGCGGCACGAGTTTGCCCTCGAAAGCTCTTTTCAGGATGCTCTGGCGCAGGCGCTCTGCTTGTTTGAGGCTCTGGTCGATGGTTTTTTCTGTTTCGTCTGCGACAGAGAGACGGCGCTCGATTTCGGCGACGATGCGGAACTGCTCGGGGAAGGGGGGTAAGGCAACTGTGGCAACACGGACATCTTCAAGATTCAATGTTTTTCGAGCAACTTCATGAGCTTTGGAGGTGATTTCTCGAATCTTTTGTGGATTTCTGAACCATATCTCGACCCATTCAGCTTTCACATTCCCATTGAGTGAAATTACTCCAACTGCACGCGCAGTATTCGCTCCAGATAGACTTGCGGGGACTACGGCTGTGCGCCCAATTGCCCCCACGAGTGTGATGAGAACTTCACCGCCTTGAAGTCTTGTCCGTGGGTATTGCTCTGCTATCTCTGGCTTGATACGCTTCATATCCTGAACAGATATGCGCCCGTTACTGATATCCCCAACACGGACAAGAAAAACACCATCCTTAACATCATTCCCCGGTTGTAATACCCCATAAGCACAAGGACGGGAAGCAGGGTTAAGTTGTTCAACAGTAGCCCAGCACCACCCCTCCGGCAGCTCCGGCAACCCACTGACACCCGGCGCCGCAGGCTCCTTGTACATTGCGCTCTTCTTGCCTTTCCGTTTCTTCTCTGCCTCCCAGTTCTCGCGGCGCTCCTTTTGGATGCGTGCAAGCAGCACATCCGCAGGCTCGTAATCGCGCCCCTCTGCCCGCGCCAGTTCGGCTTCGGTGGGCACAAGCCGCCCCTCGCATGCGGACTTGAGCACGGACTGGCGGTAGCGCTTGAGTTGCGCTTTTGTGTTTGTGAGCGCCCCGACGCCCGCGTCCAGTTGAGTGAAAAGCTCCTCGATTTTGGTGACGATGCGGTGCTGT
>Ga0190315_1000662_pt1 | contig 16040 bp, 10 predicted proteins | sample 48701101_MG_FD_161673 | JGI IMG/M metagenome (GOLD analysis project Ga0190315, IMG submission 161673) | Hydrothermal vent sediment bacterial communities from Southern Trench, Guaymas Basin, Mexico - 4870-11-0-1_MG | ecosystem: Environmental > Aquatic > Marine > Hydrothermal vents > Sediment ...
TGATATGGCATTGAGTCTTCAGTGCCCTTTAGGGCACTTCAGCTATTAGACGACGGCTTTAGCCGTTGGCGGGGGGGATTATTTGTTTCTAATTCCGCAAACTGTGTGGCATTGTAATAGTAAGTACCCCCCCTCAAGGGCAACTATAAGCACACAAGTCTTGATAATTAATAATTAATTACTAATTATTAAATAACTCAAAGACTTCAAGATAAGTGAGTCATTCATTAACGAAGCCGGCTGAAAAATTATTTTGTTATAATTTTCAATAACATACTGACTTGTGTGCCAAGATTAGCCTCAAGGGGGGACTGGGGAATTAAGCCGGCGATTCACATCAATAGATGGACGCAAGGGGTGTGTAAAAAGTGATATCGCGTAGCAAAGAAACTTTCGTATCAAGCGAAGCGAGATAACGATGTTCAAATTATTCCCGTGCTAAGTATACACACAGAGACACTTCGTTATCTTCGTTCCAAGAGAACAAACTTCTTTTTTTAATTTTTGTTTTTCAAAAAGTCTTTTTTAGGCTAAGTTTTTCTCCGAAAAATGTTCCTGTGTTAAGTATAACTGATAACTGATGACTGATAACTGATAACTGATAAAGATGAAAACAAAACGACAACCAACAGTTTTGCTCATCGAAGACGATATCGTAGTCGCCAAGTGCTGTAAAAGTTATTTGGAAACTGAGCAGGTGAAATTGGAGCATGTAGACACGGGCGCTGCCGCTTTACTGCACTTACAACAGGCGATTCCGGTGGCGATTCTACTTAATTTGAGTCTTCCCGATATGAATGGCATGGACATCCTCAAGTACGTCCAGCAACAACAACTGGGTTGTGCCGTCATCGTTATCACGGTAGAAGATTCGGTTGCTCTGTTCGCAGAAGTGATGCGTTACGGGGCCTTTGATTATCTTAAAAAACCCTTTCAAACTGACCAGCTTATCATTACGCTGAGCAAAGTTCTCAATGGTCAGCAGCCCAGCTATCCCTTTGAAATCAACAGCAATTCTCCCCAACCCCGCCCACCTCAATTGAAGCCATTTCATCAGTTTATTGGTGTTTCTCGGCCGATGCTGAAAGTTTACCGAAAAATGGGTAAAGTAGCGAATAGCAAAACATCAGTGTTTATTACTGGAGAAAGCGGCACTGGTAAAGAACTGTGCGCTGACGCGATTCACCAAGAAAGTCCACGCAAAGACAAACCATTTATCGCCCTCAATTGTGCCGCGATTCCTCACAACTTGATGGAAAGTGAATTGTTTGGGCACGTCAAAGGGGCCTTTACCGGGGCCGATAAAGAACGACAGGGGGCCGCATCCTTAGCCGATGGTGGCACATTGTTTTTAGATGAAATTGGCGAGATGGACTTGGATTTACAAAGTAAGCTACTGCGCTTTGTGCAAACGAGTACCTTCTATAAAGTCGGCGGTAGCCGATTAGAAAAAGTCAAGATTCGTTTTGTTTCTGCCACGAATCGTAAGATGCTCACCGAAATCAAGGCGGGGCGTTTTCGTCAAGATTTATATTACCGCTTAAAAGTCATTTCTATCCTGTTACCTTCCCTGCGTGAACGTGGACAAGATATATTACTCCTTGCCCAAACCTTTCTTAACCAATACGCCCAAGAAGAACATAAAGCCTTTAAAGGCTTTACCCCAGAGGCCGAAAACGTCCTTTTGCACTATGATTGGCCGGGCAATGTACGGCAATTGCAGTCTGTTATCCATAATATGGTGCTATTGGACGAAGGCGAAACGATTAACGCCAATATGGTGCGTGCCACACTCACTGAAGAAATGGCCGAACACACCACTGAACCTCAACCCGCCAAGCCCACTCAAGAACTTCCACCGCCCATTCCCGGCAGCCCAATAAGATCAGACAAGGCCTTTCGCCCCTTTAGCGAAATTAAAAAAGACATGTTCCTTGAAGCGATTGAGTATTGCAATGGCAATGTGGTGCAAGCGGCAAAAGAGTTAGGAATTGGAAAAAGCACCCTTTACAAAAAGTTGCGGGAATGGGGAATCTCAATCAAACGCACAATAAAATAACAAGTCGTCCAAACTAACGTTTGGCAGTCGTCCAAACTAACGTTTGGCAAGGCGTCCAAACTTGAGTTTGGCAAGGCGTCCAAACTTGAGTTTGGCAAGTGGCTATTTGCCGGTCTTATTTGAGGGCCATAAAATAGTTACGTCGGCAAAAGTACAGCGAAGCGAAACTTTTGCCGACGTGGATGTATTCAAATTATAGTATGGCCCTCTAACGCGCCAAAAAAACAATACTTATAGTCGGCCCAAAAATATTGATAACTATTGATATTGGCTGGACATTATCTCAAAAAAATTGACATTTTTTTTATTTTTAAAGTATCATTATAAACGCTTGAGGTGGTTAGCCTTCCACGTCAAAAAAATGGACTCTCAAGCATTCAAGTAACCCTAAGCTCTCATTAGGCGAGGGGATAAAGGGCTGATACTCCCTACTACGCTTAATTCGCGGAGCGAAACTTTTGCGTAGTATTCAGAATTGTTGAAAGACATACTCCATTTAGTATGCATGTCAATAATTGTCAATAAAATTGTTATCTAGTATGTCTTTTTTGGTAGCGGATTCACAGTCTGGCTCACAAGTTCCCTTCTCAATTTTAGAAATCCGATGTCTTTAAGACATCGGATTTCTTCCCAAGCTAAGTACCCGTGCAAAAGTTTGAAAGGTTTATGGATACAAAAGTAATTGTTTTTGTTAGGTTTATTTTTTTTGATACCTGCACGGGTACTTACTGTCAAACGTTAGTTTGGACGACTGCCAAGCGACGACTGCCAAACTAACGTTTGGACGACTGTTTGGATGTATTCAAATTAAAGTATGGCCCTCTATCGCGCAAAAAAAACAATACTTATGGTATGTATTTTTTGGTAGCGGATTCACAGTATGCCTCACAAGTTCCCTTCTCAATTGTTTCCCTTCTATTTTTTTAGGTCATTTTCGTCAAAAGCACTGGGATCGTTTAATGGGATAATTTTTCAGTCGTTATCAAAAATCAACCGGTAATCAATGACGCACGAACTTTTTCCGACCGATTGTTAGCGATTGATTTTAGAGCAATTCCCTTATCTGGCCCCAGTGTCCGCTCACTTCAGGCCCGCCATTTAGACACCACACCACAAAAACCCGCCGTGCCCGCTCAAGAACTTCCACCGCCCATTCGCAGCCTCCCAATAATATATAGTGTTCGACGAAAAATAGCTTGGAAAACACATCCTCGTAAAGCTAAACATCGGATGTGTTAATAACCGAAATATTTATCTGGAATACTATATATATCAGGCAACGCCATTCGCTCCTTTAGCGAGATTTAAAAATACGTGTTTCTTGAAGCGATTGAGTATTGCAATGGCAATGTGGCGCAAGCGGCAAAAGAGTTGGGAATTGGAAAAACCACCATTTACAAAAAGTTGCGGGAATGGCAAATCCCTATCAAACGCACAATAATAATAACAAATTTCTGTGATCAGAAGTTTGGCAAGGCGTCCAAACTTGAGTTTTTAGAAATCCGATGTCTTAAAGACATCGGATTTCTTGCCAAGATTTTCCAAAAACGGATAATTATTCCAGAAATAGTCCTATTTTCCCAAAACGGGAATTCTCGCCCACCGGTTAAGTCAGGCTTAATTCCTGAAAATACAACGACTTATAAAATTAATTGCCATTGGCATAAAAATCGCATATAAGTCTGCACGTCAAAAAGGCGATGTCTGACATTCTCTCCGGATAATGATAGGCACAGCCGATTTGATTGTGTTTAGGACTGAGCAAGTGTCGGGTGGGAATGTTGCTTGAATCCCGCCTATTTATTTTGTAACTTATTATCTTTAACGAGGTGGGTGTCGTTCGAGGTGGGTGACGCTCGTTTACTCGTTTAATTTGGTTTTTCATTGAGGTGACAATATGAAAAAAGTGTCATGGGCTTTTACGATGGCCCTGATTGCTTTGGCGTTTGGATATAACACCGCTAATGCCAAATGGGAAAGTCTTGGTGGCGTTTTGACTTCACCGCCAGAATGTGTATCTTGGGGTGCTAATCGCATTGACTGTTTTGTGAAAGGCACTGATAATGCCCTTTGGCACCGGTGGTGGAATGGTAGCCGCTGGGGCGGCTGGGAAAGTCTTGGTGGCGTGTTGACTTCACCACCAAACTGTGTCTCTTGGGGTGCTAATCGCATTGACTGTTTTGTGAAAGGCACTGACAATGCTATGTGGCACCGGTGGTGGAATGGTAGCCGCTGGGGCGGCTGGGAAAGTCTGGGTGGCGGTTTGACTTCACCGCCAGAATGTGTTTCTTGGGGTGCTAATCGCCTCGACTGTTTTGTGAAAGGCACTGACAATGCTATGTGGCACAAGTGGTGGAACGGCCGAAGCTGGGGCGGCTGGGAAAGTCTGGGTGGAGGCTTGACTTCACCGCCAGAATGTGTCTCTTGGGGAGCCAATCGCCTCGACTGTTTTGTGAGAGGCACTGACAAGGCTATGTGGCACAAGTGGTGGAACGGTCGAAGATGGGGCGGCTGGGAAAGTCTGGGTGGCGTTTTGACTTCACCGCCAAACTGTGTTTCTTGGGGAGCCAATCGCCTCGACTGTTTTGTGAAAGGCACCGACAATGCTATGTGGCACAAGTGGTGGAACGGTCGAAGATGGGGCGGCTGGGAAAGTCTGGGTGGCGTTTTGACTTCACCGCCAGAATGTGTTTCTTGGGGAGCCAATCGCCTCGACTGTTTTGTCAGAGGCACCGACAAAGCCCTCTGGCATAAGTGGTGGGATGGTAGCCGCTGGAACAAGTGGGAAAGTCTGGGTGGCGTTTTGACTTCACTGCCAGAATGTGTCTCTTGGGGTGCTAATCGCCTTGACTGTTTTGTCAGAGGCACCGACAAAGCCCTTTGGCATAAGTGGTGGGATGGTGACAAAAAACCAGGTGCTACCTTCTCTTGTGAAGAGAAACGCTACTGTAAAGAAATGGCTTCATGTGAGGAAGCCATTTATCATCTACAAAAGTGCGGTAATAAGCACTTAGACCATGATAAAGACGGTGTGCCATGTGAATCTCTTTGCGCTAAGAAGACATGCAGCACACAACTCAAGGCCGCCCAAAAGGAACGAGACCAAGCGAAACATGCCAAAAAGGTCTTGGAGCAACAGTTAGCGCAATTACGAAAGCAAAACGCGTCGTGTCAGCGTGGTCTGAATGCCACCAAACAGCAACTTCAGGCGGTCCAAAAACAACGTGACCAGGCTAATCAAGCCAAAAAGGCCTTGGAGCAACAGTTAGCGCAATTACGAAAGCAAAACGCGTGGTGTCAGAGCGGTCTGAAGGCCACCAAGCAGCAACTGGCCTCCACCAAGCACCAACTGGCCTTGTGTCAGAATGGTATGAATGTCACCAAAAAGCAATTGGCCTCGTGTCAGCGTGGTATGAATGCCACCAAAAAGCAACTGGCCTCGTCCCAGCGCAGTCTGAATGCCACCAAAAAGCAACTGGCTTCGTGTCAGAGTGGTCTGAATGCCACCAAACAGCAACTGACCTCGTGTCAGCGTGGTATGAATGCCACCAAACAGCAACTGGCCTCGTGTCAGAACGCTCTGGCGCAGGCCACCAAAAAACCCGCTAAACTTGATTTGAGTGGCACATGGGTAGGAGAAAACTATACTTGTTATGGAAATTTTGGACAACTGGTACAAATCAGAGAAACCATACGAATCGAACAGACGGGTAACTCTATTGTCGCCACTAAAATAACGGGTGATGCTTGTGTGCCTGCCGGTAATCGTACTTTTGCAGGCACTCTGAATGCAAATGCCAAGACCGCTAATATTACTTGGACTACTGGACTTCCAAGGAGGCCGGCGTCCAGTCAAGCGAGAGGCTCATTAACCATCATAGATCACAATACAATGACTGGAAATCCAGGCGGGGTTAGATTCAAACGAATTCCTCCCAAATGATCAGCAAAGCAATGCGGCCTTATGTGGCCGTGCGCTTCATCCATCCGGTTTGTCGCGTGTTTTGGGGTCGATGAGGCTGACGCTTTAAGGCCCCCTACACATAAGGACTTAATGGCAGTGAAGCGTCGGATGGGTAGAGCGAAAGCGCAACTCAAAGCCTGATAGGTTTAACCCTTCCCAAAACCTTCCGATAACAGATGTGCCGTTATTGACGGTTAACCCAAAAAACCCCAAGGCGAAAGTCTTGGGGTTTTTTATTTGCTCAAAATCAACCGCCTAGCGAAACTCACCCTCAATGGCTCAGGTAATCGCAAAAAAGCGGCCCAGAACGGTGTCTTGAGCTAGGCCGTCTGTTCTGTTTAGCATTTTGTGGCTATTTGGGCTGGTCTATTTGAGGGCCATAAAATAGTTACGTCGGCAAAAGTTTCGCTCCGCGAAACTTTTGCCGACGTGGATGTGTTCAAATTAAAGTATGGCCCTCTATCGCGCCAACAAAACAATACTTATTGTATGTATTTTTTGGTAGCGGATTCACAGTCTGGCTAACAAGTTCCCTTCTCAATTGTTTATTTTTTAGAAATCCGATGTCTTTAAGACATCGGATTTCTTCCCAAGCGATTAAAAAAGACGTGTTCCTTGAAGCGATTGAGTAGACGGAACTTAACGAAAAATCCGTGAAAATAACATGCTGGAACGGGTAAGAAAATTCCTAGCAAAATTATCTACTTATCAGTAATTGAGTCATTTTTCATTTTTCATTTTTCATACCCTTTTCCAAAAAAGGATAATTATTCCATAAATAGTCCTATTTTCCCAAAACGGGAATTCTCGCCCACCGGTTAAGTCATGCTGAATTCCTGAAAATACAACGACTTATAAAATAAATTTCCATTGGCATAAAAATCGCATATAACCCTGCACGTCAAAAAGGCAATGTCGGTCATTCTCTCTTTTAGATGAAAGGCACAGCCGATTTGATTGTGTTTAGGACTGAGCAAGTGTCGGGTGGGAATGTTGCTTGAATCCCACCTATTTATTTTGTAACTTATTATCTTTAACGAGGTGGGTGTCGTTCTAGGTGGGTGACGCTCGTTTACTCGTTTAATTTGGTTTTTCATTGAGGTGACAATATGAAAAAAATGTCAGTGGCTCTTACGATGGCCATGATTGCTTTTGCGTTTGGATATAATACCGCGAATGCCGGATCATTGACGGTGGAAGCTGGGCCCATTTGGAACAACAATGATGCCAAAAACAAGTGCCCCAATGTATGCAAGGGGAAGAACGCCAAATGGACGGGCCATTGGTGGACCACTGTATGGGGCAAGATGTCTGTTTGTCAATGTGAAGGCATCAGCATCACTTTCAAAGCTTCAAAAGGGGATGGTAAATGCCCTTCAGGTTATGTCTTGGCGACGGCTGGCGATGCGAGAGCCAATCAACAGAAAGCCTGCAAAGCACTGGGGACATGGTATATTGCTCGTCTTGCCGGAGGTGGTTCAATGGATGGCCCTGGCTACAAGTGTAAGATACGCGATAAGGATCGCAGAGGAATGGGCCATTCCTTGTGCAAAAAGGGAAACCCACCGGTATCACCACCGGTAAAATGGGTTGGGGCAAGTGGCGGTTCTGTACCATCTAACGCCTTAAAAGGCGGTATGGAGCATCCACCGGGAAAACAAACTCTATACGTCTGCCGTGCCCAATTTAAGGGCGGGACTCACCCTGGTAAAGTCAGATCTGCCTTTCGTGGCTGCAACATCGGTTGGGGTGGTAGAGAGCATGCCGTCAGAAATTACCAAGTACTGTTAAACAACCCTTCTTTTAGATGGGTTCGTGCAAGTAATGGGGCAATTCCAAAAGGGGCTGTCAAAGGTGGTATGGAACATCCACCGGGAAAACAAACTCTATACGTCTGCCGTGCCCAATTTAAGGGCGGGACTCACCCTGGTAAAGTCAGAGCTGCCTTTCGTGGCTGCAACATTGGTTGGGGCGGTGGAGAACATGCCGTCAGAAATTACGAAGTACTCGTGAAGAAATAACCAGCAGGTGTTGGGGTGTTGGGTGGGTTTCACACTGTTCTACCCACACGCTCTTAATTACCGCTATGCAATACTGACAGGGGCACTTCGGTGTCCCTGTTTTTTTTTAGATTAATGTTTGTAACGAGTAACGTTTTACGCCTCAAACTGACAGACAGTAATAAAACGTTGCGGATTTTTTTGTAACACTGTCCGGCATCCTAGCCCTAAAAACGCCTCCACTCCCCACCTTTAGCTTCCCACCATACTAAGGCCGATTTTGGCCTTCATCTTCTTGACTTCAATCAGAACACCCTGTAGCAGGAAATCTTTTAAGCGGTTTTCATTGTTTGGCAATAGCTTTTTGTAGGAAGGAGTGAGCTACTTTGATAAAAGACTAAAAGCTTCTTTTTTAAAACAGGAGTCAGTTTGGACTCCTGCCAAACGACTCCTGCCAAACTAAAGTTTGGACGACATAACCCGAGTATTTTACCCGTCAAAACAATGTTGACAGACTACTATAGACATTCAGATAATTATTTAGTCCCCTTTAGGGGACTTGAGCTTTCAGAGGCTGCCAAAGAAATTATTTATCTGAAAAACTATAGATTCAAAAACAATTGGGCAGGGGAAGTCTATTAATATATTTTAACTTATGCTTACCGTAAAAAAAAATAATAAAAATTTCTTGCAATGGCTAAAAAAAGTCTGTAATGTTTTGTTTTAAGGTTTCAACTTACTTTGAAAAAAACTCTTTTTGAAGAGTTTTGCAAGAGGCTCGTATGTTAATCAACAAGCAATTCTTAATTTTATTGTGCCTTATAAGTATCTTGGGCTTGATAATACCCTCATCGAAAGCCAGTGATTTGTGTGCTGATACCACGAAAGAGCAAGTCAGTCAGATTGCTTCTGCTCAGTTTGATGCTTGGGCGGGAAAAATTAGGACGTACTATCTTATGAAAGGGCAAGTAGAAGCCGTTGGAATGGAACTGACTTTAGGAACACCATTTCAGGTTTATACTATTTCGCCGTACAACATCCTAAGTGGCATAATAGCTCGATGTGATTTGAGCTTGCTGTTGGAACCGGTTGGCAGTTGGTTGGTACCGGTCTTTTCTCAAAAACAGCAAATCTCCTTATTAAAAGTTGATTGTAGAGACAATCAGTTAAGTATTATCGGTGTAATATTTGATAGCCCCATTGCCGCAGAACTCAATACGCTCAATAACCAGTTGGTGGGAGTTGATGTTGAGCAACGTTGGTATGTTCAGATATACCAAACCAAGCATATTTTTCTAGTGGTAGAACGTCATGGAAATGATGTCATTTATCCTCTTATTTTCCCGGAACAATACTCAGAACTTGAGCCTGTAGATGAATTAGGAGGTTATAATCCCGTTGAAGTTCTCTCAACGATTCAAGCGCAATTACCAAAACCAGAAAACTGCACAGTTGTTTATCGACTCTCAGACGGTACACTACATATACCCTGCGTCACGGTAGAAGAAATCCCCGGAATTCTTTACGAAACCACGCTTAAAATGATAACTCAAGAACCATTAACCTTTGGAGTTTTTGAGTTGAAAAATAACCTTGAAAAACAAGGTGGGCCGTAAAGCAAGTGCAAGCGTCTAAGGAAAAGGCCCGTTAGGACCAAGGCGATTTTAAGCCTCACGCAAACAACTAATCGTCCGACTTACGTTTGGCAGTCCTCCAAACAAAAGTCCAGGCAGTCGTCCAAACAAAAGTCCAAACTAATGTTTGGCAGAGTAATGATACGCTGGCCCCGGTTATTTACCTATATATTTTAGGGTTATTTGGCATATCGATTTTGAGGGCCATAAAATACTTTTTCAGTTTTCAAATTAACTTATGGCCCTCTGTCGCGCTTCATTTTTGAGACTTTTTGTAGGTGTTTTGTTGCATGTATCGGGTGGGTTTCACAGTGTTCTACCCACACGTTTGCTCTTAATTACCGCTTTTTGATGCAAAATACTGACAGGGGCACTTCAGTGTCCCTGTTTTTTTTAGATTAATGTTTGTAACGAGTAACGTTTTACGCCTCAAACTGACAGACAGTAATAAAACGTTGCTGATTTTTTGTAACACTGTCCGGCATCCAAGCCTAAAAACGCCTCCACCTTCTCCTTAAAATCCTCCACCGTATATCGGGCCGATTTTGGCTTTCATCTTCTTAACTGAGTTTAGAACACATCGCCCACAAATAAATCAATTCCGCCTTCACATCCTCTTGTTTTTAAACCCACATTTTGAACGGTATTCTATCCATGTCGGGTGGGCAACGTTGGTGCATCGGTACCCACTCGTGTTTGGCGTGTTTGGATTGATGGTGGGCATTTTGAGCTTGTGCAATGACGATGACTTATACTAATGAAAAATGAAAAATGACTCAATTAATAATAAGTAGATAATTTGGCTAGGAATTTTATTACCAGTTCAGTTTGTCATTTTTGAGTGAACCTGTCCTGAGTACCGGACATTTTTTCGTTTGTCATTTCGACATAAGGAGAAATCTTTGAAAACAGCAAGATTTCTCCCGCCTATCTACTTCCCATCAATAACTTATTTTCCACAATCAATGACTTAAATAAATTGTCCGGTACAAAGGAACCTGTCATTAAATTTCCGGTCAAATTATATACTTGCTTAATATCTTCATTTTTCATTAGTATATATACTGCATCTAAAAGTTCATCCATTGCAAATTCAGTGAATATAACTTTTATTATACGGAATGTCTTTCAAAACCGTGAAAATAAAGATATGAGCGATTATAAAATCACCTATAAAATGAGTCATTTATAAAGCACTTTTTCAGTTTTCAGTTTTCAGTTTTCAGTTTTCATTATTATATTACCCTTCGTCATCAAAAATGTCTTCCATTGGAATCCCTTTCAATATTCCTTTTTTATAGGCGTTTAACCTTTTTTCTGCTTCTAAAGCCCAGATTTCATCAAGTTTTTGATTGGGTTCATCCAAACTTTGCAATAACCCTTCAATAACAAAAAACTTTTCATAAGACTTAAGTTGCAGTGCATTTTGCAAAATTTGTTGAGGACTTCCCATAATAAACCTCCTACTTAATTAATGTTTGTAGTAGTCGCTTCAGCGACTTAATCTTTATGTTCGTAGTAGTCGCTTTAGCGACTTAATCTTTATGTTCGTAGTAGTCGCTTTAGCGACTTAATTAATGTAGTAGTCGCTTTAGCGACTTAAGTTTGTAGTAGTCGCTTCAGCGTGGAATTGGGACAAGATGAGGCGTTAAAAAATGCTCAGAAAGAACTTTCTCAAGTTCAAAAATTTTGGATCGTATTTCCAGATACGCTTGAAACAGTGCAATAATTTTACTCTTTATGACGATGGGATTGTCAAATTTAATGGGTTCATACCTATCTCGCTATTGCGTTTCGCTTAACATTGGTATATAAGGACTCTCCTAATAATGTTCAATCCTTTTTGCTATTCCAATATTCAGTGCCTGACTTTCATCGCAGCGCGTCATCCGTAAAACGGCCTAACGACAAACAGGCAAGCAAAAGGGTTTGATTGGGAAAACGTTTACCAAACGCCTCCACCTTCTCCTTAAAATCCTCCACCGTATATCGGGCCGATTTTTGCTTTCATTTTCTTCAGAACACATCGCCCACAATTCTGGCATCACATCCACTTTTTTTTAAATTCCTCCACATTTTGAACGGTGATTTATGTGATAATACAAAAATCATTCAAATTACCGTTCAGATGTGTTGATGGGAACTCTTCTCCCATTCGTTTATCCCCGTCATCAAAGTACTCGTCCTTGTACTTTCCTAATAATGTTCAATCTGCTCGGCTATTGCGATACCTTGCGCGTCACAAAAGGGTTTCGCTTCCTTGGTAAATCCCCGGCAAAATCGTTTTTTCTGGAAAAAGTCGCCGGTAAGCTTCTACCTTCTCTTGAAAATCCTCCACCGTGTTAAGGCCAGTTTTAGCTGGCGTTTTTTTGACTTCAACTAGAACCACTCGCCCACACTTTGATTCGGCTACTATATCAATTTCCATACCCTTGCCATTGTTTTGTGAATGGGAAATCGTTCTCTCGCCTTAACAATGTTCAAGGGCGTGGAATCAATCACGCCTTGGAAAAATTTTATGATTACAACGGATTTTGTTGATAGCTTATCAACGCGCCAACCCCGAAGGGGTTGAATGTGAATAGCCTTAAGAAAGAACCTGGGGAAGGCAATAATATCAAAAAGGCCTCAACCCTGAAGGGGTTGAATATGAATAGCCACAGGTGCAACCTGTGGAAAATGTCCCCCCGACGTGCCAACCCCGAAGGGGTTGAATGTGAAACGCAGTAACGAGCGTAGCGAGATAATAAGCATAGTATTGATATAATCACTAAAATTCAACCCGTTATACATTTCAACAGTTACAATCAGAAAATTTTTACAAAGCAAATCGTTTTTGACTCCGAAAGGCGGTGGCTAACTGCTGTTCAGCCATCAAACCGGACAGACGATTAAGTTCGCCTCGTAAAGAGCGGTTTTCGGCCCTTAATTTGTCAATCTTATCTATCGCCGAACTCTTGTTTCAAATCTGGGGCGAAAACCTTGATCTCTTCTTCAAAGCGATTTCGCAGAACTAAATTGAGCGTCCCATCTTCTAATCCCCGAAATTGAATGTCGGAAGTGCCTCTTTCAATGACATCCACTTCCGAAAGAATGATCAATTGTCGTTGAATCTCATTCACCTCTAAGTCCAGATGCAAAGTGTCTTTGAGTTGTTGTGGTGTCCAGTACCGATGTGCCTTTTTGCTCAGGTGCAACAAAATAAATGCTTTTCGCATGTCGAGCATTAACCCGTTGCAAGGTTTTTTCCAGATATTCGCCCCATGTCAAAAACATCTCCGCACTCTTATCCGAAATGTCATAATTGACGGTGTTAATAATAATAGCTTTTCTTCAGCCGAGCTGAAATCGTTTCGTTGGGTAGAGCGAGTACATTTGATGTACTTTTCTTTCGAGCTTTAGCTGGCTCTTCCAAAGCTTTGGACGGAAATTAGCCCGTGTCAATAACCACGTCTTTTTTATGGCTAAAGCTCGAAGAACTTTTGAGGGCCATGTTGTCATTTGAGTGACTTCAAATTTGATGAAGGCCCTCTTTCGTTCTACTTATCAAGCTTTTCTTCTGCACGAGCGTCCAAGAGTTTCGTCGGGTAGAGTACATTTGATGTACTTTTCTTTCGTGCTTTAGCTGGCCCTTCCAAAGCTTTGGACGGAAATTATACCGTGTCAATAACCACGTATTTTTTATGGCTAAGGCTCGAAGAACTTTTGAGGGCCATGTTGTCATTTGAGTGACTTCAAATTTGATGAAGGCCCTCTTTCGTTCTACTTATCGAGTATAGCTTTTCTTCTGCACGAGCGTCCAAGAGTTTCGTCGGGTAGAGCGAGTACATTTGATGTACTTTTCTTTCGAGCTTTAGCTGGCTCTTCCAAAGCTTTGGACGGAAATTATACCGTGTCAATAACCACGTATTTTTTATGGCTAAGGCTCGAAGAACTTTTGAGGGCCATGTTGTCATTTGAGTGACTTCAAATTTGATGATTTCGTAAATATATTGTGAAGCAAAGGTACAGTAGTAATCAATAGCAAAGATACCAGAGTTTATTCTCACCCATATCAAAAAGGAATCACCGCCCCATTTTCACTCCAAAGTTGGTTGAAAATGCGTTGCACAAAGACTTTTGCGACGGGCAAGAATCACTCTGGATTTGGACAATCTGTTGGGAATATTGGCAAGCCACTTCCCAAATTTTTGACCAACAAATCAGGAGGGCCGATTTTTTCAGTTAAGGGATACTGCATTTGGTTCCTCCTTTGCTATAGCGGCTCTGATAAAGCGCTTGGAACGGCATGAGAGAGATAAATCTCATGGCTATAGTTGTTCAGAAAAATACCAGGGCGACCGAATTCAGTTTGCCAAACTTCGTCTCAAGCGAAGCGATATCAACTGAAAAAGTGAAAAAACCCTCAAACATAAGAAAAACTCTCCTCCAGATAGATAAATTTTGAGCAAAACCTCCGAAGTTTTCAAAACCTCGGAGGTTTCAAAGGAGGACAAAACTTTTCTGGATGAGGGATTTGCAAAACTCAAATCATTCGCATAAGCGAATGGCGAAACTCAATTGAAGTGAAAAGGTTTATGGCGAATGGTAGTCTATAAAAAATTGGGGAGTTGCAAAACGGTTCTCAACACGGAGGGCAGTTCTCTGTGTTGATAAGAGAAAATCCAGTTTTGATGAGTTTTGCAAGAGGCTCACCCAATTTTTAATCGTGTGCAGGATATGAGCATTGGGGAAAAGCGGCCGGGTGTCTTGTTGACTGATAACTGAATCCTTCTAACTGATTCAGTCTCGTCGCAAGCGATCCGATACGGCAATGGGAGTCGGATAAGAAAGGACAATAAAATAAGAGGAAGCTATAAACGTAATAATCGTTGCAGCTTGAATAAGATAAGACGCTTTGTGACTAATCACGCCGGTGTCTAAAGCCACCACCGCAATCAATAGTGAAAACTCACTAATTTGTCCTAGCCGAAAGCCCATTTCTAAAGACAAATTGGCTTGTTCACGGAGCTTTACCATCAAATATTTGAATACAAAAGGTTTTACCAGCAGCATCACACCCGCCAGCACTAATGCGGGTACTAGCACGGTGTACAAAATGCCGAGTTCAAGACTTGCCCCCAAAGCAAAGAAAAATATCACCAGAAAAAAGTCACGCACCGGCTTTAAACTTTCCGCAATATACCGGGCAATAGGGCTACTCGCCAACACCACTCCCCCAATAAACGCGCCGATTTCATGCGACAGGCTCAAAAAAGTTGCCAATTCCGCCATGCCCAAGCACCAGCCTATCGTCATCAAAAAAATATATTCCTGAATCTTATCAAAGCGACTAATCAACTTGACCAAAATAAAGCGTTCAAACAAGAGCGCAAAACCAATCAGCAGCGGCAAACCTAAAATCAACACTCCAACATTAACCAGCGAGGTACTACCGTTGTTCCAGCCTTGCAAAACTAATAGCACCACAATGGCTATTAAATCTTGCAACAACAAAATACTGACAATCACCTCGCCGGCATGTTTATGATGCAAAACGGTGGTGGGCAACAATTTAAGGCCGATAATGGTGCTGGAAAACATCGCAGAGGCACCAATCAATATATTTTCCCAGAACTTAAAACCAAACGCTTGACCAATACCAAACCCCAGCACCGCAAAAACGAGCGAACTTACCAGCGTAACTACAGTGGTTTTTCGCATGGTATGTAATAAATCTTGCGGCTGTAGATTCAAGCCCAGTAAAAACAATAAGAAGATTATGCCAATCTGGGCAATGTCATTGATGAGCAACGTATCCGTTACTATCGCCAAACCAAAGGGCCCCACTACCATTCCCAACACAATATAGCCTACCAACAAGGCTTGACGTGCATAGAGTGCAAGTGTTGCCAGTATGGCAGAACCGGTGAAAATAACGAAAATATAATAAAAAACAATAGAATCAGTCTGCATGTTATTAGGTATTTTATTTCCACAACAAGACAAGGTAACAAATTGAACTAAAAAAAAATGGGGAACCTACTGGAGTGCAAAGTTAATCGTAGCGCAGCACCTTTTTAAAAATGGGAGCAATTAACTGTTGCTTAATTTCTATTTAAATCTATATATATCTAGTCAAATGAATAGAATCTCTTGGAAAAATCAATTGCCACTTTAAAATGGGAGCAAGTGATCCTATAATGATCAGCTTGGGTCATGTTGACTCAGATGAGAAAAGTTTTCTCGTACTGGGTATTGATTTTGACGGTTGGTCAATTTCAGTCTCAAGCCTCGCTTTGGGGTTGAAATTTGACCCAAGCGGACTGCCGGAAAAAATGACAATACTTGGTTGCACGAAACGACTTCAATCGGATTGAGTGCCAACGGTTGGGACGGACCAA
>Ga0190315_1000664_pt1 | contig 16011 bp, 20 predicted proteins | sample 48701101_MG_FD_161673 | JGI IMG/M metagenome (GOLD analysis project Ga0190315, IMG submission 161673) | Hydrothermal vent sediment bacterial communities from Southern Trench, Guaymas Basin, Mexico - 4870-11-0-1_MG | ecosystem: Environmental > Aquatic > Marine > Hydrothermal vents > Sediment ...
TCCGGGTGTTCAAATGCTGCACTCAAAGCGATACCTTCAGTTTCATGAATCATGTTTATAATGCGGCTGCCCATACGGCCGCCTGCACCGGATACTATGGCTCGGATCATATTCACTCCTGGAAATTAACGCCCTTTCGGGCGGGTTTTCAGTTAATAAGCTATTGAGCTGCTCGATTATTGGCTGTAAATATTTTTATGAACCCGTGGTCCACTACGGGAGTTGCCATCCGTGCCTTGCCGCAGAAGCGGTTTGCCTTTTGCAGGATTTCAATCGCGGGCCGGATTGCACTGCCTCTTTCGGTCTGCAATGAGTGAGCTTTGAAACCCGAAAAAGGTAACCACTTCAAGGCAGGATATAACAGGCTCATAAGAATATTTACCATTAACTCTCGTAACCGATCACAGGGTGCTTCTTCTTCCAACATGCTCTCGCCCCTTGTTTTCTTAAGGCCTTTGCAGCATGGGACCCTCCCCGTTCTCCTTCGCTGCGCTCCTGAGCCTGGGTTTCCCTTGCAGCAAAGGCCAAGAAAACTATAGGGCTGACGCAAATCGTTTCCAGAAGGAGCATCCTGTGATCGGTTACTAACTCTCCGCTTATCTTACTCGACCAGCTTGAGGTCTTTAAGCACCCCCTTCAGCCGCTCCTTATTGGTCTCACTCATTGAGGCAAGGGGAAGGCGGACCTCATCTGTTGGAATTTTGCCCATCATTGCAAGGGCCGTCTTGGCGGGGACGGGATTTGTCTCATAGAAAAGGGCACCAAACAACGGGAAGAGCTTAAAATGCAACTGACGTGCCTTTGTGAGGTTGCCCTTTTCAAATGCATTCATCATGGCAGCCATTTCCTTCGGCATCACGTTGGATGCAACCGAGATGACACCCTTGCCTCCGATGGCCATGATAGGGAAGGCTGTAAAGTCGTCCCCAGAGAGCACTATGAAGTTTTTAGGACACAACCTGATTACATCTGTTACCTGCTTCAGACTGCCTGTAGCCTCCTTGATTCCAATAACATACCTGTTTTTGGCACAGCGTGCTACTGTCTCGGGAAGCATGTTCACCCCTGTACGTCCGGGTACGTTATAGAGGACCATAGGAAACTTGCATTCATCAGCTACGGCCATAAAGTGCCGGTATAATCCCTCCTGGCTGGGTTTGTTGTAATAGGGTGTAATCACCAGGGCTGCATCTGCTCCGGCCTCTTTTGCATGCCTGGTAAGCATGATGGTCTCTTCAGTGGAGTTGGAGCCTGTTCCGGCGATTACCGGTACGCGTCCCCTCGTGGTCTCTATGGTGATCTCGACCACTCTCATGTGCTCTTCATGGCTGAGGGTGGCTGACTCACCAGTGGTACCGCAGGGTACTATACAATGGGTCCCGGCCTTTATGTGCCAATTTATAAGGGCCTCGAGAGATTCCTTATCCAGGCTTCCGTTCTTAAAGGGCGTTACTATGGCAACAATGGCCCCGCCAATCCGCCTTTTTCCCTCTTTGCCTTTTCCTTCTCTGCCTGCTTTGGTCTTGCTCGCCATAATCCTGACCCTCCACTAGAATATTTTTTTAGGTTCTCCCTGTATTAAAAATATCTGTTATTCATTATATAGATTATTAAAGGTTTTATACACTGACGGCAAGTGCTGGATCAATCAATTCTATAAGGATGTCCATTACCATGTCGGTGCATATTACTACATTCCGGTCACGCATGCCGCAGTTTCGCCTCTGGAGATCTCCGGGCCTCTAATCGAAACTCTTGAATCCGCTCATCATGAACTGGACTGCTATGACTGCAAGCAATAGTCCCATAAGCCGCGTAATCACCCGGATACCGCCCATTCCCATCACCCGGATGATCCATACTCCAAAGTAGAAAACAAGGTAAACGATTATACAGGCTATTATGATCGCAGCAGGCAACAGGACAGTATTAACAGAGCTGTCCATAGTCTGCTGCCATACCAAAACAGCGGTTATGGCACCGGGACCGGCCAGTAACGGCGTTGCCAACGGCACAAGAGCAACATGCTCTTTTTCAACGCCTTCTTGTTCTTCTTCCGAGGTAGTCTTCAGGCCGCTTGGGAACAGACACAGCATCTGCAAGGCGTAAATGAAAAAGATAAAACCGCCGGCCAATTGAAAGGCCGGCAGGCCGATCCCAAAAAAGCGCAAAACAGAATCACCTGTGATATCAAAAAAAATAAGGATAATGCAGGCCGCAAAGGAGGAGATAGCAGCCACTTTGCGCCGCTCTGAAGGAGTTATCTTTTCTGTAAAAAGGAGGAAAAACGGCAAGTTGCCCAAAGGGTCCATGATGATCACCAATGGAATCAAAATCGTAATCAAGGATTCTAATATGTGCGTCATGATCACTCAATTGTATCTAATTTGAGCGATTAGCTGTCAGCCATCAGCGTTTAGCTTTGAAAGATCAAGATATTACGTTAACAGGGTGAAAGTTTATAATAGCAAAACATCCTGTAATCATTAAACTAATAGCTAACCGCTAAGGGCTAACCGCTCAATTTAGCTTCAAGCATATTCCAAAGCCCTTCCTCAGGCCTGGCCTCTATCTCCAGCATCCAGACGGGAAGGGGCTCTTCACCACTGACTGCAAGCTCATGCCAGATCGGTTTTATCTTCACGCTGTCCTTATGTGTAGTCACGAGGGCTCTTGCTCCCTGTTTTCTGGCCTGTGCCATCAATTTGCTCAGATCATTCCTTTTATATGAGTAGTGGTCAGGGAACGCTGCTTTGCCTCTCAAATCAGTATCCAGTTCCTCCAGGATTGCAAAAAAGGATTCAGGGCCGGCAAGGGCACAAACAGCGAATAATGGCTCACTCGCCAGCATTTCAAGCGCTTTAACTTCCCCTTTCATTGAAATGCATCTCGTGGCCCGCATCTCACTCAGGAATACAGGCCGGCCCGGGACCATTGCCTGGAGCTCCCGCCTGCCTATCTCCCGGTCAGATGAAGATAGTGCCTCCGCCCTGGTCAGCAGAATCGCTGTCGCCCTGGAAAGAGCTGATACAGGTTCTCTCAGGTCACCGCCCGGGAACACCCATCGCGTCCCAAAAAAGTTTACCGCAGGCAGCAACACGAGATCAACGTCCCGGAAAAGGGCCATATGCTGGAAACCGTCATCAAGGACTATCACTTGGGCACCAAAGCGCTCAACAGCAAGCCTTCCGCCAGCATACCTGTCCGAACCGACCACGACAGGAATATCCGAAAGGGCCTCGGCCATCATCACAGGCTCATCCCCGGCATCCCGATAAGAAACCAGCACACTCGTACCATCAGAGGCCACGAGGGGGCCGCGTCCAGCCCTTCCCCCATATCCACGGCTCACAACAGCCGGACGGATCCCCCGGCTCTTCAGCCAATTGGCTATAGCCAGGGCATGAGGGGTCTTTCCCGTCCCGCCAAGGGAAAGATTGCCTATGCTTATCACAGGACAAGAGAGTCTCCTTGTGGAAAGATATCCGTTTCTGTAGGCCCATGCCCTGGCCTTCATCAGAGTGCTGTATGCAGGTGAAAGAGGCCTGCCGAGGGTCAGGAGCAGCGATAAGGTACTATCCCTCAACATACATCATCCAGGCAATAATCAGCCGCAGACCCAACACGGACAGATAAATAACGTAGATCGTTCACAGTCCACATTTTCACCGGACCCTTCCAAGCGCATCCGCCACAAGGTCCAGATACCTGGAGACAGCACCCCGGTTTTTTTGCAAAAGGTCCTTTGCCTTATCACCCATGTTTTTACGCTCAGAAGAGCCATTCAAGAGCCTGGTTAAAACACTTTCCAATTCTCCTTTTCCTGACACACGCTCGCCTCCTCCACAGGCCAGAAGATCTTCTGCTATTGTACGCACACTTTCCACGTAGGGACCGAATACCACCGGCACTCCGTATGCAGCAGGCTCAAGGAGATTATGGCCCCCTATATTATTCACCAGGGTTCCTCCCACGAATGCTATATCACAGAGGCTGTAGCACCTTAGAAGCTCTCCGAGGGTATCCAAAATCACTACATCTGCGTCACCGGGCTTCTCAGCCGCTCTGCGCCTTACGGCCTTAAATCCCATCTCCCTTGCCAGGGATTCCAGTTCCGGCCCGCGTTCCGGGTTCCTTGGGGCCAGGAGCAGTTGCAGCCACGGGAATATGCCTTTAAGGCCCTTATGGGCAGCAAGTATCAGTTCCTCCTCTCCGGGGTGCGTGCTTCCTGCCACCCAAAGCGGTGCCGCGGGCTTAAGGCCTAAAGCCTTTCCGAAAAGCACTCTTTCAGCTTGATCAATTTGTGGCACTTTAAGGTCATATTTCAGGTTTCCGGGGGCGCTCACTCTGTCCCGGGGGAAACCAAGCCCCAAGAGCCGTTCCCTGTCGTCCGGCGACTGCATGGCGAGCAGGTCAAAGCCCCCGTACAGTAAATCCTTTACCGGCCCCAGATGTGAAAGCCTTTCTGATGAACGGGAAGACAGGCTCCCGTTTACCAGCATTGTGGGGATTCCTGACTGTCGCATGTTCCATACCCAGTTGGGCCAGACATCCGTCTCAACAAGAATAAAACAGTCGGGTGAAATCTCCCGTATCACCTTGTTTACAATGGGCAGCAGATCAAAAGGGGACGTGATGATCACATGGGCGGTACGGCCCAGCTTTTTTTTTAAGGCAGTAAGCCCAGTGGCTGTGGTGGCGGAGCAGATTATCCCTGCCTCCTGCCATCTTTGAGAGATGGCTGTCACCAGGGCCGCTGCCGCATTCACTTCCCCGACTGACAAGGCATGGACCCATATCCTGGGGAACCGTCCTTTTAAGGGAGACAGGCCGGGAAGCCTTCCGAGCCTTCCTGCCAGGTGGGCCCGGTACTTTGACCTGGAAAGAAGATACAGAAGGGCCGGGGGCCCCAGCCACGGCAGGGCCGCAATCTGGAGCAGATTATATATTATCAGTATCAAGCGATTCAGCGCCATGCCTTTATCACAAATACAGGATTTTGAGCCGAGAGGATCTGGCCCCGGCCCAGGGGCTTCAACCTGGATACCTGCACTTGACTTACTTCAATCCGGAAACCATCCTGTCCCAGATTATCTGACAGGAGCATCAGTGATTCCAGGGTAATGGCCGTGGCGACTACAGGTCCCCGCCCCTTAAGGCGACGAACAGCTTCTTTCAAAATGGGTTGGAGATCGCTTCCCCCTCCGCCTATAAATACCCTGTCAGGTTCGGGGAACCCGTCCAGTACCTCCGGAGCGTTCCCCTTTATCGGTTCCACGTTTAAGGCTTGATACCTGCGGATATTGGCCTTTATGTCCTCGACGCGTTCTCTGTCCTTTTCAACAGCAATGATTCTGAGTCCTGGGGCAAGCCCCGCAACCTCAATCGAGACGGACCCGCTGCCGGCGCCAATGTCCCACATGACGCCCCTTGAAGGGATCTCAAGGGAGCCGATGACTATTGAGCGGACCTCGGCCTTTGTAATCAGGCCTCCCCTGTGGTGATATGCATCCTCACTGCGGCCGAATCCACCTCCTGCCCACTTGATCTTTCCGGTAAGGACCACGACGTTCAGAGGATGAAAGTCCATGGAAGAGGCCTGTTCTAAAGAGTAGGACCCGGTTTTTTGAGAGCTGCCGCCCAAGTCCTCTGCTATATGGATTGTAAGTCCTTCCAGCCCTGCGTCCAGCAGGACCTGTGCAATTTTCCCGGGGGTATTAACAGGATCGGTCAGCAAGGCGATCTTTATACTGTCCTGGCTTTTCAGGTAGGGATAGAGCTCTGCAACAATGCCGGAATTTTTTCCATGAAGGCTCAGACTGATCATATCGTCCCAGGGTATCTTGAACTCTGAGCACGCAGATTGAACACTGGTAACGGACGGCATAAAGAAAAGCCGTTCAAAAGGAAGCTCTCTCAGCAGCACTCGTCCGATCCCGAAAAACAGGGGGTCACCCGAGGCAAGGACCACGCTATCTCCCGGCCCTGAACAGGCCTTTAGATTCTCAAGAAGTTTTTCAACAGGCGTAACAGGTCTTAAGGGCTTATCCTCAGGCACTAAAAAATCAAAACGCTCTGCACCGAATACTGCAGAAGCCCTATGCAGGCACTCTTCCCCTGAAGGAGAGAGGCCTTCCGGGCCGACCCCCAACACATATATCATTCCCTCCCGTCTTTCTTCTTTCATGGTCTTCCGGGTGGATTTAATTCCTATTCGGGAAACTCTCAACTACCTTCCCGGAATATGATACGAGATGGATCATCAGATCCTTATCAGGCCGAAGAACCGGCTTCAGTCTTCTGAAGGCCTCGTAACAGACCGCCCCTGTCATTTTGTCTCTCTCAACACCCGGATCTTTCATCAAAATAAAGATTTCCCTTACGGTATTTGCACCTGAAATGGGTCCAAAAGAGACATCCGGAACGAGAGAAGTTCAGCTTGGACCACTGACTCGCCAGGTGCGCCTGCCGAAATGGGCGTTTCGAGACCTCTTTTAAAGAAAATATTATATAATCTCCCATAGACACGTATTCATCATTACTCCATACCCGGTAACACTCGGCATATCCATAATAAATTGTCAGGATCTATCAGCGCAAGGTCCGGCTGGCGACAATTACTTTTACAACGGCCGGGTATTTTCAAAGTAAAATGATCCGTCACGGCAGCTTAAGTGTATACTTATACAAAAGGCTGTCCTTCCAATACGACTGTGCCGGATCTGAAAAAAACCTCTTAAAAAGCGCCAGACTTTCTTTTCTCTTAATTCCTCCCAGTATTTCGATGCGGCTTCCGGCATAGAGATTATCACTTTTAATATCAAAGAAACTACCGGCTGGCCCGGCCGCACCGGTCAGTGGTCCTGAAAAATCCAGACCCGTTGCCCCGCCCATGACATCTTCGTAAGCATAAACTATCCTCTTGATGCCGTTGAGGATAAGGGCCCCGAGACACATAAGACATGGCTCGAGATTGCAGTATGCGGTGATGTCTGCCGCACCATCCATGTGCCGGGCAGGATATCCCCTTTCCATCCAGTCCCTCAAGGCAGATACCTCGGCATGATCAAGCTCGTTCATATCCCCTGGCCTGGTATGCGATCTGATTCCGGACCCGACAATCGTATCGCCGGAGACTAAAACGCACCCTACCGGAAAGTCACCCCTTGACAGGGCAATTGAAGCCAGATCCAATGCCTCAGACATCCATCTTTCGTGATTCAGATTCCCTTGTTCCTCAGCCACTTTTTGATGCTCACTTCAAGGGCAAAGCCCGCGTCCGTCTCCTGTATTATTTTTTTCTGCAGCAATCTTAGATCTTTTCTCTCAAGCTTACTATCAAGTCGTCTACAGATATAATTTACGCAGAGAACGTGCCTGGCAGGAATCCTGCAGCCCCGTTCCCCAAGAAACCAGCAACCTGTCTCATCCCAGGGTGATAAAGGGAGACGACAACCCATCAGGAGGTTAATCAGAAGCAGAACCACGTCAAAGCGGTCCTCTACACCCTTTCCGCAACAGCTCCCGCCATCATTGACGGCGCAGTCGGTACATTCGGCAACGACTCCCGCCCTCTTCATCTGTATCCATGACTGCTGAATAGCCTGCCGATAAGTCTCAAGCAAAGGCCTGACTGCCTTATCGGTCAATAACTCCTGACCACAGACATGAAAAAGCCTCTCTGCACACCGGATCTTTTCAAGGATCGGATAGTCAGTACCTATAAGCAGCTTTACAGGATATCTGTCAATCATTTGCCCTTCCTGCTATCTTCATAAATAACTTAATCACTACACAACCAATCGGACAAGGGTAACCGATCATACCAGAGCATCCGACGACCCGTCCTTTATTGACTTCCTTGGATAGGCAGTATAAAAACACCCTTAAGCAAGAGGAGAATGCCGTGAAAGATGAATCACTATATGCCCAGGCTGGCGTGGATATAGATAAGGCCAATGAATTAGTTGAAAAAATACGGCCGATGGTCGCCTCTACCTTTACGCGTGGAGTACTTACTGAGATCGGCGGTTTTGCCGGCCTTTTTGCCCTTGAGCTTGATCGCTACCGCGAGCCTGTCCTGGTTTCCTCAACCGATGGCGTAGGGACCAAAATCAAGATCGCCACCCTGTGCAACATGCACAAGACCATCGGGATCGACCTCGTTGCAATGTGTGTCAACGACATACTGGTATGCGGGGCCAAACCTCTGTTTTTCCTGGACTACTTTGCTACAGGCAAGCTGGATCCCGAAAAAGCGGCGGATGTCATAAGGGGCATTACTGATGGATGCAAAGAGGCAAACTGTTCCCTTATCGGCGGTGAGACTGCTGAAATGCCCGGGTTATATGCAGAAAATGACTATGACCTTGCAGGATTCGTTGTCGGGGTCGTTGACAGGGACAATATCATCGACGGGTCAGAAATAGGTGTGGGCCATATGATAATAGGCCTGTCTTCAACCGGGCTCCATAGCAACGGTTTTTCCCTGGTGAGAAAGATCTGTTTTGAAAAACTCGGGCTTACCGTCTCCGATAGATTGCCAGAGACCGGAGAACTGAACCTGGGAGAGGTCTTATTGACACCCACGAAGATATATTATAGTACAGTCAACCACCTGCTCAAGGAGCAACGAATCACCGGCATGGTGCACATCACCGGTGGTGCTTTTCTGGAAAACATACCCAGGATACTGCCCAAATCCTGCAGGGCAGTGATCAAAAAGGGCAGTTGGCCAATCCCCCCCATCTTTCATTTTTTACAGGAAAAGGGCAACATATCTGAAGAAGAGATGTTCAGAACATTCAACTGCGGTATCGGCATGGTACTCATAGCGCCTGAGGCAGAAATAAAGGACCTGCTTTTTCAGACCAAGGCGCTTAACGAACAGGCCTTTATTATCGGCCATATAGAAAAGAGAGAGTCTGAAGATCCGCCTGTGGTCTTTCAGGCATGATTACATTTCAAGACAGGACGTTTTCAGAGCGGAATCGCATGGTGCTGGTGAGCGCCTGCCTGATAGGACTATCCTGTCGGTATGACGGAAAAAGCAATCGTGATATCCGCTTAATTGATAAGCTCAGAGGAGCAAATGTCCTGCCCGTTTGCCCGGAGCAGCTTGGCGGCCTTACGACCCCGAGACCTGCTGCTGATATTTATTATGGAAACGGTATAGACGTATTAAATGGCCGGGCAAAGGTCTTGAATGTAAACGGACAAGACGTCACAGAGGCATTTAAGCGGGGTGCTGAGCAAACGGCCTTCCTGGCAAAGGCATTGGGCGTGAACCAGTGCTTTCTGAAAGCAGGGAGTCCTTCTTGTGGCATCACTACACAAATCGGGGTTACAGCGGCAAAATTACTCTTAAAGGGATTTGACATTAAAGAAATACGGTAAACAGCCAGGAAGACTATTTAATTCCCTGCCCCACCTTGTCTATCACCCTTTCGCGCAATTCCTTCCCAACCTTGAAGAACGGCAACTTTTTCGGTGATACTGAAATATTTTTACCGGTCTTGGGATTTCTGCCAATGTAAGAATCATATTTTCTCACTGTGAAACTGCCGAAGCCGCGAATCTCCACCCCTTCTCCCTTTACCAAGGCCTCAGTCATGGCATTAAAAACCTCGTCCACCACGAATTCGGCTAATCGAATATTCAATCCGGTCTCTTTGGCAAGGACTTCTATAAGATCTGACTTATTCACCTGAACCCTCTTCTTTCCTTGTAGAGCAGCCTACAAAAACCCAAATATTATTAAGGAACAGAATGGCCATCGTGCAACCCTGGAGACCCCCATGAGAAAATCACAGGATGGAAGCCCTCCCGGATGGAAAAAAATAATGTCCGGATACCCGAAGACCAAAATAACATTTTTTGCTTTGTTCCTGGGAAGTTGTTATTAAATACAGATACGTTAATATCAGATTAAAGTTCCTTTTGGCAAGTCCTAAAAGGCAAAATTTTTATTTCTATCAAAAATCGCCATGTTCAAAAAATGGATCAAAAAAATAGGTGGACAAGAAGAAGAACCAAAAGGGTCTTCCTCCCATGAGCCTGTGGAGCAGATAGAGGCTGAAGAACAGGCACTTAATTCTTCTGCCCGGGGATCTTCAGAACCATCCGGCCAATCGGGCCCTGTTAAGGGAAACGAAACAGGGGCCGGGACGCCACGGCCCGGTCTCTTTAAACGCCTTAAGGAGCGGATGGGAAAGACCAGAGACGGGTTTATCCGACAGATGGACCAGCTCCTTCTCGGACGGCAAGAAATAGATCCCGGACTCCTGGACGAACTGGAAGAACTCCTTGTTATGGCAGATATAGGGGTAAACACCGTCCAGGATATCTTTGAGAAGCTGCGCATTGAAGTCAAAAAAAAGGGGCTTAAGGACCCTTTGGCCCTGAGAAAACGATTAAAGGAACAAATTGCGGATCTGCTTAAAGTGCCTTCGGGTCAAATTACATGGACGCCCAGCCCATTTGTAGTCCTGGTAATCGGGGTAAATGGCGTTGGCAAGACCACTACCATTGCCAAACTTGCTTACAGGCTGAAGCAGGAGGGTAAGGGCGTCCTTCTCGTGGCAGCAGATACATTCAGGGCCGCTGCAGCAGAACAGCTTGAGACCTGGGGAAAGCGCATCGATGTACCGGTTATAAAGCACAGTGCCGGATCTGACCCGTCCGCAGTAACTTTTGACGGCATGGAAGCCGCCATCAAGCGGGGTGTCGATGTAGTGATCGTAGATACGGCAGGCAGGTTACATACAAAGGTCAACCTGATGGAAGAGCTTAAAAAAATCAGCAGGGTAATCTCCAAAAAGATCCGGGGAGCCCCTCATGAGGTCCTGATAGTGCTGGACGCAACCACGGGTCAAAATGCCGTCTCCCAGGCCAGACTTTTTAGTGAGGCTGTCGGAGTCACTGGGATAGTCCTCACTAAGCTGGACGGCACGGCAAAGGGCGGGATTGTCGTGAGCATTGCCGACCAGATGCAGATTCCTATCCGGTTCATAGGTATTGGTGAAAAGATGGATGACCTTAGACAATTTGACCCGGAAGAGTTTGTGGAGGCTATATTTGCTGAATAAAAATAAGGGATATTCAGGGGATGCCCCGGATTACGTTAAGCCGTTCCAGGAAATACCTCCTGTATGGCTGATTCAGCACGTTGATTTTTTCTTTCCGTCTTCTATGGATAAATGTTTATGGAACAATATGTTGCAGCAGTCGAGGAGACTGTAGATTTTTTTCAGAGAGAGTTGCCCTGGACCCCGGATGTATGTCTGATGCTGGGCACAGGCATGGGAGGTGTAGCCCGGGCAATGGATGTGGCATGGGCGGCCTTCTATGGTGATATTCCCAACTTTCCGGTATCCACTTCTCCTGAACACACCGGGAAGCTCCTGCTGGGTGAGATCGGGAATGCCAGGGTTGCGCTGTTTCAGGGAAGATTTCACTTCTATGAGGGCTACAGGACAAGGGAGCTTACATTACCCGTTCGGGTAATGGCCGGCCTGGGGGCAAAGGTGCTGATCGGGTGTAACGCTGCAGGGGGCCTTAATCTGGATTTTTCCTCAGGGGATCTGATGCTGATCAGGGATCATATAAACCTTATCCCGGATAATCCGTTGAGGGGGGCCAATATGGACAGATGGGGCCCGAGATTCCCTGACCTTTCAAAGGCGTATTCTGCCACACTCAGGAAAAAGATGGTTCAAGTGGCCGGGAATCTGGGGATGACATTGAGGGATGGTGTATTTGTGGCTGTTCCAGGCCCCAGCCTGGAGACCCCTGCAGAGACCAGAGCTCTCAGGATGATTGGTGCGGATGCCGTGGCCATGTCCCTGGTGCCGGAGGTAATCGTTGCTGTTCATGCAGGGATGGAAGTGCTTGGAATCTCGGTTATTGCCAATATAAACGATCCGGACAATTTCCAACCCATCCTTATAGAGGACGTTATAGCTCAGGCACATGAGGCGGAGCACCTGCTCGAACGTCTTCTGGTGGCTTTTCTAAAGGAGTCCTTTGAGTGGAGTCAGTAGATTTTCTGATATGTGGTGAAATTCTCATATCTCACCCGGATGATTCCCCAATCCCTGGTGGAGCCGTTGCCGTGAGAGATGATACTATCGTTGCAGCCGGTCCCTTGTCTGAACTTGCAAAAAGTTATGTTGCAAAGAAGACGATAGACAGGCCCTGCGGACTCATACTGCCGGGACTCATAAATTCCCATACCCATGCAGCCATGATCCTCTTCAGGGGCCTTGCCGATGACCTCCCTCTTAAAACATGGCTGGAGGACCACATATTCCCTGCCGAGGCCAGGCTGACTTCGGAACTTGTAGCCCTTGGGACCGAGCTCGCCTGTGCAGAAATGATACGGTGCGGAACCACGGGCTTTGTGGACATGTACCTGTTTGAAGACAGCGTTGCCTCGGTGACTGACAGGGTAGGGCTCAGGGCCTGGCTTGGAGAGGGAGTGTTTGATTTTCCGTCGCCAGCGTTTCCCTCAGGGGAAGAGGCCCTTAAAGAGACGGAACGCTTAATGGACAAATGGAAGGGGCATCCGAGGATCACTATAACCGTAGACCCTCATACTCCATATACCTGCAGACCTGAACTGCTCCGGCGCTCACAGAAATTGGCAGAGGCCGGGGACGCACCGATAGTAATCCACCTTGCCGAGACAGAATGGGAGAACGCGGAGATACGAAGACTTCATGGAATTTCTCCTGTAAAGTATCTGGACAGGCTCGGCCTTCTTGGAGATCGACTGCTTGCCATCCATTGCATGAGCTTGAGCAAAGATGACATATCGCTTCTGGCACGGAGAGATGTCCGGGTGGTTCATTGCCCGGAGAGTAATCTCAAACTGGCCTCCGGGATCGCGCCTGTGCCGGAACTCCTTGAAGCCGGTGTGGTAGTGACCTTGGGGACGGACGGGGCTGCCAGCAACAATGACCTTGATCTCATGAGTGAGATGGATACTGCCGCAAAGCTGCATAAGGGAATCAGAAAAGATCCAACCCTGATATCTGCCACTGAGGCCTTTTCCATGGCCACTACCTGGGCCGCAAAGGCCTTACACAGGGAGGACCTTGGATGCCTGCGCGAAGGGGCAATGGCAGACCTGGTGGTGGTGGACATGAATCAGGTTCACCTCCGGCCTTGCTACAATCCGGTATCCCATCTGGTCTATGTGGCAAGGAGCGGAGACGTGCAGGATGTCATGGTGGCAGGCCGTATGCTCATGAAAGACAGGGTGCTTACTACCATTGACGAAGAGAGACTGCTTGAGAAACTTTCAAAGGCTGTGAGGGAATTAGGGCTAAATTAGGAAACTACACGGTAATTTCGGCAGAAGGAATGTTAATAGTGCTATGGCAACAGGGCAAATGCCTTTTCCACCGCCTCTTTTGCCGACTTGACATAGTGAACGTCTGAGAGATGCTTCCAGGTCTTGAGGCCAACGACAGGCTTCCACATCTTGAGTGCAAGGGCTATTTCGGACAAGGTACCATGCGAACCTGATATCGCTATCAGCACGTCACAGCTCCTGACGAGTATGACGTTTCTGGCGTGCCCCATGCCGGTGACCACAGGGATCTGGATATACGGATTGGCATCTGTGGCCTTGACTCCAGGAAGAATACCAACAGTGAGACCACCTGCTTCGACGGCCCCTTTGGCTGATGCCTCCATTACTCCTCCAAGGCCGCCGCAGTAAAGGATGGCCTTATGTTCAGCAACTCTCCGGCCGACCTCCTCTGCCAATGCACTCAATCCAGGGTCACACAGACCTGCTCCTATAATCCCGACCCTTGTCATTTGTAAGCGTTTACAGGTTCAGGGTTCAGCATTAGAGTCGTTTTTTTCCTTTTTCATGCCTTCTCCATTCAGAACTCACGAATCAACGGTTCAGATTTTCGTTAAACCCTGAACCTCTGAACCCTGAACCCTGAACCTCTGAACCCTGAACGTTTACCCTGCCTTATGCCTTCCAACCATGATCTCCCACAAGTTTCACAAAGCGGACACCGCCCATATCTTTCTGATGGATTTTACCGCCGGACTTTGTAACCTTTATGAGTGTCTGCGAGTATTCATCCCCGACAGGAATGATTAAAATACCTGGGTCATGAAGCTGATCGATAAGCGGCTGAGGCACTGAGGGTGAACCTGCGGTTACGATTATGGCATCAAAAGGCGCCTCGTCCCGCCAACCCCATGTGCCATCGTCTAACTTGAGAATAACATTTGTGTATTTGAGTTTTTCCAGAATATTCCTGGCCCTTGTCAGCAAAGCAGGAATGCGTTCCACGCCGTATACAACCCGGGAAAGCTCGGCCAGAACAGCTGCCTGATAGCCCGAACCTGTTCCCACCTCCAGCACTTTTTCATCACCCTTCAGTTCCAACTGCTGGGTCATCAGGGCCACAATATAAGGTTGGGAGATGGTCTGTCCGCTCCCGATTGGAAGGGGAAAGTCCCCGTATGCCTGGTCCCAGAGCGCCTCGTCTACAAAAAGGTGCCGGGGTACATTGCGCATTGCCTTCAGCACATTGGGATCCTTGATTCCCCTTCGTTCAATTTGATGGGCAACCATTCTGTCCCTGGCTATCCTGAATTGATTATTGGACTTTGTTTTGGAGGCCCCTAACATAGTATACAGCTTTGATTACATGTCCTGATTCCATGACAATCTGCAGGCACTCCACTTTTTCTTTCCCCAGATAACGCCCCAGAAAGGGTATACGCTGCCAGAAGTGCCGGTGGACATCGTAGTAGTACCATTCTTCCTGGCCGGTCTGGTTTGTTCTTTCTGCATTTGGAGGACCAAAGAGATCGGATATCTCGGCCTTGGACTGGCCCTGTTTCACCAGTGAGGCATCTACTGCAAGATATTTTCTGTGCGTGCCTGCGCAGGATGCAAGAAATAACATCAAAGTTCCGATAAGAAAAACTACAGGCAAGTTATTTTGTCTTATTTTCATTATTTTTTCAGCTTTTAGGCAACTTTATTAAACCATATACAATGTCACAAATCTTTTCAAATAAAAAAAGGATGTAATTTATGAGATGCCCGAAGTGCGGAAGAATAAGCTTTGATTATCTTGAGAATTGCTCAAATTGCGGACAGGATCTGAGGGAAATTGCTGCGGGACTTGGAGGCTTTGCAAAACCGGACCCCGAACTCGTCTGGTTCAGCGAGGATTCCGAGGCAGATAGCATCGGGACCGGGGCCGAAGTCCTTCTTGAAGAGCAAGAAGCCGGAAATCCAGCGGAACTCTCAAAAATTGATGTCTCCGACCTGGTGGATGCTTCTGACAAAGGCACTAAAACTGGTGTAGAGGAAATTGACTCCGGCGATCTTAAGGCTGTGGCTGATGACGAAAGTTTTCAGCAGGCCTTGGATCAGGTCCTGAAAAATGAATGACAGATTATAGTCCTGCCCTGATTATACTGCGAAAAGTCCTGAAACAGGATTCCGCTCAAAATGCTCCAGATGCAGGGCGCTGGAATTAGCTCAAAGCTCAAAGACCTATCGTAATCAACCACTTTCAGCTTCAGGCTTTCAGCTCTTATGCAACGCAGTAGATGGGGTATTTTCAGCGGAATCATACTTGAAATAACTGTACTAATAGGCTAAATAGTTTTGGCATGGGCGGTTAACTCAGTGGTTAGAGTGCCATCCTCACACGGTGGAAGTCACTGGTTCAAATCCAGTACCGCCTACCAATAAAATTAGAGAGTTATGATGCTTTTTTGTCGTAACTCTTTTTTGTTTCTGCTACCATTTTGCTATCGCCTTGCCTCAAAAACAGTATTTTCAAGCTTGCGCCGATTCCTGATTGGTTTCTTTCATCAAGTGGATAAACATTTTGCTTCCCGGTATGCCGGTAATATGTGGCACGCGGGATGCTTAAAGCCTCACAGGCCGCCTTTTTCCCAACATCACAACTCAACTCGGTAACAGCACTCATCAGCTCTTCTCTACGCCTGGTTGGGGAA
>Ga0190315_1000667_pt1 | contig 15986 bp, 16 predicted proteins | sample 48701101_MG_FD_161673 | JGI IMG/M metagenome (GOLD analysis project Ga0190315, IMG submission 161673) | Hydrothermal vent sediment bacterial communities from Southern Trench, Guaymas Basin, Mexico - 4870-11-0-1_MG | ecosystem: Environmental > Aquatic > Marine > Hydrothermal vents > Sediment ...
GCATTATCTCCACTACCTCACGGTCAATACCCCTGGGGAGGATTCCAAGCCTGCTCCAAAGCTCCTGCCTGGCCTTCGGGGCCCTCTTAATGAAGGCAAGGGTACCTTCCTGCTGGCCGAATTCACCGAGCAGCCTGATACCCACTTCTATTGCGAGATCCCTGGTATCCTTTTCAGCAGGGTCTATGCCGAGCCTCAGGGCCGTTTCCCTCAATTTGATCGTGTCTTTGATCTCATAAGGGGTTTCACCACGGGCAGTGGCAAGAAATGCAAGGGCCGATCCCCTGCCGTGATCCATGTGGGCAGAGGCCCCGCCGGCAACCATGCGACAGAAATTGCGCGCGGCCACCGTGGCTGCGTCCGCGCCACAGACTCCTTTCATGGTATCCACGCCCTCTATTATCTGGCAGGGCCCCATGTTGCAAATGCGGCAGCAAACTCCTCCCTTGCCGAACAGGCACGGTTCCGCTCCTCGCATAGAGACCCTGTGGGCCGCGGTCACCACGCCTTCGGCACACGGGTGACAAAGCACATCACGATTGGCCTCGCACTGGATGCTGGGGCACACCCCTTCTTCCCTATCAAAGCGTCTGCTGGTATCCATTACTATTCTTCCTCAGTACCATTTATCAATTGTCTTGCAAGTTTTTCGGGCCGCGGTTGTCCCTTCCCATTTGGAGGACAACGACATCATGCCAGTCCTGAAATCTGCTTTGCAGCCTGGACTGTATTTTTCATAAGCATGGTTATGGTCATCGGGCCGACACCGCCGGGCACCGGAGTTATTGCAGAGGCCTTTTCCTTTATCGCCTCAAAATCCACATCGCCGCACAGGATCGCCTTGCCTTCAGGGGTCTTGCCTATCCGGTTTACACCCACGTCTATCACCACTGCGCCGTCCTTTACCATGTCCGCCGTAATAAATCTGGGTTGGCCCGCTGCCGCTACAAGGATGTCGGCCCTTCTCGTATGAGATGCCATGTCCCTGGTCCGGGTATGGCATACGGTGACGGTGGCGTTTCCGCCTTCTCTCTTTTGTAATAGCAGGTTTGCTATGGGCTTTCCAACAATGTTGCTCCTGCCTACAACCACCGCCTCGGCCCCGCTGGTCTCAATCCCTGAACGGATAAGCATTTCCATGATACCGTGAGGCGTGCACGGCAGGAAACAGGGCTCACCTATCACCATCTTGCCCACGTTCACCGGATGGAAACCATCCACGTCCTTGTCCGGGTTTACGGCATAGATGACTCTGCCCTCGTCTATATGCTTAGGAAGGGGGAGCTGGATCAGTATGCCGTGGATCGTAGGATCCTGATTGTATTTGTCAATCAGGGCCAACAGGTCAGTCTCACTGATATCTTCAGGCCGGTTGTCCTGGATGGAATGAAAACCAAGGTCATGGGCAGTGCGCTGCTTTGCGGTCACATAGGATACGGAGGCTGGGTTCTCCCCAACCAGTATGGTCACAAGACCTGGGACCACCCCGTGCTTTTCCTTCATCTCGGCCACTTCGGCCTTCAGTTCTTCCTTTATCTGCTTTGCTATCAGAGTCCCGCTGATTATCTCTGCTGCCATTATTTTTCTCCTGAAACGCCTCTATTCATCTGCAAGTAACAGAAGTGGAACATCTAATGCCCATTCATTTGCATAAAGGCAAGAAGTTCCCTCATTATGGCTACCCTTTTTTAACGAGCGAGGCAAGTACCAAATGCCTAAATTTTTATCATTTCTATAATTCATCCCAAATCGCACCCTGGAAACTTCCTGCTTCTCAGTCAATGATGTCCCTCAGTTTTTCCTGCAGTGATAGTCTCCTGCGCCCATTCAAGGGCCGGCTTCACCCTTGGCGCCACCAAAGAAACCGCCTCTTCATATGATACCCAGCGATACTCATCGTGTTCCGGTTTCCCTATATCCGGATTTACCAGAAGGCTTACACCAGACTCGCTCGTCTCTGCTATATAATAACGGGCTACCTTGCCACGGCCATAAGGTTCCGTCTCTCTGTAATCATATCCCCATCGAAAATTAAGGTCGTTCAAGGCAGTCTCTTCCTCTACTTCTCTCCTGGCAGCCTCAAGAGGAGACTCGCCCGGCTCCACAATCCCTTTTGGAAAATCCCAATAACCAAAGGCCCTCAGCAACAGATATTTCCACTGAACCCCACTCTTCCTGACTAATATTATCCCTGCGGAAAGGATCATTTTCTTTGTCACATCACTCTCCACTTAATCATTCATTATTAATTCATAAGCGTTCCAGGTTAAAAGTTCACCGTTCATGGTTATTTTTTTCAGTTGACCTTGCGGGTCAGCTCCTCTGGGCCAATTGCCAAGCCTTAATATCCTTAAATCGTTTCCCTGATGACTTCTCCGTTCAGAACTTACGACTCAACGGTTTTGAACCTCTGAACCTCTGAACCGTAAACGGCGCTTAATCATTCATTCCTCCTCACTCGGTGCCTATAAAAAATGGCCGAAAATCAGACTCCTTCCATTCAAGGGCGTGATTTATCTCTTTCAGGAGCCTCGGTCTGTCCTGGGGCAGGCGGCCGTGAAGGTTGATGTAGTTGGTATAGTGATCACTGGTAAGTGAAGTTTTGGCAGTGATGCCTTCGATAAGGACCCCTGCTTCCCTTAAAATGCCGTAAGGCGTGAGCATTTTAAAACGCCCTGCCAACACATCATCCAAAATAGGCGTATTTATCTTTGGCACAAAGGTGCGCAGCCGTACAAAGTCGGGTGCAATCTCATTGATCACCCGGGCAGTTTCTCTTGCATGATCGTATGTTCTTTCCCGGCCTCCGATCCCCAAGATAACGTACAGGCTCAGTTCGATCCCTGCGTCCATCAGCCATCTTCCCGCTTCGATCTGCTGCCCGGCATTGGTTCCCTTGCAAATGTATCTTAATATGACGTCATCACCTGATTCAAGACCCACATGGATGCGTCCGAGCCCTGCTTCGGCCAATTGTCTGAGTTTATCAGGTCCTTTCTTGTGGATAAATTGAGAAGACCCGTAGACTGTGATCCGCTCAAGACAGGGAAAGGTTGTCCTGGCAAAACAACACACATCGGCCAGATCCTGCGTATTCATGGCTATTGTGTTTCCGGCAGGAAGAAACATGGTGCGTACGCGAGGGCCGTAAATCTTTTTTGCTTCCACCATATCCTGCTTAATTTCCGCTACCGGCCTGACGCGATATTTCGGACCGTTTTTATAAACCATGCAAAAATTGCATCGGTTATGAGGACATCCGATAGTGGCCTGGATTAACAGCGAATCCGCTTCGCTGGGAGGCCGGTATATGGGACCTTCATAGCGCATAATCCGGATTTATAATTTTATAATAGATGGTGTCTTGAAATTGAGGATTGGCGATGTGTCCCCCGGCATCGATGAGCTGTAACCGATCCCAGGGTGCTCCTTCTTCCAACATGCTCTCGCCCCTTGTTTTCTTAAGGCCTTTGCAGCATGGGACCCTCCCCGTTCTCCTTCGCTGCGCTCCGGAGCCGGGGTCTCCCATGCTGCAAAGGCCAAGAAAACTTGCGGGGCTAACGCAAATCGTTTCCAGAAGGAGCACCCTGGGATCGGTTACGATGAACTTATGTCGTTGAATGACGGGGTCGTCAGAAAAAGAATTTTGGGTGAGCGATATACAGGACGGATTCCTTCTATTCGTCATTTTTCTTTTCAAAGACAGGAATTTTCCTCGGGCTTCTATCCTCGAAAGAGAGTTTCATGATCTGATGACGCACAAAGCCGGCCTGCGGTGACTGTGGCTTCATGGAAAGATACTTGTTATAGGACTCAATGGCCTTATCATTGTACCCCAAGGCAGAGGACACTCTTGCAAAATCAAGGGAGGCAATGGCTTCAAAGCCCTGCTGTGCCGCACTTGCCGATTTATATGCCCGTCGGGCCTTATCCAATTCTGCATCATCTTCCTGTAAATAGCCAAGGCCCATAAGGGCAGAATAATACAAGAAGCTGTCCTCAGAAAACTCTTGCCTAGCCCTGTTAAAACTCTTTTTTGCTGCTTCAACCTGTCCGGAGTCCCTCTGAGTAGCTCCAAGGAACAGCAGCGCGTGTCTGCCGGTATTTGTGTGGCCATGCTTATGGATCACCTTTTCCAGGGCGGATATTCTCTTTGCGGTATCCGTTTGCTGCATTGCAGTTCCCATAGCAGCAGCAGCCCTGTTCTCCTGCCTTGTTGTGTAAGTTGAGTAGCCCAGCCACAATGATACAGCCAGAACAACAATTATTGTTCCGGCCAGTATCTCTCTCAGAAATTTCTGTAATGTCTTTCCGACCTGAGGCGGAAGGCCGGATAGTATTTCTTCCAAGATGGTTTTTTTCTGATATTCAGCAGCAATGGGCGTCTGGGCTTTTTTAGGCATTGACTCTTTTCTCTCTTTTCTCACTGCTTTTTGCCAAAGAAATCGTTCCATCTGAAGATGAGGGGACTGGCACCCTCTTTCAATTCAGCACTGTCAATAACTGAACCGATGAAAAGCGTATGGTCCCCGGCCTCATAGGCATGGACTACCTCGCATTCAGCATAGGCATGAGCCGATTCCAAAACCGGAGAGCCCTTGAGGGCGTTTGTATATGATATCCCTTTGAACTTGTCGGTTTTACGCCCGCTCTTAAAACCGAAATGTCTTGCTATTTCCATTGCCTCGACCGGGAGGGCATTAATGCAAAAGTAGCCTGACTCCTTGATCAGGCCATGAGTATAACGCTGAGGAGCAATAGATGTCGCAATCATCATCGGCTTTAAAGAGACCTGTGTAACCCATGCCGCTGTCATTCCGTTTATCTTATCTCCGGACCTGACCGTCACAACCGAGACTCCTGTGGGAACAATCCTTGTGATAAGTTCCTGCATGAATATCCTCCTTTCGATCTAAAATTATAACCGACAAGAAATAAGTATCAAACGTTTCCGGTCGAGTTTCTCCTTGACACATTTTTCAAAATGGTTAAAAGGTATCGCACTACGTGGCGGTGTAGCTCAGCAGGTTAGAGCATGCGGCTCATATCCGCAGGGTCCGGGGTTCAAATCCCTGCACCGCCACCAACTTCTATCGGTCGTATCCTGATTCACCATATTACCCTGATTAAGTCGGAGTTGCTATACATATGAAGCTTTTTCTGAGTGTAATAGGCTTACTAATGGTTGTTGAAGGACTCCCTTATTTCGCCTTTCCTGAAAAGATGCAGGTCCTTACGAGACAAATCGAGGAAATGGATCCGGATCAATTGAGATTGGTTGGTCTTGTTTCCACCTTGATCGGCCTGGCAGTATGTTATCTTGCCCAAAGGACCGATATTTTTTAATGACAGCAGACTTTAATCTGGTTGAATATGATTACGACTTGCCTCCTTGCCTGATCGCTCAGTATCCTTTGCCTGATCGGTCGTCTTCCCGCCTGATGGTACTCGACCGTAAAACGGGCGAACTAAGCCATCGGATCTTTCGTGACCTGTTAGATTACATTAATCCGGAGGACTGCCTTGTTCTCAACGACAGCAAGGTATTTCCGGCTCGACTTAAATGCATGAAATCAACAGGAGGGAGGGTAGAATTTTTTCTACTCCACTTTCCCAGAGAAAATGGGAATGGCGTGGCATTTGCTGAGGCCCTTTATCGTAGTTCGAAACCGGTAAGACAGGGCCAAAAGATACGATGCCGGGGGGGTCTGGAGATAGAAGTCCTTGAAGTCAATTCCGCGGGCCAGGTTGATATTAAGCTCATGTATCCGGGTGAATTATTATTAACCCTGAAATCCTGCGGAGATATTCCTCTTCCGCCATATATCAAACGTTCTCCGGTTGCTTCCGATACAGAACAATATCAGACCATTTATGCCAGAGAGATAGGTTCGGTGGCCGCCCCTACGGCAGGACTCCATTTCACCGAAGAGCAATTACTCCTCGCCAGGGAAAAAAATATTAACATGGCATGGATAACACTCCACGTCGGTTACGGCACCTTTGCTCCGGTAAGGACATCTGACATACGTGAGCACATGATTCACCCTGAATGGATCTCGGTACCTGAAAGTACTGCGGAAAAGATAATTTCCACCCGCAAGACAGGTGGCCGGGTTATAGCAGTGGGAACAACTGTAGTCAGGGCATTAGAGGCAACAGTAAATGGTACGGATAGAATAAAGGCCTTTCAGGGATTATGTGACCTGTATATTCTGCCCGGTCGTCGATTCCGAGTCGTTGACTGCCTGGTTACCAACTTCCACCTGCCCAGATCTTCTTTGTTAATATTAGTTTCTGCCTTTGCGGGCAGGGGCAGGATACTTCATGCCTATAAAAAGGCCGTGGATGCCGGATATAGATTTTTCAGTTACGGAGACGCAATGCTTATCATATAGGCGGGGGAAAGAGCGTCTTTGATTGATCGTACGCGGCTGCAGCAGTTCCAATGTGTTGACAATCTGATCTCAAGTGGTTATGAATTAGATTGCTTTTCGGTTTTTTTGAAACAAAATTCCTTCGGATGCGGGGTGGAGCAGTCTGGTAGCTCGTCGGGCTCATAACCCGAAGGTCCGTGGTTCAAATCCACGCCCCGCTACCAGTAAAATCAGAGAGTTACAGGCATTCACTTGTGGCTCTTTTTTAGTTTTGTGCCCCTAATTTTTCCTTACAGGAGGAAGGCCAAATGCATCATCATCACCTGTCCAACAGTTATTTCCAGAAGGCCGGAAAACTGATGCCGGGCGGAGTCAACAGCCCGGTCCGCGCATGCAGGTCAGTGGGCTGTGATCCTATATTTGTCGAGAAGGGAGAGGGTTGCCGCTTATACGACGTAGATGGGAACCGGTATATCGACTATGTCTGCTCCTGGGGTCCGATGATTATCGGGCATGCACATCCTGAGGTTAAGGCAGCGGTCGCGGAGGCCCTGGCATCCGGTACCAGTTTCGGAGCGCCGACCTGGCGTGAAGTGGCCCTGGCGCAGAAAATAGTTGAGCTTGTGCCGTCCATTGAGCAGGTGAGGCTGGTAAACTCGGGCACAGAGGCCACCATGAGCGCCGTCCGTCTGGCCAGGGGATATACGGGCCGCAAGAAAATCCTGAAGTTTAACGGCTGTTATCACGGACATGCGGATTCCTTTCTGGTGAAAGCCGGCTCCGGAGTGGCGACCCTTGGTATCCCGGGAAGTCCTGGAGTGCCTGAAGAGGTCGTATCCAATACACTGGCTGTGCCCTTCAATGATTTGGAAGACCTCAAGACTGTCCTGGACAGAGAGGGGGATGAAATAGCAGCGGTTATTGTGGAACCGGTCCCTGCCAATATGGGAGTGATCCCTCCAAGAGAGGACTTTCTCCCTAAACTACGTGAATGGACCGAAGAAAAGGGGATAGTGCTCATATTTGACGAGGTGATCACCGGTTTCAGGCTGGCTCCCGGAGGAGCCCAGGAGTATTTCCGGGTAATGCCGGACCTGACATGTCTTGGGAAGATAATTGGCGGGGGATTGCCCGTAGGGGCCTATGGCGGCAAACAGGAGATAATGGAAAAGATCGCCCCAGTGGGTCCTGTCTATCAGGCAGGGACCTTGTCCGGGAACCCGCTTGCCACGGCGGCCGGCCTTGCAACCCTTGAGGTGCTGAGCCGTCCGGGGGTCTATGAAGTCCTGGAAGAAAGGGCAGAGGTCCTGGGAAGCGGGCTTGTTGAAATTGCAGAGAGGCATGGGATAACCTGCTGTCTGCAGCGCATGGGGTCCATGATGACGACTTTCTTCGGTCAAAGAGGTCCTGTTATTGATTTTGAGGCCGCCCTTAAGTCCGATACCGATCTTTATGCCCGCTTTTTCAGGCATATGCTGGAGGAGGGTGTTTATCTGGCTCCATCCCAGTTTGAGGCAGGCTTTGTCTCTCTGGCCCATGGATGGGATGTGATTGAAGAGACTCTAAGGGATGCTGAATCCGCATTCAAGGATCTTGCTTAAGGCGTCATCATTCAATTCTTGTCTGCCTGAAGAGAACAGAAACCAGAAAGACCAATTTAATACAAATGGATTGACAGTTGTGTTTTCCTGTGCTATTTGATAATCCAATTCTTTGAGGAGGGCTTTGAGGAGTTTTTTTTAATGACATAAAAAATGAATGAGGCCCCGTTCAGTACGATGTCGGCTATTGGCAGAAATGTTATGGTGATGCATGGGCAGTATAAAAGAGGAATTGGCATCGCAGTTTCGCAGCCTCAGTGTTGCCCTTACCATTTCCACATCCGTGGTTTTTTCCGTTTTTGCCGGAGCGATTACGGGGTATTATCTGGATACCTGGCTATTTAATGGACGGACTTATCCATGGCTTACCATTATTTGCCTTTTTTTTGGTATTGCCGGAGGTATTAAGAATTTTCTGATCCTGAGCAGACGTTTTATCAAGAAGGCCGGTGAGAGAAAAAAAGACCAGCCGGAAGAGAGAGTGGGGCATGCGTCAGAGCGTTAAGGCGATGTTAAAGGCAGTAATCAGCGGAGAGCTGGATAAGGGGTTTGTGAGGTATTATATGGCTGCCAATTGGCTCCTTCTGGGTCTGATGGTAGCTATAGCCACTGCAGTCTTTTCGCCTGATATGGCCGTAGGCATCCTGATTGGCGGGATAATAATCAATTTAAACAGCATAGGGCTTGAGCGCGATTGCAGGCGCATACTGCGTATGCACAGTATGGTTGCCTATTATGGAGGGTTGGCTGTCAGATTGGGGCTTATTACCCTGGCAGTGCTGGCCGCCCTTCTGGTATTCCCGGAAATCTTGTCACCCGTGGGGCTCTTTATAGGCCTTTCAGTCGGGGTGATAAATTTTTATATCTTGGTATTGGCTATGATGATTTACAGAATTCGTTTTAAGGAGGCTGTCTAGCCATGGAACACCCTTTATTGTTTTTGAGTATATTGTTAGACGCACTTGGACTGCCTGCCTACGGGGGGGATACCGTACTTGCACAGATCCTGGCCCCACACATGCAGTATAGTTATCTTGCCATGATTATTTGTATTGTCCTGGCCAAGGCAGCCACCAGCAGAATGGAGATGGTGCCAAGGGGTATGCAGAACGTCATGGAGATGCTTTTGGGGGGGCTTGAGGACTTCATTACTGAACAGACCGGCGACAGGGAAAAGGCCAGGATCATTTTCCCCATGATCGCCACATTTGTCCTTTTGATACTTATCTCCAATTACATGGGGCTGATCCCGGGTTTCCATTGTCCTACCGCCAACCTCAACGTAACATTGGGTCTCACTTCTATATCAATAGTTACATATCACGCCCTTGGGATAAGGTTTCATGGCGTAAAATACATCAAGCACTTCATGGGAGCCGTTCCGATTATGGCCCCCATGATGTTCCCCATAGAGGTTTTCAGCCACATCGGGCGTATCATTTCTCTCTCCATACGACTCTTTGGAAACATGGTATCAAAGGAGATCCTCCTTGGGATATTGTTCATGTTGGCCGGGCCCTATCTGGCGCCTCTGCCAATCATGCTTCTGGGTTGTCTGGTGTGTGTACTTCAGACATTTATCTTTATGGTGCTCTCCATCGTGTATTCAGTGGAGGCCATGGCAGAAGGACATTAGTAATAAGTAAGCAATAATTAAGCGAAGAAGGCCAAATAAAATATATTTTCACAAAGGAGGGAATGACGTGAAAAAAGTTTCTCTGGTTTCTGTATTGTCAATGTTTATGGTGCTGGGATTTGTCGCTCTGGCGATGGCCGCTGAAGGCAATGCGGCAGAAGGTGGACACACCGTTGGGTTACTTATGGCCGCCTCGGTCTTGGCCGCCGGCCTCGGCGTCGGCCTCGGCGCCCTTGGCTGCGGTGTGGGCATGGGGATGTGTTCCAGCGGCTGCCTTGAGGCAACTGCCCGTAACCCCGAACTGGCCGGTAAGCTCACAGTTACTATGTTCATCGGTCTGGCCCTGATCGAGGCGCTGACAATTTATGCCCTGGTCATAGCCCTGATCGCCCTTTATGCCAACCCGTTGGTAGCCAAGCTCCTGGCTGTTTTCGGACTGTCATAAGTCCGGACTAAAACCGGCAAAAGAGATCGAGGGCCGTGGATAATTGATTCCACGGCCCTATTTTTTTGCCGTGTCTGGCGGGCCTTCGGCCACTATGGCCCCTCCTTCCGGTCCCCCCTTCGGTCCCAGCTCTATTATCCAGTCCGCCAGATCCAGGATTTCAGGCTGGTTCTCGATAAGTATTACAGAATGGCCCTGCTCAAAAAGTTCGTCCAGAACCAGGATAAATTTTTCCATGTCCCTTGGATGAAGACCGCGGGATGGCTCATCCATGATGTAGATCGTGGAGTCACGGGTCTGTTTCGCAAGCTCCCTGGCAAGCTTGAGTCGCTGGGCCTCTCCGCCTGAGAGTGTGCAGGCAGGTTGTCCGAGCTTCAGATATCCAAGCCCGATCCTTTCAATTACCTCCAGAGGGCGCCTTATCCCGGGTATCCTGGCAAAGAAACCGGCTGCATCCTTTACTGTCATATCCAGGACTTCTGCCATATTCAGCCCCTTATACCTTATTCCCAAGGCCTCCCTGTTGTAACGCATTCCCCCGCAGAGGTCACAGGTTATCTTAATTGGAGGGAGATATTGCAGGTCCAGATCAATAGAGCCCTGACCCCTGCACCTTTCACACCTGCCGCCCTTGCGGGTGAGGCTGAAATAGCCGGCCTTGTAGCCCCTGCTCCTGGCCTCAGGGGTCCTGGAGAAAACGGCCCTGATGCGGGTAAAAATACCCATGTATGTTGCAGGCATTGAGGACCGGGCCTTTACAAGGGGTGCCTGGTCTACAAGGATTACCTCAGGCATGGCGGATAATCCTCCCTTCAGGACCAGTTTTGTTTTTTTCTTTTTAGAAGATCCTTCTTCGGGTCTACAGCGAAGCGCATGATATAATTCATCAGTCACCAGAGTGCTCTTCCCGGAGCCTGAAACACCTGCTACACAGACCAGGCAGCCAAGAGGGAATGCCACCGTAATGTCTTTCAGGTTGTTTTTCTTTGCATGGCGTAGGATTATTTGTCCATGGGATCTTCTCTTACGGCCATGCCTTTTGAGGCGTCTGCTTCCCTGAAGATGCGGTCCTGTGATGCTGTCCCGGTCTTTTGCCATATCCTCGGCCGTGCCGGAGAATACCAGATACCCTCCTTCATCTGCTGCTCCGGGACCCAACTCAATTACGTGGTCTGCCTTTCGAATGATGTCGAGGTCATGTTCCACGACTATTATTGTGTTGCCCTGATCCCTTAAATGGACGAGGTTCTGCCACAGCGCTTCCTGTTCGCGCGGATGCAGGCCTATTGTAGGCTCATCCAGTATATATAATATCCCGGTCAAGTCCCGGCCAAGCTGGGCACCCAGGCGCAGCCTCTGGATCTCTCCGCCTGACAGGGTCATAGCCGCACGATCGAGCCCGAGATAACCAAGACCCATTTCCTCCAGGGGTTTGAGCCGCGATGAAATGCCCTCGACAATGCGGATTCCGGCCTGAATGTTTCTAATTCCATGAAATTTTACTGAAAATTTATCAGGAAAGGAAAGCAGCCACAGGTAAGTTTTGTGTACAGACCATGTCATGAGATCAGGAAAGGTCTGGTCACCTATGCGGACACTCCGGGCAAACGGGTTCAGCCCGGTTCCTGCGCACTCCGGACAGGTTTGCCCTGATTTATTTTTACCCTTGCCTTCGCAGGAGATACACATTCCGTCCGGGTGGCTGCAGGAAAATATCCGGGGGCTGAGAGCGGGAAAAGACGCCCGGCACTCAGGACAGACCATCTTTTCGCTAAATGTAAGCATCTCAGGCCATTTACCCTTTTTTACGGGAAAAATCTCTATCGCCACGGAACCGTTTCCCTGACTCAGGGCCAGGGCAAGGGAATCTGCAAGGCGCGAAAGGATCCCCGGCTTCACTATCAGACGGTCCACTATCAGTTCCAGGGACTCGGGTTTATCCTCCAATGTTACCGGGGCATCCAGGTTAAATGTTCTGCCGTCTATTCTCACCCTGAGAAAGCCGTCTTTTTTCAAGTGGTTCAGTATTTCGTCCAGGGGCATCAGGTCCATTCTTCGAGTTATGGGTGCCATCAGGATCAATCTTGTTCCCTCCGGGAGATCCAGAATCCTGTCGGCCATCTGATCCACACTGAGAGCGCTGATCTCTGTTTGGCACTCTGGACAGTGCGGCCGGCCACATGTGGCGAAAAACAGGCGCATGAAATCCGCTGTGCCAGTGAGGGTAGCCACACTGGACCTGGGGCTGCGCACAAAGGGCTTCTGCTCGAGTGCAATGGGGGGAGGAAGGCCTTTTATTGAATCCACCAAAGGCCTGTCCCACAGGTCGACAATACGTTTTACCGCCATGCCCAGAGATTCGAGGTAGCGGTATTGACCCTCGGCAAAGAGTACATCCAGGGCCAGGCTGGATTTGCCTGAGCCTGACGGACCGGTCAGGACCGTGATTTTCCCCAGCGGTATCGAAAGGTCAAAGCCTTTCAGATTATGTTGACGGACATTGACAATGTCTATAGTTTGATTTGTCATACGCTATTTATGTATGTTATAAACTCGTCTTGACAAGAAAGGGAAAAGACCGTACAGAATGCCTGGAAGCGGAAAGGGCACTGGTGGCCCTCCCGGACTTCAAATCCGGTGCACCGGGTGAAGAGCTCGGTGGGTGGGTTCGATTCCCATGCGCTTCCGCCATCTGATTTCAGGAGGTTGCGGCTTATCGCCCGTTGCCCCTTTTTGTCTCCGGGCTTCGCTCACCTGGCTCCGACTATTTTGAGATAGTTTCTGAATTGTCTCTTGCTGAAATCCGAGAACCTGTCTAATATCGCCATGAACTCCAAGCCAGGCACAAACGCCCTTACCACAGGGACATCCAGGTCCTTTTTTGTCAAGTCCACATAGATCGGTTTAAGACCGTTTGATAGCAGCAGTCTCTCCACGGTATTCAGGTCGCGGCTCACATCCCCTGATGAATAATCGGGAAGCTCCTCGTATTTTATGCTCTTTTGTCCTGCCGGAGGCGGATTTGATCTGACAAAATACGGATATGCCAGCTCGGTCAGTGCAGATACCGCCGCGGCCTTTCCGCTCAGGTCTGCTGCACAACCCTTTACAATTTCATCCCCCGTCTGCACAAAGGCCTTGTAGCAAGGTATCCCAAGATCAGGGGTCAAATCCAGAAACTGGACATAACGGCCTCTTTCCCTGCATTTGTCCAGGAGACAGGCTATTGCAGGATCTTCTGCTTCCAGCGTGAAACACCTCTCTTGAGAGTACAGCGCAACTCTTTCAGCGTCTCTTTCTATGTATTCCATCAAGGCGTGCAGCCTGGCCTCATCTTCCGTATTGCCGGAAGCAAGGCCGTTTGATGACACCCCGCTGGTCAGAGCCGCTTCATCGAGGTTGCAGAACAGAAAGACAAACTGGGCGGGCAGATATATCTCGGCGCCCCCGTCTGCGCTGATTTCCCGGCCTGCTATCCAGTACAATACCTGGTCCTCATAAGGAACTTCAAGATTCATGATATTCGGATCAAGTGCAGAAAGCCCTTGTGCCACCAAATCAGTGTAACTGGACCTGACGAGATTAAACTCATCCTTGTATCCGATAGTCAAGTCATTGGAAAAACTTGCAAAAGATGAATATCTTTCAACCATCTCCATCAAATACGAGGCCCGTGCCTGGTCTTCTTCCATGCCTTTTCCATAGCTTGTCTGAGGAATGGCGAGTCTCCATCTGTTCCTTCCCACAGCAACCCGAACCTCTGTATTCCATGATCTTTCCAGCGCATACGGGCTGAGAGACCATACCGTCCTCCGTTCAGTTCCGGTAATCAGGTCAATATCGGCGAGTCTTCTCACGATATCTTTAACAGTCTCTGAAGCTGTTTTCCCCCTTGCCGAAGTTCCAGGCATGACGGATTTTGTTTTTGATTCGGAAAAGATGTCCTTTATATGTACCATGTCTTTTCCATCCGGATCGATATCATCAAGATCAAATGGTATGGGAAACTCGATCTCGCTCAGGGAAGGAAGCGGTTCGTGATTGTAGACGTTTTTTACAAACACGCCCGTCCAGAACAGATGTCCGGGAGAGTCCTTGTCCAAGGCCCATCTTGCAAAAATCAAGGGGGTGTGCCCGGCAAGCTTCCCCGCCCCCATTTTTTCAAGTCTGCTGCGCACATCAGGAAATCCGCGTAATACGCTTACCTCGTAAGCAGGTGCCAGAAATCGAAGGTCTTCTTTTTTTTGCTCAATCAAGCCCTCAAGTTTGTTTTTGTCGTACTCTGCCAGGGTAAACAACAGGTAATTATGCATGAATTGGTCGTTCGGATGTGATTTCAGGTAATCCAATACCTGCTGAATACTCATCTCCTTTGAGGGCACACAGGCAAAAGAGCCGACACCGGCCACATTACGGACGAATTTCATTTCGTATATCTGGAATTCAGAAAGATCTTCCATTATATTCTCAGAAAAGTCGGTGCCCATGTTGCCCACACAAAATCATATCGCCATCAAGGGCCTTGCTTATCTGCTGCGGGGCTATCCTTGCCTCTGCCCAAAAGGCTGCGGCCTTGAGCATAGCCTCTGCAGGAATCGGCAGGCTTCGGGATCGAAACAGTCTCCTTATTATGCGTAGTAGTTGAAGAGGCAGATTGGCGAATTATCATGCAGGGTCAGTGTCAACAGTTATGCTCTGCAATCGGAACCCGGCTTCTTTTAGCTGCTGCTATCAAGCCATTATCCAAAGTAGCAATAGGCAGCCCCTTCCTCATTGCAAGATCTAAATATGAGGCATCGTAACTTGAAAGTTGGTGCTCACGTGCCAAGGCCAAAATTTCCTTCAGCATCCTTTCCGGCGGTTCTTGTTCAATCATTATCGGGAGTTCAGATAGTAATGCAATAAATCGTATACTATCAGCCTGGCTGAGGCGTTTCTTGCGTTCAGCAATCAATAATACATTTCCGATTTCTAACGGCCAATTTGACGGTACGACCGCTGTGGATACCTCCAGTCTATCCAGAATGGCATCAGCGTATTGGCTTGTTTCATCCTCAAAACACCATGCCATGACTACAGAATTATCAATGACAAAATTTTCACTCATCTAAGGCCTTCCTTCTTTAATCATTTCACGGAGAGAAAGCCCATTAAGGCGATGTTTAGCACGGAAACTACGCACTTCAGCAATCACCCGTTTAGGTTCTGCCTTTCGTAAAGATTCCGGAGGTTGCAATACAGCTACCGGAATCCCATGTTTAGTAATAGTTATTCGTTCTCCCTTGATTACACGTTCAAGCAGTTTGGGAAGATGTGTTTTGGCTTCATATGCACCGACTGTCTCTATAATATCACCTCCCAGACTAGACTTAGACCAGTCTAATATCTTCGTGTTGATCTGTCAAACAATAGATGAAAAAAGCAGAGTAAGCTTACATCATCTGCTCGTCAAATACATGAGCTGATTCCCCAAAAGGCAAACCGCTCCTGCGGCAGGGCACGGATGGCAACCGTTCACTGGCAAGGGGATATTTCTTTGAACAGTTTAACGGAAAGCTCCCGTAGTTTTCTTGGCTTTTGCTGTGGGGGAAACCCCGGCTCCTGAGCGCAGCGAAGGAGAACGGGGAGGGGGCAAGACTCCCCCATGTCAAAAGCCTTAAGAAAACAAGGGGCTGGAGTGTTAAGTGAAAAGAAATATCCCCTGCCAGTGAACGGTTTGCGCAGCGGACTACTGGTTTACCGAATATTTACGTGTTATCTTCTTTGAACTTGGCAGGGTCATGTTGTGTTTAATGAAAGCGCGCTGTACTGCCTGGTGACCAAAAAGGACTGGACAACCGCTCTTTAACGGCATATGAATGATGAGTAAAAAATGAAAGAAATTCTGATTGTCATTGCTTTTGTAGGTGTATGGTATCTGTTGCAGG
>Ga0190315_1000670_pt1 | contig 15936 bp, 11 predicted proteins | sample 48701101_MG_FD_161673 | JGI IMG/M metagenome (GOLD analysis project Ga0190315, IMG submission 161673) | Hydrothermal vent sediment bacterial communities from Southern Trench, Guaymas Basin, Mexico - 4870-11-0-1_MG | ecosystem: Environmental > Aquatic > Marine > Hydrothermal vents > Sediment ...
CTCAAATTCTTCTCGACTAATATCGCTGGGGTAAATTTTTCTCATAAGTTATTCCTTAATTATTGATTATTTTAGTATATTTTTTGATTTTAACACATATAAAAGATTTTGAACAGGTTCTAAGACTGGTACCCGGAATAGCATAACGCTTATCCGGCAATTGGAAAAAGCGAACTTCACCTGGCGCGTTTTCAGTAGCGGTTTTTTGTTGTCCACCCACTAATAAAGGGCTATGCGCTTGAATGCTCAATTCCAAAGTACCCCTAATGCCATCCGAAAAGGGCAAATCATGCGAAACGTGTGAAGCCCAATCGGGTTTAAATATCCAAGCCGATAAGGGCACAAAATTATAAGGCGCGTAAACACTCATTGTTTGGTTTCCTTCAGTTCAAAATTCTGATTATTATATAGCAAGGCCCTTGGAGTGCAAAATTTATTTTGCGAAGGTGAACATATCAAGAAAATCGAACAGCAAAATAACAAGGAACGAAAAGAGGGCAGCAAAATAAATTTTGCACTCCAAAATCACGCAAAATAAATTTGGAACGAAAAGATATACTGCCCACCGTTATAATTTGCGCTTTGGTTGTTAGTCACCTTTAGGTGACTTGAGCTTTTAGACAACTGCTTTAGCTGTTGGCTGTTAGAATCAAAAAGCGCAATTTATGACGGTGCTAAGTATAACGCAAAATAAATTTTGTACTCCAAAATAACGCAAAATAAATTTGGAACGAAAAGAGGGCAGCAAAATAAATTTTTCACTCAAATGATTTGTACTGAAAGACAAATCGGGAAACGCTATAATGGTGTTCCATTGACTCCGTTACAATCAGTCAAATTTTTTCTCCTTAAGACGGTGGTAAGCAATCGACTTAAGGGATTCAAATAAATTATCGCCTTGGGAATCAATATGATACGTTAAATTCACCCAATATCCAGGGCCTTCACGTTTTGCGGTATTGTCCGTAAAAGGCTTAGCTCTTGTTCTGGTTCTGAGTTCCACACAACAGAATAAAAAACTGGCATACTTATGAGCAACAAAATCCTCTGTGGACAAATTTCTATTCCACTTCTTTTCTCCCTTCAATCGAATTAATTCAAAAATCTCACATTGTCCCGAATAACTATAGTGCCGATTTTGTAAATCAATTAAACAGGTTTGTAAATCACTGTCATTGACAACAGGATAACGATAAAGCAACTGAAACCGTTCAATGCTCGAATAATCAAACATCCCTTTGACAACCAACATAAATAGAAAACCAACATCTTGCTCTGATAACGCACTCTTGGCGTTATTAAGGATGTTGTGAGCCACCCAATTTCTGACAAAATACAGGGGAATACTATAGGCTTTAGGCACCTCCATTTCAAAGCCGTTTGCCTTATACTTTCCTCTGTACAAATCCCAACCAGAAAATCTATCAAAATACTTTGTCAGATAATCACACATAGTTCGATACAAGTGCTGGCGTTTTGCCTCAGAAGGCATTCTGTGAGAATTTAACATAAACCTCAAACCTTCCAAAAAGGTATCCTTATTAACCGGAACCTCTTTTTGAAAAGGCTCAGTCAGTTCAATGGTGTTGCCTTCAATGTCATCTAGCACATTGAGAATGCCGCGCCGTAGCACGGAATAGGGATTTTCCCTGCGTTCTCTTACCCATTGCCGCACAAAATCCTTATCTGTCTCCTCTTTTGTGGGAATTTTGGGTAGCCTCATTTTCGCCTTATCAAAAGCATCCGCCAAAGATTGAAGGTATTTAGCATGATTGGAACAAAGCAAAATATGCTCTTTAGGAAAGCCAAGGTTGATTATCAATTCAATATAGAGTTGATAACCGGCTACCCCTTTTAACGCGGCTCTTGGATCATCCTCTTTTTCATAGTATTTGAGGATACTAGGCAACTGTTCATAGTCTTCATCAGCAAATTCTTCAATGGCTAACCGAACATCCAAGATGATATAGTCAACCTTGAGCAGATTTTCAGGATCATAGATAAACTCTAATCCATCTGCAAAAGTTAATTCCAAAAACACGCCCCGTTTTTCTAACAGAAGTCTCATTTCTTCTTTGTTAGTGGGACGTTGTTCACTTTCAATATCCTGCAACAGCTCACCAAATACAAAATCAGTATAAGGCTTTACAGAATGACTTTCTTCAAAGTCTTCAACCCATAAAAATTGGCTCATATTTTTTCCTCAATGAGTAAGTGAGTCGGTATTTTTAACTCAGCGATGTAGTGGTTCTGTAATACCAATATAGAAAAATGCCCTCCTAATTTTTTTGTAATGGTTTTCAGGAAAATCTGTCCTTTACGACTGCCTTTATCAGATCGTTTACTTTCATTTTCAGAATAAGGATTTTTACATGAAAAAATGCAAAAATCGGGTTGAATTTTCCAAGCTATTTTAAGCGTCATATTTTCTTGAACGCTATAGTATTTAATCGCATTTAAAATCATTTCAGTCATAACAATAACCAATATAGATTCCGTAACACCATAGTGTTCAAAATGGATAACATTGTCATCAACTATGTTGAGTTCTAGGGGAAATAAATGCACTTTTACCCAGTCAAATTTATTATTATTAGAGTTCATCATAAACGTTTTTTGCCACTGAGTTTGCAATTGTTTCCATAAATCAAGATACTCTTGTTTTCGTTTCCACTGTCTAGGCGTAACGTTTATATCAACACCTTTATTTTTTTTAGCATAAGCAATATAGTGTTGCAAGATTTTATTTCGATTATCTTCTATCAATAAATCGGCTAGTGCCAGTGATAAAGACTTTTCTAGCGTTGTTAAGAGTGTTCCTTCTCCCTCCTTATCTTGACTTAATTTTTCGCACAAATTTTCTGAATTGGTGGAAATAATGCCAAAAATGTTAAACAAACCCCGCATAGTATCCAAGGATTCTAAAGCGATATTCGGATTATTTTCATGTGTGGCATTGTAATGTAGAACTTGTATAGAACCACGAAATTTATGGGCAATTAACCCCATCATGTTTTCTAATTCTGAGTTGGCTTTTTCTTGTTCCTCTATTTGTCGGATTTTTTCTATATCTAATAATGCCTCATGTGCCGATTTGCGGATCGTTTCGATTAAGCCTTTTTGGATATCCTTTTCATCCAGCACGATTTCTTCTAAAATTTCGCCCATTGAAGAATCGTTTTCATTGCCATTTTCACCAGCGTATGCTTTAGAAAACCAGTTTTCCGCTTCTTGAAGATTTTGAGAACATTTCCCCAGTCCATCTTTATACATTATTCCCAAGCGGTATTGAGCTGAAATCACTAAGGGATCATTTTCTTTGTCATGTACGGCTACTTTACGAAGCCATTGTAATGCCTTCTCACAATCCTCAGTCACACCTAAACCATTTTTATAGGCAATACCTAAATTATATTGTGCCGTGATGTGTCCTTGTTTGGCTGCTTGGTGCCAAAGTTCAATAGTTTTTTCTTTATCTGGCTCAACAACATTTTCTATGCCATCATAGTATATGTTACCCAAGCGATATTGGGCTTCACTGTGTTTTTTGCTGGCAGCATTTTTCCATAGTTCCAAGGCTTTTTCCTTATCTTGGATAACACCTTTACCTTCACCCGTAAAATAGACAAGCCCCAAACGAAATAGGGCATGAACTTGTCCTTGTTCTTTGGCTTGATGCCACCAATCAACCGCTTTGACATAGCTTTGTTCAACGCCTTTACCTTCGTCGTATGCAATACCTAATTCATATTGAGCATCATCATGTCCTTGGTTAGCCGCTTTTTCCCACCAATAAGTTGCTTGTCTATCCTCTTTATCTTTATAATAAACGCCCAATTCATATTGTGCATCAGGATGACCCTGTTTAGCGGCTTCTTCCCACCAATAAATGGCCTGTGTATCATCTGGAGCAACACCTTCACCACTCGTATAGGCATTACCTAACTCATATTGTGCATCAACATGTCCTCGAATAGCCGCTTTCTCCCACCAAGTAACGGCTTGTGCATAATCTTTATCAATGCCCTCACCTTCATAATAGGCGATAGCTAAGTTATATTGTGCCTCTGCATGTCCCTGATTGGCCGCTTGCTGATACCATATTACCGCTTGTGCATAATCCAACTTAACGCCCGTACCATAATAATAGGCACTGCCTAATTTATATTGCGCGTCAGCATCGCCTTGTTCGGCTGCTAATAAATCAGTTTTAAATTCTGTTTCAGTCATCAGTTATTATCCTTACAATCGTTATTATCTTTAATCAAGGGGGACATTTCTAAAAAAAGGGCCATCTAAATCTTGACGGCCGGATTGATTTTCGTTCAAAATTTATTTTGCTGCTCTTTCCTACTCGTTTAAAATAATAGCAACTTTATTAAAGGATTTAAACCACTAACGACAAGGATTGTATATAAGTACTGAAGCACAAATAAACAGGTATTTTAGGACAAAGGGCTGTAGCTAAGGATTGCCCAGACATAAGGCTCGTAGGGGCAATCCCACGCGCGAGCCCCTGGTTGCTTCTATTAAAATACCTGAAAATTTAGGGTTCAGTACTTAACAAAGGATTTAAACTGGGTATCTCATGATCCAATCCTTTATTAATATACAATCCAGTTATCATTTATAAAAGGATTTAAAACCAACTACAAGGATTGGTAACTTCAATGCGATTGTATATATAGCCTTTCCCGATCTCATGACGTACATTTATATTTAAATAGGTATGCAAAGGGCGATTTCCCAAAAACATTACCAATCAATCTCAATTTCGCCGCTGCAAAATAAATTTTTCACGAAAATTGCGCCACTGCAAAATAAATTTTTCACGAAAATTGCGCCACTGCAAAATAAATTTTTCACGAAAATTGCGCCACTGCAAAATAAATTTGGAACGAAAATCAAATTTGTACTTAGCGAAGCACACCGAAGGTTCATTCAATCGGGAAACGCTATAACAAAGAATTTAAACCACTCACTACAAGGATTAGATATAATAAAGAATTTAAACCACTAACGATAACAACTATGAATCACACCCTCCCCAAAATCGGTTTCATTTCCCTTGGTTGCCCTAAAGCTACCGTGGATTCAGAACGCATTCTGACTCAGTTACGTGCAGAAGAGTATTTTATTACGCCCCATTATGAAGAGGCTGATTTGGTTGTGGTGAATACCTGCGGTTTTATTGATGAAGCGGTAGCGGAGTCTTTGGATGCGATTGGTGAAGCGTTGGCTGAAAATGGTAAAGTGATTGTGACGGGTTGTCTAGGGGCATCTGGCGATATTGTGAAAAAAACGTTTCCAGCAGTCTTAGCGGTGACAGGCCCGAATGCCTTGGAAGAAGTGATGGATGCGATCCATGCCCAATTGCCGCCACAACATGATCCGTATACCAATTTAGTACCGCCTGGAGGGATTAAACTGACACCCCGTCATTATGCTTATTTAAAAATCGCCGAGGGCTGTAATCAAAAATGTCGTTTTTGTATTATCCCTTCTTTACGTGGGCCTTTAGTCAGTCGGCCTATTGGTGAGATATTGGATGAGGCCGAGCATCTTGTCAAAGCGGGTGTGCGCGAATTGCTGATTGTGTCTCAAGATACGGCCGCTTATGGGGTTGATACGCAATACCGTTTAGACTTTTGGCAAGGCCGTCCGCTTAAAACGCGGATTGTTGAATTGGCTCGCCATTTAGGGGAACTCGATGCGTGGATACGGCTACATTATGTTTATCCTTATCCTCATGTTGATCAAGTCGTGGAATTGATGGCAGAGGGTTGGATAGTGCCCTATTTGGATGTACCGTTGCAACATGCTAGTCCTAGCATTTTGAAAGCGATGCGTCGCCCTGCGAATAGTGAACAGATGTTAAATCGTATTGCCCATTGGCGAAGCATTTGCCCCGATATCACTCTGCGTAGCACTTTTATTGTCGGTTTTCCCGGCGAAACGGAGCAAGACTTTGAACAATTATTAGCCTTTATTCAAACTGCGCGTTTAGATCGAGTAGGCGCTTTCGCTTATTCACCGATAGATGGGGCAACGGCGAATGCGCTGCCAGGTGCTGTACCCGAAGAGATTAAGGCAGAACGTTTAGCCCGTTTTATGACAATGCAAAGTGCTATCAGTGCAGAAAAACTTCAGGAAAGGGTAGGCCAAAATGTGACGGTATTGGTAGATGAAGTGACTTCGGAAGCCGTTTATGCACGAAGCGCGGCTGAAGCGCCAGAGATAGATGGTAGTGTCATCATCGAAGTGAAAGAAACAGTGGATTTAATGCCTGGCGATTTTGTTGATGTGACAATAACGGGAGCGGATGAGCATGATTTGTATGTTGTAGATAGAATCATGTAGGGTGGGCAACGTGTTTTTGTTGCCCACCATCCCTCAAATTTTATTCAGCAAAAATTTGCTTCAAAAAATCTTGCAATTTTTTCCAAGAATCCTCATCTGCTGTTTTATCATAAGCCACTGGTATGCCAAATTGTTTCGCAAACTGATCCGCCTCGGGATTCGTGAAGCTGTGTTGAACACCAGGATAGCTAACAAATTCTAAATCGACTTTGGCATTTTCCATTTCTTGCTTGAAAGCTTTTACTTGCTCAGGCGATACAAATTTATCCGCGTCGCCATGCAAAACGAGTAGTTTGGCTTTCACAACGCCTTGCTTGGCAGCTGTCTTCGTTGCCAGACTGCCATGAAAACTGGCAACACCGTCTAAGTCTACACCATTACGCGCCATTGCCAGTACGATACCGCCACCAAAACAGTAACCCATTGCGGCAATTTTGTCAGCGTCAACCGTGTCTTGTGTTTTCAGAAAGGCTTGGGCTGCCGTAAAACGGGCTTCGGCAACCCCCATTTTGTTAATGACTGCCATCATAAATTCCTTCGCTTCGTTGGGATGGGCTGTGTTTTTGCCATCACCGTACATGTCCACAGCAAGGGCGGTATAGCCTAATTCTGCTAACATGCGGGCGCGTTTACGCGCATATTCATTGTGTCCCCACCATTCATGAACCACCAAGACACCAGGGCGTTTGCCTGTGATATCAGTGTCGTAGGCGAGGTAGCCTTTTAAGGTTACGCCATTTGCGCTATAGTCTACCGGTTCACCTTTGATGTCAGCATAAGCGGGGAAGCCTGTAGACAGTAGTATCAATAAACTGGGTAATAATCGTTTCATGCTTGATGGCCTTTTGAGTTGTGGATTGAAAAATAAAGGGCGCTAAAGCGCCTACTACAAACGAGTTAATAAAATAAATGAAAATTGAACAATTGGTCATTATTATTGAAAATTAGACATTACTCATTTTCAAGCTATCACTTGGCATAAATACCAAGGCGTGTTAATTTTATTTCTTCTATAACAATAATATAAATAACGGGATAAATATAGTACAACAGAAATAAACGAATATACTAGGGTAGCGTTGATTCACTATTCAAAAATCCACCAACATTCTTTCTTTATAATCACTTTCATTAATTTTCACTAAACTCAAAAGCGAGCAGTATAATAAAAATGGATATCAAATCAGCATTGAAAGCGGTGACTGAAAATCGCGATTTAACGATGGATGAAATGTCATCCGTTATGCGAAGTATTATGACAGGCGAGACGACCCAAGCACAAATCGGTGGTTTTTTGATTGGGATGCGTATGAAGGGCGAAACGGTCGAAGAAATTGCGGCAGCCGCACAAATCATGCGTGAACTCGTCACGCCAGTGTCATTTGATGGTCAGTATGTTGTGGATATCGTCGGTACTGGCGGTGATGGCATGAGTACTTTTAATATTTCCACCGCCAGTGCGCTTGTCGTCGCTGCGGCTGGCGGAAAAGTGGCGAAACATGGCAATCGCTCTGTCTCCAGTCAATCGGGTAGTGCTGATGCCTTGGAAGCCTTGGGCGTGAATATTAATATCAAACCTGAGCAAGTCGCTGAATGTGTTAATCAAATTGGTATTGGTTTTATGTTTGCCCCCTTGCATCATAGCGCGATGAAACACGCTATTGGGCCACGCCGTGAAATGGGAGTACGTACACTCTTTAATTTGTTAGGCCCTTTAACGAATCCGGCTAATGCGCTCAATCAAGTCATTGGTGTTTTTAGTCAAACGTGGGTAGAACCGGTGGCACAGGTGTTAAAACGTTTGGGTAGTGAGCATGTTTTGGTTGTCCACTCAGAAGATGGCTTGGATGAAATCAGTATCTCGGCACCGACTTATGTTGCAGAGTTAAACAACGGCGTTATCACAACTTATACGCTTCTCCCTGAAGATTTTGGTTTTAATCGTGCGGCCTTAAGCAATATACAAGTCAATTCCGTTGTTGATAGCGTCGCGATGCTACTCGGCGTATTAGATAATAAAAACAGTCCTGCGAGAGATATTGTCACACTTAATGCGGGAGCGGCCATCTATGCTGCGGGTTTAACCGCAAATCTTGCAGAGGGCATCACACAAGCACAAACTGTTTTGAGCCAGGGTGCTGTCCGCGAGAAACTGACGGCCTGGGTGAATTTAAGCCAAAGTTTTTAAAGTGACAGTCTAGGTGATATTTAAGTCAACGTTTTTAAAGCTAAATCCCCCCACCTTTTTCAAAGGGGGATACACATTTTGCATTTTTCAACTCGAAATTTGCATAAAAAGTCGCCATTTATACAGTGGGTAGTCGTTAATAGCGAATAACATTCGTCATTGTGATGATATGATTAGTGATGGATAAGGGGTTAGGCCGTTTGATCTGACAACTGAGAAACGCAAGTTTTTGATTTAAAATCATAACGAAAAAACGAATTGTGGGATAATCACTTTATAATGATCTCTTATTTATTCACGAGTCAATTATCAATGAGCACATCACTTATCATCTATCAGTTTGTCAAAAGTACTTAGGATAAGGGATTGTTTCCATTGTAGAGACGCGATGCTTCGCGTCTCATGCTCTGGCTCGCCTCGAAACAGAGACGCGAGGCATCGCGTCTCTACGAAAACTGATAGGTGGTAAGTTAGGATGTTCGTTTTTCATTTTTTATTGATATAACCACAGATTCCACGGATGTTCTATTTTTCCATAGCGCATGTTATTGCTATCAATACTCAATGTTCAGAAAAAGGGAAAACATTGGTAACCAAAGCGATGTGACGTTTATGGAGAATGAGGAACATTTATTTAACAAAACTGGGTTTGTTATGATAATTTTCACACCTATCCTAATCAGTCGAACAAAAATCTTTAGAAACTTGATTTGAGACATTTGAAGTTTTTCAACTCAAGACTGATCTGATATAACAAGAAACGATTAGATTAAGAATAGAAGCACAGTTACAGATCACTGATCACTGATCACTGATCACTGATCACTGAAATATAGGTAAACAGTAATGAGCCGTACACCCAACATGCTAAAAAATTTATTCAAACGAAAATCAGCGTTGAGCCAAACCCCCGATATTTTAAAAAAGATTATCCTACATAAGGTGGAAGAAATTGAAGCACACTCTAAAAGTATTTCTTTGCGTAGTCTCGGCCACATGGTTGCTAACTGCCCCCCACCGCGTGGATTTGTCGAAGGGATAAATGCACGACTGCAATTACAACAACCCGCTGTTATAGCCGAGATCAAAAAAGCATCGCCTAGCCGAGGGGTGTTGCGGCCTGATTTTGATCCCGTAGCCATTGCAAAAAGTTATGAAGAAAATGATGCCGCCTGTTTGTCCATCCTCACCGATAAAGCGTTTTTTCAAGGTGCTGATGAGTATCTGTCACAAGTCCATGAAACCTGTCAGCTGCCTATTTTGCGTAAGGATTTTATTATTGATGCTTATCAAATTTATGAATCCCGCGCTATCGGAGCGGACTGTATTTTGCTTATAGTGGCTGCATTAGATGATACACAGTTGCGTGATTTAGCTGACTTGGCAAATCATTTGGGTATGGATGTGCTTGTTGAAGTGCATACCTGCGAAGAATTAGAACGGGCACTGTCATTGAATACGCGCTTGATAGGTATCAATAACCGTAACTTGCAGACTTTTACCACACAGGTTAAAACCACTTTGGAATTATTACCTTTGATTCCTAAAAAATTTATTGTGGTGAGTGAAAGTGGTATTCATACGCCTCAAGATGTGAAATTATTGCGTAGGGCGGGTGTGCATGCTTTTTTAGTCGGTGAAGCTTTTATGAAAGCAGATGATCCTGGGGCGGCTTTGTGTCGTTTATTTAACTAATTGAAAGTATTGATTTTTATCATGATTGATACAGGTTACTTTTTATGTCTCAACTACTTGTTGTCCTTAAACGCCATACATTACGGTGGTTGCTCAGCTTAGCCATATTGTTATTTTTTGTTTTGCATACAACCAAGACTGTTGAATGGAGCTTTATTAACGCTTTAGAACATAAAGCCTATGATGCCAGGCTAGATTTCACGATGCCTAAGACAGTCGATTCTCGTATTGTGATTGTTGATATTGATGAACACAGTTTGAGTGAAATAGGCCGTTGGCCTTGGAATCGTTCAGTTATGGCGCGTCTCATTGACCAATTATTCGACACCTACCAGATTGATGTCCTTGGTATGGATATCGTATTTGCCGAACCAGATGACAGTTCTGGGTTGAAAAAATTACAAGCCCTCGCAGAAGGCCCTTTAAAAGATGAAACGGCGTTTTTAAATCGACTCAAAACGCTCGAAACCAAACTGGATTATGATGCTTTATTAGCGCAAAGCATGCAGAATCGTCGAATCGTATTAGGTTATGCTTTTACCACGGCTCAAGAAGAGCAGTCAGATATAGAAGCTGGCAAACTACCACCTCCTACCTTTTCTCACGAATATGTACAAGCCTATCATTTGAGTTATTTGACGGGTAAAGGTTTTGCCGCCAATTTACCCCAATTTCAGGATAATGCCATTGCGGCCGGCCATTTTAATGTTGATCCAGATATGGATGGTATCGTGCGACGTGTACCCATGCTTTATGCTTACAAAGGAGAATTATATGAATCACTCTCACTGGCAATCACACGGGTAGCCTTAGGTGTTCAAGACATTGAATTGAGTTTTTACTCACAAGGCGAACAAGCTCACTTAGAAAACTTGATTGTTGGCAATCGGACGATTCCTGTTGATGACTTCTTTCAAACCTTAGTGCCGTACCGAGGATCGCGGCGCAGTTTTCCTTACGTGTCGGCGACAGATGTATTGCATGGCCGTATTAAAGACCCTAGCATTTTGAAAAATAATATTATTTTATTAGGCACCTCAGCGCAAGGTTTGCAAGATTTACGGGCTACGCCAGTGGAAAGTATCTTCCCTGGGGTAGAAATTCATGCCAATATGATTTCAGGCATGTTAGATAATAATCTGATGTCTCAACTGTCTTCAGAAAATAAGCTAGAAACGCTGTTATTAATTTTGATTGGCATCATCATGATTAGTTTACTCCCCTTATTCAGTCCCCTGATGGCTACAATCGGCACTCTAGGGTTATCAGGATTAGTGATTTGGATTAATATGACGGTTTGGCATGACCAATATTTTGTCTTACCTTTAGCGACGACGCTTTTATTAATCTTAACGCAGTTTCTCTTCAACATGTCTTATGGCTATTTTCTGGAATCAACTAACAAACGCCATTTAACAAATTTGTTTGGACAATACGTGCCACCCGAATTGGTTGATGAAATGAGTAAAAATCTGGGGGGGAATCAATATCAATTTTCTATGGAAGGCGAAAGTCGGAAAATGACCGTTTTGTTTTCAGATGTGCGTGGTTTTACCAGTCTTTCTGAGGGTATTGAACCTAAAGAGTTATCTCAGTTAATGAATGAATATCTCACACCCATGACGCACATTATTCACGAACATCGCGGTACAATTGATAAATATATGGGTGATGCCATCATGGCATTTTGGGGTGCCCCTTTAATTGACCAGAAACATGCGCGTCATGCGCTTGATGCGGCTATGGAAATGCTTAAGCATTTAGAAATATTGCAGCAAGAATTTAAGGCAAAAGGCTGGCCGGAAATCAAAATTGGTATTGGCATCAATACCGGTGTGATGAGTGTCGGCAATATGGGATCACAATTTCGTATGGCCTACACAGTATTAGGTGATGCGGTGAATTTAGGATCACGCTTAGAAGGCGCGACTAAACAATATGGTGTACAGCTTATCGTGAGTGAAGCAACCCGATATGCGGTGCCTGAATATCTTTACCGCGAGTTAGATCGCGTGAGAGTTAAAGGAAAAGAACAACCCGTCATCATTTTTGAACCACTTGCTTTACGTGACACGATGAATGATCAGATTTTGGAAGAAGTAGCTCATTATGAACAAGCCCTTGGGCATTATCGTCATCAACGCTGGGAAGTGGCAAAACAAGAATTTGCCAAACTACCCGAAAAATACGCAAATTGTCAGTTATACCAGCTTTATGCCAAACGTGTAGAATACTTTATAAAAAATCCCCCCGGTGACGATTGGGATGGTGTTTATACTTTTACCACAAAATAAGCGTAGATATAGCGTTTCCAGATTGAATGAAGTACAAATTATTATCGTTCCAAATTTATTTTGCAGCTTGCTTTCCGTGCAAAATTTATTTTGCAGCTTGCTTTCCGTGCAAAATTTATTTTGCAGCTTGCTTTCCGTGCAAAATTTATTTTGCAGCTTGCTTTCCGTGCAAAATTTATTTTCGCGAAGGTAAGGTGAAATGTACTTTATTCAATCGGGAAACGCTATAGAACGCTGATTAAACGGATGCTCATGATTGACACTGATTTTAATCAAGCGTCAATCAGGCCATCAGAAGCAGAATCAGCGTTCTATCAATATCGCCTTTATGTTTTACAAACCTGATTCCTCACACACACCAAGAATAGGATAAATCGTATCATGCCCTATTTACAAATCCAAACCAATGTGGACGTTAAACCTGACCAACAGGCAACATTATTGGCCAATGCTTCACTAATGGTAGCCAATGCTTTAGGTAAACCCGAAAGTTATGTCATGGTAGCCCTACAAGCGAATACACCTATGCTATTTGCCGGAACCGATCAACCCACCGCTTTTTTAGAACTCAAAAGCATCCGTTTACCGACAGCCAGTACCGCTGAACTGTCGCAACAACTGTGTGCCTTCATTGAAAACAGCCTGAAGATTCCCAAAGACAGAGTATACATTGAATTTATGAACGCAGAAGCCTCGTTATGGGGTTGGAATGGGCGGACTTTTTAATAGGAAGTGTAGAGACGCACGGCCGTGCGTCTCAATTCATTGCAATGCGTCTCTCCGAAAAACACAAAACCCGCATGAAAAGAAGTTCAGCGTCGCTAAAAATACCGACTTAAAATCAGTCAACACCTACCCAACGATAAATATCATGATCGCAACGAAAACCCGCTACGACGAATTACCCTATAGTTGTAATGCCATGCCCTACGCCCAACCGGATCGATTGGCAACCTTAGCCCTCCTATTTGGCATGACACCCCCTTCCGTGCAAACCTCTCGCGTTTTAGAAATCGGCTGCTGCGATGGTAGCAATATCATCCCCACCGCCTACGCTTTTCCAGAAGCGGACATTTGGGGTATTGATTTATCTGCACAACAGATTGCACAAGGCCAAGCACAAATTCAGGCTTTAGGGCTAAAAAATATCACCCTCAAACATCAGAACCTATTAGAAGTCGATGAGCGTTTTGGGCAATTTGACTACATTATTGCACATGGCATTTATTCTTGGATGTCACCTGAAGTGCAAGATAAAATCCTGCATATTTGCAAACATCATTTAACGGCCAATGGCATAGCCTACGTCAGTTACAACACCAAACCCGGTTGGAATATGCATAGCACTCTGCGCGACATGATGCGTTACCACACCGCAGCCATCAGCGACGCCCGAACAGAGCAGAGCAAAGCTTTGCTAGAATTTCTCAGTGACGCAACCGCTAAAGGTGAAGATCGCTACAGCCAATTTGTCAGCGCAGAACTCAATGAATTCAAACAATTACCGGAATCTTTTGTTTGCCAAGAATTTATCAACGAAGAAAATCACCCGCTATATTTTCATGAATTTATTGAACGGGCTAAAACACAAGGTTTAGCTTATTTAGGCGATGCCTTTTTACACAGCATGCTCACAGGCGATTTTTCCCCCCCAATCGCCGAAGCACTACAACAATTCAAAGGCGACTTAATTCATCAAGAACAAATGATGGATTATTTACGCAACCGCCATTTTCGCCATACCCTCTTATGTCATCAAGACATGCCCTTAACACGCAGTTTATCTCCTGACGTGATCCGCCTATTTCATATCGCCTCTTCTTTAGAGCCGGTTGCCAATACGGCCTCACCCGCCGAACAACAGTTTGAAAATGAGATGGGGAGTTTATCAAGCGATCAGCCCCTGATTCAAGCGGCCATACGTTACTTAGCTGAACAATGGCCTCAATCTGTCACATTTAGCGAACTGGTTAAACAAGCACAACAGGCGGTTAAGGCAGTCAACGACGCACAAGACGATGTTCAAGATGAAAGCACCTTGGCTGACATGTTATTAAAAACTTACTCAATGGGCTTGATTGAATTACAGAGCAATCCAGCAGAATTTGTCACCACAATCAGCGAAAAGCCAGAAGCCAGCCCTTTAGCCCGTTTGCAAGTCAAACGCAGTCCCAAAGTCACCAACCTACGCTGTGAATGGTTCACGATCAAAAATCAGGTTTGTTTATATCTACTGCCCTACCTTGACGGTAAACATGATCATGCCGCGTTGTTAGCATTACTAAACGACTTGCTCAAGAAAGGACAAATCACGCTCAATGTCAAACATCAAGAAACCGGCGAACAACTGACATTAAGCGATAACAACAAACGCGAAATATTAAGCCAACTGTTAGATGAGTCTTTGCAAAAGCTCGCACGAGTAGCCTTATTAATTAATTAACCGGATACGAGGTAGAGACGCACTGCCGTGCGTCTCTAAGCGTGCGTCTCTAAGCGTGCGTTTCTAACCGTGCGTCTCCAGGGGCAGAGAGACGCACGGCAGTGCGTCTCTACACGAAACCACCTCGCGAACAGCAAAACCATGAACACCCGACAACGTTCCCTCCATTTCCTTAAACTCATTAGTCTATTCACACTGCTTGCTTTTTTAATAAGTGGCTGCTTTGCACCTGCCATTGTTGCTGACAGAGCGGCCTGCCAGTTAGTGACCAAAAAACTAGAACTGGTACACTTTGAAAAAGGCAGTGAGGTACTCATGCAAATCGCTTCGTCAGATTGTCATCATGCAGAATGCCTACTGTTTCTTCTGATAGGCCTACCCGTTATCTCAGCCACCTCATTCATCGTTTCTGGCAGTATCGTCGTTATTGGCAATACCATTCACTGGATAGAAGAACAAGGAAAATGTAACAACAGTAGCACTCAAACGATCATCAATCAGATGATAAATGCCATGAAAGCCCTTGGCGGCAAAACGATTCAATCAACCACCGAATTGATGACTTGGTTTAAACAACAATGAGAATTAGAATAAACCTAATTATAACGTTGGCAAAGTCCTTTTGCCCGATTGAACCAATTTCACTACCATGCCGTTGGTTGCAAAACCTTTTGATATCAACTTCTCAGCGAAGACATTTTAATCGCCCCCAAAATCGGTTATATACTGCCCACCGTTATAATTTGAATATTGGGTTAGTCACCACCACCTGACTTGAGCTTTTGGCTCTTACTTTAAAACGCCAAAACCACAAAAAATAGCTTTGGTTATGTCTAAGAGCCTGTTCAATATCTTTTTAGAAGTAAAGAAATAAAGGCTAAAACCACCATTTGAGCAGAAGTGTCTAGTTTGCGTTCACAATTTTTCCAAAGTCTGTGACATTTTTCTAACCAAGC
>Ga0190315_1000671_pt1 | contig 15919 bp, 10 predicted proteins | sample 48701101_MG_FD_161673 | JGI IMG/M metagenome (GOLD analysis project Ga0190315, IMG submission 161673) | Hydrothermal vent sediment bacterial communities from Southern Trench, Guaymas Basin, Mexico - 4870-11-0-1_MG | ecosystem: Environmental > Aquatic > Marine > Hydrothermal vents > Sediment ...
TGGGGAGCTAGGCGTGATAGCAATAACCCGCTTCCACAGCCGATTTCCAGCACGGCATTGGGATTCAAGGCACGAATTGCCGAAACGGTTGACTCTACCCATACCCGCATTTCTTCTGCCGGAATCGCCTCCCCAGTGTAACTACTATTCCAACCGGTCAAATTGAACGCCAAATCCGTTTCTTGTGAGACTTGAATATAGGTATCGTTATAAAGTCGTTCCCATTGAGAAACAAACGTTTGACTGGACTCATCCATTAACTCGCTACCTTGCGCCTCTTCGATCAAAGCGGCCGGTACAACATAAGCACAAAGGCGCTTGTCTTGGGTGTGGGCCGTTTCCGTACAAGTCACAACGCTTTGTTCCACCATAGCATGTTGGGCCAGTATGGCTTCGATTTCACCCAGTTCAATCCGAAAGCCGCGCAATTTGACTTGATGATCAATCCGACCCAAATATTCTAAATTCCCATCGGGCAGCCAACGGGCTAAGTCGCCAGTTTTGTAAATCCGTTCAGGTTTGCCGAACAGTTCGACTTCGATAAATTTTTCGGCTGTCAATTCGGGACGGTTGAGATAACCTCTCGCTAAGCCATCGCCAGCGATGCACAATTCGCCGGGTACACCTATAGGCATCGGTTGAGTGTTGACATCTAAGACATATAAACGGGTATTGGCAATCGGTGAACCTATCGGGGGTTGATTGCTATCTGCTGAACATTTAAACACACTGGCGCATACAGTTGCTTCGGTCGGCCCGTATGCATTGATGAAATGGCGTCCTTTACGAAAGCGATTAACTAATTCAGGGGGACAGGCCTCGCCAGCAACAACAAGATAGTGCAAATCTGGCAAAGGGTTATCAGGCAACACGCTTAAAGCTGAGGGTGGCAAGGTGACATGGGTAATGGCGTGTTGTTCAAGTATCGCAAACAGATTGTTTTGAATGGCATCGAATGGCACCAGTCGTAAAAGCGCACCACTGCACAAGCTCATCAACACTTCCCACGTCGCGGCATCAAAACTCAAAGAAGCAAATTGCAGTACGCGACTGTTTGCAGCGGTCTGAAAATATTGCTGCTGAAACACGGCCAAATTGACAGCGCCTCGGTGTTCAAGCATGACACCTTTCGGATGCCCCGTGGAGCCTGATGTGTAAATCAGATAGGCCAACTCGTCGGGTTGACTTTGTCGAGCCGGATTTTGGGTGGATTGAGAGGCAAAGTCAGCTTGATCTAAACAAATGACTGAAGAGTCATCCAAAGGCAGTTTGGCTTTGAGGCTATGAAGGGTAAGCAATACCGGTGTGGCACTGTCTTTGAGCATGTAGGCAATGCGCGAAGCCGGATAGTTGGGGTCTATTGGCACGTATGCCCCACCCGCTTTGAGAATACCCAAAAGACCGATCACCATTTCCCGTGAACGTTCCACACAAATTGCAATCAGCGGATTGCTGGCGTTTTCAACCGTTGGGTGTTTCAACAAATAATGGGCAAGCTGGTTAGACTTTTCGTTCAGTTCTTGATAGCTCAACCCCTCTCCTTCAAACACCACAGCAAGGTTGGAAGGGTTTTTAGCCACCTGCTCTTCAAACAACGCTACGACCGTTTTGTCTTTGGGATAATCCGTGATTGTTTGATTCCAAGCTTGTAATTGTTGGATTTCTGACTTTGTTAGGATGGGCAGGGTACGAATCGGGGCAGAACGGTTAGTTAATAGGGCCTGTAAAATCGTCATCAATCGATTTTGCAAGGCTTGAATCTCTGCTGGCGTGAAGTAGGTGAGATTGTATGTAGACAAAATCAAGTTTGACATCCGATTGAGCATGAAAATCCTGCACATGGATAATCAACGGCGTTTGTTCCCATGCTTGCCACAGCAGTGTGAAATGACTTCTAACACCATTAAACTCTGTATCATAATCAAAATTTTGATACGATAAACTTATATCAAACAACTTTGAACGTCCGGTTTTATCCAAACCGATGTCTCGATTCAGTTCACTAATCGGGAAACGTTGATAACGATAATTGGCTTGCAGTGTCTTTTGAATCTGCTTGAGCAGTTCTGCAAAGTTTAAGTCTGGGTCAAAACTCAATAAGATTGGACTAATCCCCACAAATAAGCCACAAGTTTGTCTAAACTGGGCATTAGAACGGTTTAACACTGGCCATCCAAAGGTCAAGTCATCACGTTGCGCTGTGCGGGTGAAATAAACATAGAGCGCAGCCAGCAGTAGATGAGGTAAGGTGACTTGGTGTTGTTTTGCTAAGCCCTCTAACTGTTGATAAAAATCTCGTGGCAGATAGAGTGCTTCGCAGCCACTAGCAGCCAAATTGTTGGTGATGTGTGCGCGATAACGCGGACTGAGCAACGGGTCGGGTGCAGTAGGGTATTTATCCAACCAATAGCGGTGTTGTGCTTCAAATTTATCGGATTCAACATACGCACGATCATCGCTGATGTAATGCGTGTATGAGTGAGCCTCTAAATCAGGTTGTTGTCCTTGAACCAGTTGGCTATAAATAGTCGCTAAAGAACGGTGGAACAATGCTATACTGTAACCATCTACAATAATGTGATGATATTGCATCAACCAGTAATAGCATTGCTCACTGGTTTTCACTAAATCATAGCGAAACAGCGGTTGCCCAATCAGTTGAAACGGCTCATTAAACCGCGTTTGTATCCACGCCAATGCGGCTTGTTCAGCATCATCATGCTCTGAGAAATCCTGCACCAGCACTGAGACTGATAAATCTTCTGGAAACGATTGCAAGGGCAATCCGTCTTCATCTTTTGTTTCGGTCAGTACCGTCCGCAGGGCATCGTGTTTTTGTACCAGCAAATTGATTGCCTGTTCAAACAATGCCGGATTAATCGGGCCGGGGATTTTGACGTAGCCGCCAATATTGTATAGCGGTACCTCGGCATGTAGCATCTGGTCGAACCAGATTTCACGTTGGGAGGAGGTGAGGGGGTAAAGATGAAGTTGTTCTTTGGTCATATTTATTAATATTATAACTACAAGGATTATTTATAATAAAGGATAGGTACTCTTTAATGTCATTATAATCAATGAGTTCAAGCTTGGCACAATCTAATCCTTTATTATAAGTAATCCTTGTAGTTATAATCCTTGTAGTTATAATCCTTGTAGTTTATAAGCAAAATGCCACAACAGGCGGCTGCCAAATGGCTTGATAAGTCATTACTCAGGCCCGTTCAAACGAATAAGAATCCTTTTTTCTGTCGAGGCTGAAACAGCAAGAACCGTCAATCTGATGTCAGACACCAGCAGATTGTTTGTCAACTAATGAAGTGATTTTAACAGCTATAGATTTTAAATAAAAAGTATTTTGACCGTTTTAATTTAAGTCAAACTCAAAACGGGCATGAACAATGATTGTTCCGTTTTAGAGTTTTGTTCAAAATAGTTTTGTTCAAAGTTCATAAGTTCAATAGTTCACTTATTTTTAGCCCGTTACTAAAAACAGGAAAATAAACGCAAAAGACGCTAAAGAACGCAAAATATATTAAGGCGTCTTTAGCGTCTTTAGCGTCTTTAGCGTCTTTAGCGTTATTCTTTTTTGTAATTAATGAATAATATTTTCTGACAAGGGATTACTCTTACAAGTCAGCGATTTAAGGTCAATATCCCCATTTGTGTTGGTGCCCCCACTATCGCATCTTCTTCACCAATCGGTAAAAACCGCACAGTATACCCAAATTTCTCCCCTATATCATTGGCCCAGGTTTCAAATTCGCGACGTGTCCATTCAAAACGGTGATCACTGTGACGTAATTTCCCAGCGGGTATATTTTCAAATTTCACATTGTATTCGATATTCGGTGTGGTGATGATCACTGTGGTTGGGCGTGTCCATTCAAATAATACCCGTTCAAAAGCAGACAGTCTGGCTAAATCAAAGTGTTCAATCACTTCTATTACGGCTGCGGCATCATAGCCATATAAGCGTTTATCGCGATAAGTCAGTGAACCTTGTATCAGTTTAAGACGCGCTTTTTGCGCCTCTGGCAGTCTATCCAGATGTAAACGCCGGTCTGCTATTTCTAGGGCGCGATTAGACACATCAACGCCCACGATTTCTTCAAAGCCTTTATCATTCATTAAGGCTTGCAGCAATTTACCTTCACCTCAGCCGAGATCAAGTACACGTTTCGCTTGACTGCTTTTTAAGGCCGCGACAACGGTGCCAAGCCGTTGTTCATTCAGGCTGATTTTCTCCTCAATAGTCGTTTCTTGTTCATCACGCAGCGCCTCGTTCGCTTCAAAATCGGGTTCCTCTTCATCAACTAATCTGGCCAAGGCTTGACGTGTTAAACGCTCTTGATGTTTTAAATAACGTTTCGCAATCAAACCTTTTTCAGGATGATGTGCCAGCCAATCGCTGCCATGATGTAATAATTTCTCGACTTCCTCTTCACCAATCCAATAATGTTTTTCATTATCCAACACGGGTACCAGTACATAGATATGTGCCAGCAAATCTTGCAAGCGACAAGTCGCTTGGAGTGTGACGGTAAAATAAGCACTGTTTCCCCATTCAGGAAATTGTTCATCAAGAGCATGACGTTTGGCCGAAACTTGATAACCTAGCGGTTCAAACAAACGTTTGAGTAATCCTTCGCCGCCTTTGCAAGGCAGTACGGAGATTTTCGCGATCAAAGGGATTTTCAGGTCTACCAATTCAGGCCTTTCCTGACTACGGCCCGATAAGGCACTGCCATAAACATTTGAAATGGCAACACTTAAAAACGAGGAAGCGACATAAGGCCGATCATTGACATATTCAGCCAATAAACCGTTTTCTCCAGAAGGCCCACGTCGCCCACGCACTAAGCCAATCGGATCAATATCCAATAACAAAGCCGCCGTGCAACGATCTCTATCGGCTTCAGAATAAAATACCTGCGCTTGCCCAAAAGATAAATTAAAGGATTGAACATGATTAGGATGTTTATGCAGCAAAAAACCTAAATCGGTGGCGGGTGAATGTGTCGTCGTAAGGGTTAAAAGCATGGTTTTCAGTTGTTATCAGTCGGGTAGGCGTTGCCCACAAACGAAAGTACTCAAGTTTATGACTCCAATTCTGCTCCTAAAAAGTTAGACAAAGTTGGACCTTTTTAGGTAATTCGCTCTCTGTTGATAACCCCGAAAGATTGCAACTAGAGTCCTGGTTGAGCAGTTCCAACCGTAGTCGCTCAGTTCGTTCAAGCAAGATGGACTTAACCTTTTGAAAAGGCATCCAACGATCTATCTCCGGATCGTGAAGTCTTGCTAAAACGTTTCGCGCAGCATAAACGTCACTGCGTTCCGTTACTTCGTTTTTCATCAGCTTGTAACACTACCCCGTCGAAACAGTATTCCAGGCAAAAGTTTCGTAGAAACTTTTGCCTGGAATATGAATCTCCAAAACGTTTTCCTAAAAGGACTCCGTGACGGCTATCCATTTGCGAAGTGTACGCGCTATTGACGAGAATGACCGAAGAACCTCTTCGGCGAGAAATCGTGTCTAAAGCGTTTGCTATCACACCTTTTGTCCAAGCAGATAGTCTTCGGGTAACATTTTTACCAAATTTATTTGAAGCAATTGGTGAGGTTAAATCTTCAGCCGCAATTACTTCAGCTTTATCAACTAACTTGTGTGTTGCTTGATAGATTGTATCTTTAATTTGAGATTGAACGGTTTCGTTTTGGCGATTGAGTTTTTTTCGACCCAAATTATTTTCAATGAGGTTTCGCTTTTTATGAGACTTTTGGTTCGCAATCGCTCTAAGTTTATTTCTGGCTTGATATTTTTTCTTCAGCTTATCCGATTGCTGAGTAAGTATTTGACCTAATCCTTCACCATAGTGTTCACCATTAGAATCAACAAAAACCTCGGTATAACCTTTATCTACACCGATTGTGGCTGTTCCACAATTATGTGTTTGGGCAACCTCTATTGTGTAATGAACTTCAACTTCCCCATCTTTCAAAATCAATCTCAAAGTACCCGTTGGTTCAACCAAAGTGTTTAATGGAATCGTTATTCGTTTTCCTTTTTGTAAACCAGGTATTTTTAACCAAGCATGTCCACCTAACTGAAAGGTTTTATAATTATCTGAACGAACAACAATTTGATTTTCAGTGTGATTACGTCCGTGCTTACAATATTGACGCATCAAACGTCTTAAATAGTTGTTAGAAGTCCAACCCTCAGATTTTAATTCCTTATAAAGCTCAAGACGTTTTTTTTCATCAGATACTTGTTTATAAACGACCTTTCTGACTTTTTCTTTAGCAGATTCACGATTAGCTTTAATATCCCCAAACGTATCCCTTAAAGTTTCTTTCCAAGCATTGGCTGAAACTTTGAACAGTCGTTTTTCTTTTAACCAGCAATCACGTATCTTTCTATCACTTTTGATGGAAACACCTTTTATTGAGCCATAGCTATGCCAAACTTCTGAACGAACCTTGCCTAACCGTTTGGCTTGCGCTGAAAGTTGTTCATATTTACCGTGGTTTAGGTTTTTACTTTTAATAATTCGAGTAACGATCATTAATCATTTCCTAATTCATGTCATCGTGAGTTCTTACCCATAATGTCCAATTATGGATAACTTTGTCCCATTTTTTGATAGCAGTTAAACTACTCTATAATTGTACGTTCCAACTTGAGTTATGTTGGCCTTTCCAATACGGGATATCAAGGCGTTGATAACTGATAACTGATAACTGAAAAACTCAAAGTCAAGTTTGCAACGCCTATTTGGATTGACGCTTATGGGCTCCCACCATAAGCAACTTGTGTATTACGAGGAGAGGTGAGCCGTGGCTGTTTTCCAAAAGGGCTACCTTCACTATAAATTGTAACTCGGAAATTGAAAATTGGAAATGTTAGCGGGATGACTGACATTAAGGAAATGTCGAGGTTCATTAGCATTCACTGGCCTTGTTTCAAACCAATCACAAATGTCTTTGCCTAAAAATTCCTCTGTCTGCCAATATTCAGTGCCCTCACAAGAAAAAGTCAAACCTACCATAGCATTCATAATATTTAGAGAACCGGAACGTAAATAAATGCTATCATCAGCTAATCGCAAAGTGCGAAAGCGTTTCAGTACCTGTTGGACTGTTCGAGTAGAAACCTTCGCTTTGTCCGGATAAGAACAACGTGGATAAACCAGATACATATCGGGATCAAGTAGTTGTTCTATCTCATAAATAGCATATTCATAAGGATCGTCCATTTGCCACAACAGGACTTGAGTACTGGTGTAATGAATCATGACGTGAAACACACCATGCTTGCTGATGAGTTTGTTTAATATGCCCTGAATATCATCTTGGTACTTATCAAAAATATTCGTAACGCGACGTTGCCTTTTTGGTTTATTGACAGGGTTGTAGTGGTGGTGTTGCCCATAAGAACTCGTTTTAGAATTGATAGACAACGGTAAATGACGGATATCAAAATCGGCTGCCACAAAACCCAGAAATTGTTGCCCCTCCATCACGGGTTGCAGTGCGCTGATACAAGGGCGGCCAGTGGTGTGACTGATATACACAGAAGACAACGTAAAATGTCGTTTAGGATATAAACTGACACAATAAGGTCGTCTTGATAAATCCTGATTACGATAACTATTATCAATACCGTTGGTACTGACATTAGAACTGATTTGTTTGCCAAATTTATCAACAGCATAAACTAAATGGCAATGTGGAATAGAAGCGAAATGTGTACTTAAGACTTTGTCCAAACTGTCTAAATCTGACCAGACGACGACAGAAACTTTAGATAAATTAAGCAGGGCCGGCTCAAATAAGGCGGTCATGATCTGACGTTGTTCTCCAATCGTTTGTTTCATCCACATTTATTTTTCTCCATTGTCATATAAATAGATGACGATTTGATAAAATGTTGTGAATCAGAAAAGATTAAATTCATCAATTCAGGCCTTTCTGATGCCTAAAACAGTTCATCTGTTCACACAAGTTATAAGTTAATATCTGAGCGATATTGTAAAATTTTAAGTCATTTGACTGGCTGTTGTGAATTTAAAATATTTTTTCTAATAGATAAGATAAGCTTATGTCTAGTGTAATCTGTACTATATTCTTAAATTTTATATCAATTTTTTTTGAAAAGGGGAAAAAAATCCTATCATTTTGCGAGTTCTGAAAAACGATTTTTGATGAGTTTGACAGGGGGGCGATTATAAAGTGCGGGGTGAAAATCAAGTCATAAAAAGTCATCCAAAATAAATTGGGGATTCCGACATTGGGGTTTTTGGAGTCCAAAATTTATTTTGGATGATCTCCCACTTTTAATCGCAGCCTTTGACAGGTGATTAATATAAACAAAAAATATTAATGGGTAGTAAAAGTGATTGCCATTTTTAGGTGTCACATTTTTACTCGTTAAGCCAACAACGCTCAAAAAAAACGACTTACGCTTTCAACGCGCTTAAGAGGGTTTCATAATCAACATGCGTTTTGATCATGTCCACAAAATGTTGTAATTGCATTTCCCGATAAGTTTGATAAGTATACCCCTGGTAACGAGGACAAATTTTCTGGAACCAAGCGGTGCGAAACGCATCATTGTCAAAAATGCCGTGTAAATGCGTACCGGCTATTCTACCGTCTTCATAAAATAAGGGGTACTTTTCCGCTCTGGCTAAATGAATTTCATAACCTGACACTGTTTGCCCAAAGGCCTGATATTGTCCACGTTTTAGGATTTTATCACTCTGAAAAGTCACCGTATCAGCAATGAAACCTAAACCGGTTTCTTGAATCGGTGTTTCATATTCATAAGCTTGGGGATCGTCGAGACGAGAAAACAGCATTTGATAACCGCCACAAATCCCAAAAATATGTCCTTGAAAACGTAAAATTTCGGCAAATAAGCCTGTCGCTTTGAGCCATTGCAAATCACGAATCGTTGTTTTACTGCCTACCAAGAGTACGACATCAAAAGTTGAAAGGGATTGATAAGTTTGAATGATTTCAACGCGAATCTCTTCATCAGCCATTAAGGGATCTAAATCATCGTAATTGCTGAGACTTGGATAAGCGATAACCGCAACCGATAATTTTTCGTCACCCAAGCGTTGCTGGTAATTTTGTAAGGAATAAGCATCCTCCATATTGATGTTCAGTGGTTGAAAGGGCACCACGCCTAACACGGGAATCTGAAAACGTTCCTCAATGATTTTACGGCCTTCTTCAAAAAAACGCATATCACCCCGAAATTTATTGATAATTACCCCTATCAAATTCTGGCGTAATTGGGGTTCTAACAAAGCCATCGTACCGTACACCGAGGCAAACACGCCACCGCGTTCAATATCGGCCACTAACAGCGTTTTGGTATTAAAGGTTTGTGCAATAAAGGTATTTGATAAATCTTTCTGTAATAAATTTAATTCAACCGGCGAACCGGCCCCTTCTGCAATGACAAAATCATAGTGCTTAAGCAGATGTTCAAAAGCGGCTTTCACATGAATTTTGAGGCTATCTAATTCTTGATAATAGCCATCAACCCCCTGACTTTTATAAACTTCACCATTGAGAACCACTTGCACCGAACCTTTGCCATGCGATTTCAATAACACTGGATTGAGATGATAGGAGGTTGCTATCTTTGCCGCTTCGGCCTGAAAAAATTGAGCGCGAGAAATTTCACGGCCATCATCGCTAACGGCCGAATTATTAGACACATTTTGCGCTTTAAAAGGGGCCACACGATATCCCTGTTCAACAAAAATGCGGCATAAGGCCATGACTAGGGTTGTTTTACCGGCATCTGAGGAAGTGCCAAAAACAGAAAGTGATTTCATTGAATAGATTCCAAGGTTTTAAGTGTAAAATATCGTCGTTTTTTTTGGACATGCGTCTCAAAAATCGAAATGACTACGTTTGTACTCCGACTATAGATTTTCAGAAAAATAATTTCAAAAAGGGTGGCATTGAGACGCACGGCCGTGCGTCTCTACTTTGAAAATCATTGAAGGTGCACCTTTATAATTGTCATGCCAAGCATCTGCAACCCATTCCCAAACATTGCCGTGCATATCGTACAGTCCAAAGCTATTGGGTGGAAAAATACCGATCTCAGTCGTTTCTTTCCGATAAACGCCTTTTGGCTCAGCACGGTAGGCTGAATGGCCTTTGTATACTGCACGAGGGCACAACTTCTTTTATGTCGGGTGGCAAAGTCCTTTTCGATCCCACCTGCGTCATTATATAGCGTTTCCCGATCTCATGACGTACAGTTATATTAAGAAAATCGAACCGCAAAATAAATTTTGAACGAAAATCAATCCGGCCGCAAAATAAATTTGGAACGAAAATCAGGCTGCAAAATAAATTTTGCACTCCGAACAGGCCGCAAAATAAATTTTGCACTCCAAAAACCGCAAAATAAATTTGCAACGACAATCAAATTTGTACTTAGCTTCGCTGACCTTCGGTTCATTCAATCGGGAAACGCTATATCAAGCATTCTGTTTCTCTTATGACTAAATTTGACCGATAAACCTCTTCACCGCTTTCTAAGGGATTGTGGCCGGGTTCTACCAATAAGGCGTAAAACGTGTATTGCCCTATCGGGGGGGATGCTGGGAAGGTGAATAATTCATAAGTTTGTTTCCCTGCCGATAAGGCGCGTTGGTACGCTTGGGGGGTTAGGCTAAAGGGTGCTTGTGCTTTATTCGTCATAAAGTACAAGGGGCCTGTGTTTGCCATCTGGACGGCTATCCATAAATCAACCGTTTCTAAATGAGAGACTTGCAACTTGATGACGGCAGGGGCCTGTCGAGTATTGCCAATGAGATAGTGCGGTTGTAAGTTTATGAATTGCACTTGGGCCTGAGGCTTGCCTGTATTCACTTGATTGGCGCGTCTTGGTGTGTTTTCCGCAGGTGAGGGCCGATTGACTGTCTCATTATTTTCAGTCGGTTCTGGTTCATTATCCAGGATTGTTACGCTGGCTTGGCTTTGCCCAAGATTCGCGCCACCGGTTGGATTGCTTAGCGTTAAATTCACGGTTTCTAAACCTTCAAATTCATTATCATCCTTGATGCTCAGATTAAAGCTTCTGGGCCGACAATCGCCGTAGGGGCTGTCTGCCCAAGTTAATGTGCCGCTAACGCTCTGATAGTCTTCCATTGAAGTCGCTGTGCTGGGGGAACTGTGGTATGAGACTGAAACAACTGGACTGGTGTCACCGCATTCTGTGCGATTCACGGTAAGGGTAGTAAAGCCTTTGTTTTCAATGACTTGATAGCGCGCTTGAGAGAAACTGAAACCGCCTGGCCCTGTACCGGTTGTCTCATTATCAATAATGGTGAGGCGTGCTTGACTTTGACGGTTGCTTGCGCCATTGGCTGTTGAAAGCTTGAGCTGAATCGTTTCATGTTCTTCAAACAGGGGATCATCGAGTATGGGGATTTCAAACTGTCGTGGGCCGCAATGCTTACCGCTTGCTGTGTCTCCCCAACGTAGTGTGCCGCTTGTGGCGACATAATCGCTTCCTGATGCGGCAGTACTGGGTTGATGGGTGCTATACGAGACTGATGCTGGGGGCAGTGGGATCGCGTCTGCTTTGCAGCCTATTCCCTGACGGGTAAGGGTGATCTGGGCTTTTTGAGCGTTTTCATTAACCTGATATTGGGCTTCTGAAAAACCAAGCTGGCTTCCATCGTTATCAATAATCGTTAAGATGGCCGAGTCAATACCTAATTGTGCTTCTCCCGGTGTGCAGGGGTTGGCTAATCCGGTATCGCTTTCAAAGAATCTTGCGCCATTTGATAAACGCGATTCGGCTGTCTGGGTATGAGAGGATTGACAAAGTGGTATCACAGTGGGTTCGCTCAGATGCAATCCAATCGTTTCGCTGTTTTCAAAGGTTGTATCATCCCGTATGGGAATGGAAACATACCAAGGTTCACAATCGCCGTTGAATTGTTCCGTGAGTGTGGTACCCCAATGGAGAGTGGCATTCAAGGGCGTATAATCGTGATGCGCGGTAGCTGTACCTTTACTTGTTGTTATCGTTACCGTTGCTGGGGGGCTGTCGGGCCCACAAGTGGTACGGTTCACTAAAATGGTGGCTGTGCTATTCCGTTCTTGAACGGGGTAATGGGTTCTGGAAAAACTGAATGTCCCTGGGTTATCGCGAGCTATGGGGGGCGATTTGGTAAAGTCATTATCACTAATCGTGAGTGTGGCTTTGCCCTCGGAAATGCTTGCACCATCCGTTGCTTGGCTCAGTTGTATGTTGAGTGTTTCAGTCTTTTCAGACACGCTATCATCCTTGATCGGGATTTCAAACTGTTGAGGCCTACAATCCCCTATCGCTTCCCAAGTTAAGGTGCCTGTCACGGTTTGATAATCAAGCTGAGTAGCGGTGCCATGATGGCTGCCATAAGAGACGGAAACAGGAGGACTGCCGGGCCCACAGTCTGTTCGATTGACTGTAATCGTTGCTAAGGGCTGCCCCTCAGTGACACGATAGTGAGAACGCGAAAAGCTCAAAACCCCTGGGCCGCTATTGATGTCATTATCTATTATGGTGAGCGTTGCTTCACTTTGCCCAAGTTGTGCTCCTTTGACATGGCTAAGATGCACTTGAACGGTTTTGTCATTTTCAACGACGCTATCATCCACAATGGGTACCCTAAAATGGCGAGGCCCACAATTATCAGCCGGATCGATTCCCCAACTCAGTACACCGTTGACACCTTTATAATCATGGCCGACGCTTGCTGTGCCGGTACTCTCACCACTGGCATTCGTTGTGTGATAGGAAACGGAGGCGGGTAGTGGTAAACTGTGATGGCAAGCTGTGCGCTGAACGGTTACGGTAGCAAAGCCGGCTTCCTCAGAAACGCTTAAGGGGGTAGCTGGGAAAGCGATAATACTGCCTTCATGGCCTTGGATATCATCATCAACAATCGTCAAGACGGCTTCACTTTCCCCAATCACGGCACCACCAAAGGGGGCGCTCAGGTTTAAGTTGACGGTTTCATTGCCTTCCAATGCGATATCATCCATCACGGGTATTTCAAATTGCCTTGGAAAACAATCACCTTTCGCCATTGCTCCCCAACTTAATCTGCCTTTCACGGGTTGATAATCGCTACCCTTTTGTGCTGTACCTTGAGTCGTGGCATACGATAAGGAAACTGGGGGACTACCACTACTGCAATGACTCCGATTGACGGTGATTTTGGCCGCTTTGGTGCTGTTTTCATCAATATGATAGTGGGATTGTGAAAAATGGAACACACCAGGCGCAGTGTGATTAGAGGGCCCCAATTTACCTAAAAATGAGTCATTGTTTTGAGGGATATCTGAGGGTTCTGCGTTCAGCGCTTGATTGCCCAACACTGTTGTGCTGAGTAAGGTTATAAAATACTTCAATTTATAATTCATTTCAGCTTCTCCTAAAGAATTGGAGTTCAAACTCTCGTAAAAAATCGGAGTTCAAACTTTAGTTTGATTGGACGCATTTCTAAAAAAAGGCTTATTAATCAATCTTAGTTGAGTTGTACTTACTTAACAACAGTGCCGTGCCCGATTTTCGTTCAAAATTTATTTTGCATCGGCCTGATTGGAGTGCAAAATTTATTTTGCGAAGGCCTGATTTTCAAACAAAATTTATTTTGCATCGGCCTGATTGGAGTGCAAAATTTATTTTGCGAAGGCCTGATTGGAGTGCAAAATTTATTTTGCGAAGGCCTGATTGGAGTGCAAAATTTATTTTGCGAAGGCCTGATTGGAGTGCAAAATTTATTTTGCGAAGGCCTGATTGAGATTGATAATGACCCTTTTTTTGGGAATGCGCCCGTTTGATTTTGGAGTTAAAATTTTAGTTTGAATTATTAAATTGCAATATGGCAAACTAAAGTTGGAACGTAAAACGAGGCAAAATTACGAATTACGAATTACGGATAACGGATAAAGAATGAATACTAACGCAGTTATTATTGAACCCCCAAAACCGGCCACTGCTTCTGTGATTTTGTTGCATGGTTTAGGTGCCAATGGGCATGATTTTAAACCTATTTTGCCTGCCTTACCGAAAAATATGACGGATCACACGCGCTTTATTTTTCCGCATGCGCCACAGCGTTCGATTAGCATTAATGGTGGTATGATTATGCCAGGTTGGTATGATGTATTAGGTATGGATTTAACCGCGCAACAAGATGCTAAAGGTATACGTGATTCGGAACAAATCCTGTGTCATTATGTGGCCAATGAAATCGAACGCGGTATTTTTGCACAACGCATTGTTTTAGCAGGTTTTTCTCAAGGGGGCGCGATTGCCTTGCATACCGGTTTGCGCTATCCTGTTCCACTTGCTGGCATTATGGCATTGTCGACTTATTTGCCTTTAGCTGACACGGTGGAAAATGAAATTCATGCGACTAATCGTAAAACGTCTATTTTTATGGCACATGGGCAATGGGATCCGGTTATTTTATTCTCCCAAGCTGAACGCAGTCGTGCTGAATTGGAAAAACGGGGCTATCCCGTTGAATGGCATAGTTATCATATCCAACATACTCTCAGCCCAGAGGAAATTGTCGATATTGGTAAATGGTTGACAGCGCGGTTGCCGGCTGAATGACGAGAAGGATTGGATTTAAGCCACGGATAAGGCGATTGCTGCTTTTACTAAGCAATAGTCAAACTAACTCAACCCCTTATTTCATCTTCACATTTTTCAAGATAGCGAAGTCTTATTATGCACAAAAAAATCCGCAAAGCCGTCTTTCCGGTGGCTGGTTTAGGGACACGATTTTTACCGGCCACCAAAGCCAGTCCCAAGGAAATGTTACCTATTGTGGACAAACCGCTGATTCAATACGCGGCTGAAGAAGCCGTCTCGGCTGGTATATCACAATTGATTTTTGTCACGAGCAGCAGTAAACGGGCTATAGAAGATCATTTTGATAAAAATCAAGAACTTGAAAACGAACTCGAACGGCGCGGCAAATATGATTTACTGTCGATGGTAAAGCATATTGTGCCTGAAGGCGTATCTTGTATTTATATTCGCCAACCAGAAGCACTTGGATTAGGTCATGCCGTGCTGTGTGCAAAACAGGTCGTCGGTGATGAACCCTTTGCTGTTATTTTAGCAGATGACTTGATCGATGGAAAAGAACAACCTTGCTTATCGCAAATGGTCAAGATTTACGAACAACAACGCTCTAGTGTGATTGCGGTTGAAGACGTTGAACAATCTGAGAGTGACAAATACGGTATTATCAAACCAGAACGGCTATACGAAGGCGTGTGGAAAATCAAAACGATTGTGGAAAAACCTTCGCCAGCAAAAGCGCCTTCCACGCTTGGCGTTGTGGGACGTTACGTGCTGACACCTGCGATTTTTAATCATCTTGAAAAAATTGAGCGAGGTGCTGGTGGCGAAATTCAACTGACTGATGCGATTGCACAGTTATTACTAGAAGAAGAAGTCTTAGCGTGTCAATTTGAAGGCAAACGTTATGACTGTGGTAATAAACTGGGTTATCTGGAAGCGACAATTGATTATGCGTTACAACATCCTAATTTGCGTGAAGCCTTTAGAGAATATTTGCTAGAAGTTCATCAAGAACTGTCTTAATGTGTTTTATTAATCACACACAATAGCCAACAAGAGCCAAAACAATAGACTTGCCCCTAAATAAACGTAAGTCATTGAAAATAGGAGATATATTAAAAATAAATGACTGAGCTTATTACAAGGATTGTTTATAATAAAGGATAAGATCGTGACTTAACTTCTATAACTACAAGGATTGTTTATAATAAAGGATAAGATCGTGACTTAACTTCTATAACTACAAGGATTGTTTATAATAAAGGATAAGATCGTGACTTAACT
>Ga0190315_1000672_pt1 | contig 15918 bp, 15 predicted proteins | sample 48701101_MG_FD_161673 | JGI IMG/M metagenome (GOLD analysis project Ga0190315, IMG submission 161673) | Hydrothermal vent sediment bacterial communities from Southern Trench, Guaymas Basin, Mexico - 4870-11-0-1_MG | ecosystem: Environmental > Aquatic > Marine > Hydrothermal vents > Sediment ...
TGATAAGACTGTCCATAAAGGACAACGCCATTAAAACAAATATTATCAATGCGTTTGGGAGTGTTTGATGAGTCTTTCACCTTCGCCTAACAGCGGATAAAAGGGAAATCAAAGATCTCCCCAAATTTACCCTCGGTAAACTTCACATATCCCCAGAACGTTATCAAAAATGTTGTGCCTAAGAAAGACAAAAAGGATGGGCGAGAAAACCTTAAAACGGAAAAGATGTTTATATGTAAAAAGTCGTTGCTCACAATCACAGCAAGAAACGGGATGTTCAAAAGGGAGAAACTTTGACTACACTTGACTCTATCATGTTTTTTATATAATGATGCCTTTAACTTATTTTAACATTACGATGAAATATGCGAGGATGAGCAATCATAATTTAGAGAGCGGAATTCGTTATCTTATTACCGGAGAATCTGGGGGGAATGTTGGAAGAGAAGGCGGTAGAGACAGGATGTTTGCCTGATGAATTAGACGTTGACAGGGGGTTAAATAAGGACCCTGTGACGCATTACCAATTTCATGAGTATGTGTGAATCGAGAGTATTGATAGAGCGAGGCGGTAAGCATGAGTTACTGATGGAGGATGTAGTGCGAGTGGAGGTTGACGGCGATGACATAAAGGTTATGGGGATATTGGGTGAGACGCGCCATGTGAGGGGCAGTATAAAAGAGATAAATCTACTGAAAAATACGATATTGATAATATAACATTTAAAATTTTATTCGTATTTGATGTCGGGATAGCCAAGTGGTCTAAGGCGGTGGGTTGCTAACCCACTTCCCCTCACGGGGAGCGAGGGTTCGAATCCCTCTCCCGGCGCTTATGTCTCTCCTAAGCCCGGTCATAGCCATATATGAGAAGATACTGAAGAGAGAAGTCCTGAATTCACAGATTGGTGTGAATCACATCCTTCTCGTATTGGATGAGAGTGACCTCCTGCCCGATGGGCGAGTATCCATGTCCATCTCCGATAACACGAAGGGTCTGAAACGACTGAAGCTCTTCATCAAATGGTGCGATTCGTTAAGGATAGATGTTATAAGTATCTATATAAGCGTGATTCGTGAAGGTGTGGGCAGGAAGCTGCTGGATGCGGTCCACCGGCACCTCAAGGAAGCGGTAATCGCCGCATTGAGCGATGTGGATGTGGGGGCTTCTATCGCTGTATATACCGATTCTTACGCATCTGCCAGGTTCATCAACGGTAGCGGGAGAGGAGGGGTAAAGAGGATAAACGTCTCTATCGGTATGGGCGGGCGAAGCGAACTGACGAAGGCGGTAAGGGAGATAGCGAAGCATGTGGAGAGCGGTGAGATAGAGCCGGACGAGATAGATGAGAAGATGATAGAAGCCAACCTGATATTCAAATTGGAACCCGACCTCGTTATCAGGTCTGGTGCCACGCGTTTAACCGATTTCCTGATCTGGCAATCGGTCTATAGTGAGTTCTATTTCACCGATGTGAATTGGCAGAACTTCCGTAAAATTGATTTATTCAGGGCTGTTCGCGATTTCCAGTTGCGAGAACGCCGTTTCGGACGATGATAAGGCGATTCAAATGGACTGACCTGGATACGATAATGGAGATAGAGAAGGAGGCATTCCCGAAATCTCCTTATGATAGATTCACTTTCTCTTACTACGCATCGGCATACCGGAACAACTTCCTTGTGTATGTGGTTGAGGATAAGCCTGTGGCTTACATCATCTTCTATTCCGATGGTCATATAATCTCTATCGCGGTAAAAAAGGCATACAGGCGCAGAGGTATAGGCACCGGGCTTGTTGACGAGGTATTAAAGAGAACGGGCGGGTATGCAATGGTGGAGGTGCGAGCGAGCAACGAGGTGGCGAAGAAGTTCTACCGGCGTCTGGGATTTTCACTATATACGATAATCCCGAACTATTATGGTGATGAAGATGCCCTCGTAATGACACGAATGCCAATGCCGGATTGAATCCTTTTATCTTTGTGAGGTCTCAAACTATGACTATGATAGAGAGAACATTCCTGATGATAAAGCCGGAAGGTGTGGAGCGAGGGTTGATAGGGGAGATAATAGGGCGATTTGAGCGTAAGGGCTTCAAGATTCTGGCACTGAATCTCACGAGACTGAGTAGAGAGCAGGCGGAGCGGCAATACGAGGAGCACAGAGGTAAAGACTTCTTCAATGACCTCGTTTCTTATATCTCTTCCGCACCCGTCGTCACCTTTGTCATCGAGGGAGAGAATGCAATAGCGATAGCGAGGGAGATGGCAGGCGCGACCGACCCCAGACAAGCCAGACCCGGCACTATAAGGGCGGACTATGGTATTGACGTGCAGAGGAACGTGATACATGCGTCAGATTCTGAAGACTCAGCGAGGCGCGAGATAGCACTCCATTTCGGTGACCTTGCGAATGAAGATGAATAGTCCACCATCCGGTATCCAATGCTACAGATAGCATTTTATGGAAAGGGCGGAGTGGGTAAGTCAACAGTGAGCTCCAACATCGCCGCTGCACTGGCTGAACGTGGCTTATCTGTATTTATGGTCGGCTGTGACCCGAAACATGACTGCACAATGAATCTACGTGGCGACGTTGAGATACCGACGATTCTCGACCTGCTGAGGGAGAAGGGAATAGAGCGAGTGGGTCTGGAAACGTTGATAGCGGGTAAGAGGATTGAACTTGAGGAGTTCATTTACAGGGGCTATGGTGGAATCTACTGTGCCGAGTGCGGGGGTCCGAAACCCGGATTCGGATGCGCGGGCAGGGGCGTCATCGTCGCAATAGACCTGCTCAAGCGATTGAATGCCTTCGATATACTGAAAACGGATGTGGTAATTTATGATGTGCCTGGTGATGTAGTATGTGGCGGTTTCGCAATGCCACTGCGTAAGGGTCTGGCTGATGCGGTGTATATAGTAACATCAGCGGATTATCTCGCCATATATGCCGCCAACAATATCTGCAGGGGCATAAGCGAGTTCGCAAATAAAGGCGGTTCACCACTCGGCGGTATCATCTACAATGTCAGGGGTATGCTCGATGACGAGTCGGTTGTGCGTGACTTTGCGAGCGAAGTGGGCTCTCAAGTCGTTGGTTGCGTCCCAAATGCGCATATAATTGCGGAAGCGGAGATAGAGGGCAAGACGGTGATAGAGAAATCGCCGGAGAGCGATATTGCCAACCTCTTCCGTGAGTTGGCGGTTCGGGTCTATACAAACCGGTTGACCTCTGTACCCAGACCTCTGCCTCCGGATGAGATGAGGCACTTTGGACAGCTAATAAGGAAGAGAACGAGGGAGAGATATATGGATGGGTGAAATAATCCGCTATAATGAAGAGTATAGAAATTTTTATTTATCGCATGCAATCAATAAATAATAGGGGTAAATAGAAGTAAGATATGTCAGAGCAAGAACAAGAATTGAAAGATGCTGATGAACTCCTTGCTGGCATAGAAGTGAGGAATACAGAGGAGATAGAAGTACCGAAGTTACTGATAGACCAGGTACTGGGTCAGGAGCACGCAGTGGAGGTGATAAGGAAGGCGGCGAAGCAGAGGAGGCATGTGATGCTGATAGGCACTCCAGGCACCGGCAAGTCCATGCTGGCGAAGAGTATGGCAGAGTTACTACCCAGGGAGGAGTTACAGGATATACTTGTATATCCGAATCCAGAGGACAAGAACACGCCGAAGATAAGGGTTGTGCCCCGTGGTAAGGGTAAAGAGATAGTGGATGCGCAGAAGCAGGAGGCGCTGAAGCGTGTTCAAATGCGAAATACCTTCCTCATGTTCACCTTCCTCCTCATCATGGGGCTTGGTCTCTTTTATGCATTAAGACCCGGTGGTAGCATAAGCACCTTCTTCTGGGCTGTTATCGCCGCCGCTGTCGTTCTCCTCGTGTTCAGATGGATGATGCCGAAGGAGGAGGCGATGATACCCAAGCTGCTCGTATCCAATTATGGGCGTGAGACTGCGCCATTCGTTGATGCTACCGGCGCGCACGCGGGGGCTTTGCTCGGTGATGTCAGGCATGACCCCTATCAGTCTGGAGGGCTGGAGACACCCGCGCACGACCGCGTGGAAGCCGGCGCCATCCACAAAGCGCACAAAGGTGTGCTCTTCATTGACGAGATTAACACACTCAGGATAGAATCGCAGCAGAATCTACTCACGGCAATGCAGGAGAAGGAATATCCGATTACTGGTCAGTCGGAGCGTAGTTCCGGTGCAATGGTGAAGACCGAGCCGGTGCCCTGTGATTTCATCATGGTCGCAGCGGGTAATCTGGATGCCATTGCGGGTATGCATCCCGCTCTACGTTCGCGAATCAAGGGCAATGGATATGAGATATACATGCGTGATACAATGGAGGACACGATAGAGAACAGGCGGAAACTTGTCAGATTCATCGCTCAGGAGGTGAAGAAAGACCGGAAGATACCGCACTTCGAACGGAGTGGTATTGCGGAGATAATAAGGGAAGCGATGCGGAGAGCGGGTAGAAAGGGGCATCTTACACTCGTGCTCAGGGACCTCGGGGGACTGGTGCGCGTGGCTGGTGATATCGCACGTGCGGAGGGCGCAAAGTATGTTACTGGCGAGCATGTGCTGAAAGCGAAGACGATGGCGAGGTCGGTGGAGCAGCAGGTGGCGGATGAATACCTGGAGCGGCGGAAGGATTACAAGTTGTTCAGGACCGAGGGCTATGAGATAGGCAGAGTAAATGGTCTCGCCGTAGTGGGTGACACGGGCGTGGTGCTCCCAATCATCGCGGAGGTTACACCCGCGCAGTCGAGGGAGGAGGGGAGAGTAATTGCAACCGGTAGGTTGCAGGAGATAGCGCAGGAAGCGGTTCAGAATGTATCCGCGGTCTTCAAGAAATTCACTGGTAAGGATATATCCAGGAAGGATATCCATATCCAGTTTGTGGGCACCTATGAAGGTGTGGAGGGCGATTCCGCAAGCATATCCATCGCTACCGCCGTTATATCCTCACTTGAGAATATACCGGTCAATCAGAGTGTAGCCATGACCGGCTCGCTGTCCGTTCGGGGCGATGTATTACCCGTAGGGGGGATAACGCAGAAGATAGAAGCAGCTGCGCAGGCAGGTATCCGTGAAGTCCTGATTCCCCAGGCGAACCTCAATGATGTGCTTATTGAGGAGCGATACAAAGATAAGGTGAAGGTGGTCCCGGTATTGACGATAGAGGATGTACTGGAGCATGCACTGGTGGGCAAATTGAAGAAGAAGTTCATAGAGAAGATAAAAAGCTTCACTACCGGTGTGGAGATGAAGATTCCCGAGGGTGTTGTTGATAAGCGAATAATCAGGCATTGATGGATGCGACTCCGATTCAGATTCAGAATGCCCGAACCTCGTCAATCCCCATTCGCTCGAGGAAGCGAGATAGCAGCTCCTGCCGGTAGTTCGCATACGCAATCCCGTCATCGGGGAGAGCAATAGCGATTCTACGGTCCGATAACTTCGGATATGCGTATTCAAAGACCTGTCTGACTTTATTTATCCATGAAGGCGGTTCTGATGTTATAAATACCACCGGCTCCTCACGCCACTCCCTGACATCATACCTGGATAGTGTATCGGTGATGACCAAGTACAGGCTATCGCGGTCTATGAGTATATCACCGGTGACGAACAGGAAATCCTTGTTCATCTTAAAGCCGCTGAAATACCCACTGAGCTTATCTATATCCCCTTCGGGCATCTCATGAGCAGCCAGCACCTCCTTCCATTCCTTAGATTGCCTCTTTGATAACCCTATGAGTATCCTGATCTCGTCCTCCACACGCTTGATGAGGGGCATCTGAAAGAGCTCTTTCTCCCTTACCTCCGCCAGCTTCTCCCTCGCACGCTTCAGTTCTGCCTCACTCTGATTGTATAACCGCAGGAATTCACGACCTTGTTTCTGCGCATAGATACAGAGGTTATCGGTGATGAATTTCTGCTCCAGTGTATGGAATACGGAAGGGGAGAACCAGTCTGATATCTCCTCCTCTATCAGTCGGTACTGGGTATAGCCCGGGATTCCGTGTATATTCACCTTCAATAGCAACTCTATCATCCTTATCGCTGCTTTATCACCCGCTTTTATCATTGCATCCAGATAGTCAGATAGTGGCTGAGGCGCCGTTACAAAACTGGATACCACTTCGTCGAAGACGGTCTCGTAGCCCGGGCGGCAGATATACTCATCAAAAGGTCCGCGACCCAGTATCTTCTTCAGCCTCAACGCTCTCAATAGCGTCTTACAGTCGCTACCACCACGCAAAGCACTGAAGTTCCTGGCAAGTGTCTCCTCCGATGAATAGTCTTTCAAGAGATATACAAGGCGGAGCAGTGTCTTTACATCTTCACTACCCCCCGCCAGCTTCAATACCTGGTCTCTGTATTCTTCCGGCGTTATCGCTACCCTCATCTCCTTCTTCATCTCTACTCTCATCCCCTTCTCTCCCTCCTATCCTAACAGCCGCTCAACAAAGCTATTGGCATCAAACTTTTCTAAATTTTCGTAACTCTGACCGGTACCGAGGAATATTATAGGTTTGGATGTGGAATGAGCAATGGAGATAGCAGCCCCTCCTTTATCGTCTATATCCGCCTTCGTCAATATAGAGGCATCAATACCGATGAGTTCATTGAATCGCTTCGCACGCTCAACCGCGTCATTGCCCGCAATCGCCTCATCCACAAAGACCACCATGTCCGGATTCGTCACACGGCATATCTTCTTCAATTGCTCCATCAGATTCACCGAGGTATGCATCCGCCCCGCGGTATCAGCGAGAACCACATCTCTTCTATTCGCCTTCGCATATTTCACCGCATCGTAGACGACCGCTGCGGGGTCTGCACCATACTGATGCTTTATCACCTTCACACCCAATCGTGATGCATGTTCCTCTATCTGCTCGGTTGCACCCGCGCGGTAAGTATCCGCAGATGCAATAACCACTGAATGCCCGGCATTGAGCAATCTCTTCGCGACCTTCGCTATGGTCGTCGTCTTACCTGTGCCATTTACACCCACGAATGTGATATTGAGGGGCTTTTCCCCAGACTCAACGAAAGCATCAAAATCGAGATTATTTGTGGAGAGAATCTTCAATAATGCATCTTTCAATGCGTCTTTTACTACCTCCGCGGTATTCCCCCTCTTTACTCGCTTCCCCAATAAATTCGCCTTCACGGTAGAACTCAGTTCTTCCACCACCGTTAATGCGGTATCGCTCTCCAGGAGTGCCATCTCCAGCTCTTCCAGCGACTTACTCAGGTCTTTCTCGTCCAATACCGTCTCACCGCTCAGCGTCGCCTTTCCTTTCTCTATTATTTTATCCTCAACGGCTCTGGAGAAGCGCCTGAGCTTGTTCTTCAACCGCTCAAACATTTCGTTAAACTAATTATACCGTGAGGAAATAAAAGATAAAAAAAATTAAAAAGGGGTATTCTTCCCCCTATTCCCTATTTCTATCTTATATCTTATTCTCCCACAGCCTCTATAATATCTTCTTTCTTCACCGTCTTTCGCCCCGCATGCTTGGCGAGACTCACCGCTTTCCTGGCTATCTCTTCCGCTTTCTCCTCTAATATCTCCGCCAGCGCTTTACTCGCCTCTTCACTTACTCTCTCTGCCCCCGCGTTCCTCACTAACCTGGTTATAGGTGCAATAGGCAGTTCAGCCATTTTCATCACCATGATTACATAATGGGAGGGTATATATAAGCTTTTCGGTCATCCACCCTCTATGATGTTATCAAAACCAGTGTCCCAATGTCTTTTGCCCCGCATCTTCAAAAGATGAGATATCATAGCCAAAAAGTTGCAGCAACCTGTGCGCAACAGGTATTATCTGATGCTGACTATAATAAGCGGTATCAATCTGATATCTCCTGCCATCCGCGCATATCTCATTTCCGGAACTCTCCTCTATTATATCCACCGGGAATGCGCGATCGCTCATCTTCCCTGCTCCTTTTATTATTATGTATGGTATCTTCGAGCCGATATCGTAGTCGATGGAAGCGGAAGCCAGAGCGCGCTCCGCCGCAATCACATGCGCCTGTTTCGTCTCATAGCCACTTATCCGCCTCGTGAGGGTCTTGTAGATTACAAGTTTATGGAGCGGTATCTTACCCTCTTTTAATTCCTTTAGCACTTCTTTAACATATTTCACCGCGGCTTCTGGGTCTTTTCCCCTCAATATCTGCTCTATCACTCTGGTCTGAACCTCCTTCGCCAGCTCGCACCAGTCGCCCCGGCGCACCTCCAATCCACGCACCACAATCTCGTCCTGTTCTGTGAGAGCGGCGTATCGCTTCTTCTTACCGGTGAAGAATATGGCTTTGAAGAAGTTCTGAATCTCGAGTTCAAGCGGGAATTCCCGCGATATGAGCTCCGAGACCTCCTTCGCCTTCGCCATCAGCGTATCCCTGTCACTACCCGGTAATTTCACAAATATACTGTCGGTATCGCCATAAATGACCTTCAAGCCGAGCTCTTCCGCAAGATTCACCGTGCGCTTGATGAAATACCGCCCCCACGCAGCGGTCGCCTCTGCGCATTCGCGCTTATAAAATTTGGCTGCACTCCAGCCGGTATAGCCGTAGAAGCTATTAGTGAGGATTTTGATACTCTGCTGCTGTATATCAAGCAGCCGGTATTCAGGGGATTCCTTATTATAGCGCTTCATTTCGGCTTTTAGCCGCCTCCGCCGCGCAATAAGGTCGCTCATTATGCGCTTGAAGAACCCATCAGGCTCTTTCCTGAATGCATGACCCACCTCGGGCGCGATAAAGACGTCCTCGCGTGTCCCCGCCCCCGACTCCACGAAGGTATCGGGCGAGATATTGAAGGATATCATGATGGAGGGATACATGGCGGAGAAATCGAGAGCAACGACATTCTCATGCAAGCCCTTCTCCGGTGGTAGAACGAACCCACCCTCGTAGGTCTTCTCACCGCCACGCTTCGGAGGCACGAGTTCACCCCTCTTGAACGCTTCAGCAGTGAGAAAAGCCTCCACCTGGCGCCCTCTGCCCATATTCGTCAGCTCGTCCAGTGGATAGCCGACCATCCTGGCGAGTTCTATCTGGAGTGGTAGCATCTTCTTCGCTATACCCAGTGCGCTCACCGCATCTGCCCTCGCATATTCGTATAACATGTGGCGTTCCGAGGGAGTGAACCAGCAATGGCTGATCTCACGTGGCGATAAATTCACACGCTCATCTTTACGCATAACGCCGAGATATTCAGCCACGTTCTCCAGTGTCTTCACCTTCACGATGCCGAGGTCGCGTTTCACAAGTTTAAAGAGGTCCACATTCAATCTACCGGTGATGTTCACACCCGGTAGCGCGCCCCCCCGCTCAAACTGTATAGTAGAGTCGTCTGCACCCATGCGGAGTCGAATGCCGTGCAGCCGCGCCCTCTCCCTTATGTACTGCCAGTCAAAGCTGTCTGAGTTGTAGCCAACGATTATATCGGGCTGGAACTCGGTTATGAACCGTAGAAAATCCGATATTATGCGTTTATCATCCCCTCTACTGTATTCTTCATCACTCATCACGAAGAGCCTGGACTCGAACCCATCATCGTGGCTCGGGCTCGTGTATGCTACGGATATAATAATGATGGGGTCTTTCCTGGGCGAAGGCATACCGCCATCAGAGGTAGCCATCTCGCAATCGAAAGCAAGGAGTTTAAACGCGGGCAAACCACACCCGTTTCCTATACTCTTCACTTCCGTGGCGATTATTCCTTCAGAGTAGCCCAGGTCTATCCTCTCTCCTTCCACACTCACCCTATCAAAGGGTCTCAACTGGCGGTCTATGAGATAGCGAATTGCAAACAGTATATCGGCTTCCAGCACCATGAGACCGAGTTTCCGCACCTCTTCTCGCAATATCGGGACATGTCTGGGATGCGAAGTGAAGACCTTCAGAACGGTATGATTCACACCGAGCAGTTTCCGCTGACACAGTTCCACACGCTTGACACCTATCGGCTGCTTACCCGCATTCGTGAATACGCGAATAGACTCTATCTGCTCTTTCTTATCTTCTATATCGTCTTTATATAAGGTCGAATCATGAGCGAGCGCATAGAAATAAGGCTCGAAGCTGCCATCCAGAGCGACGAAATTATCGCCTCCTTCTCCTTTACACCATAGTCTTATCACGGGCTTATCATCTTGCGTTATGTAATCTATATCAAATAGAAAACCCACTCTCTTCTCCATTTACTTTCTAATTCTAATAATCTTTTGATATAATATCTTAAAGTTTGAATTAGCGGATTGGTTCAAAAGGATAAAGGACCACTGGGGATGAAGACCATTATTATAGGTGGTGGGAGAACGGGCAAAGAACTTGCTGCTCAGCTACCGGACTCGGTGATAATAGAGAAGAATCCGGAGAAAGTAGCGAGACTGAAGGCTTTGAAGGTTGCAGTTGCGGGCGTAGAGGTGGTTATAGGAGACGGCTGTGATGAAGATTTATTAAAGCGTGTGGGGTTGAAGGATGCCACTACTTTTATCTCCGTTACGGGCGATGACGATGTGAACTATCGTGCCGCACGAATAGCGAAGCGATACGGTGTTCCACGTATAATAGCCCGTGTGGATGACCCGGAGGACAGAGCGCGTTTTCAGGACCTGGGCGTTGACTATGTCATCTTCCCAACGAAGATGATAGCGAATCTCATTGTGGATTTGATACGCCCACGTGAGGATAAAGGTATAGGTAGCATAGATGTGCCATTCAAGAAGATTCTTGTTCCTATTCTGGATGAGAGCACAGTGAATAGGGCGTTCAAGGAGGCTCTGCTCGTTGCATCGGTCGCAAGGGCGGAGATAACCGTTGTCTCTTCTCCCGATATAGAGCGAGCGAAAATGGAGATGCCAGCGAGGGAGATGGGTGTCCGTCTAAGGGTTTTAATGGAGGATGAGCGGCTGATGGATATAATAAAGCGGCATCTCCACTATCGCGGTTGCATAATAATAGAGCGGGTGAAGGAGCATTTGTATTATCCCGATTGTATAATAATAGACCAGGAAGAAGTTGGATTTATGAATAGATTGCTCGGGCGGGGCATAGTGCTGAAACTGATAAAATGTGCTTCACGACCAGTGCTGGTGGCGAGGACATACAGATACTATGAGCAAATACTCGCTATTTTGGATTCTTCTGCAACATCAGAGTCGGTCGGCAGATACGCTCTCCTATTAGCCCATCTCTGTGATGCCAGGTTGCATCTGCTCATACTTGAGAATATACCAGAGCTGGTGGAGTGGATGAAGAGGATGGGGGAAAAGTCTAATATACGAATAATAGAGAATTGGATAGAAGGTAATCCGATGATAGAGGCGGTGAAGGAGGTGAAGAGTGGTAAATACCAGCTGGCAGTGATACCATGGAGAGGAACCGGAGTTATCCGGGCTGACCTGATAAGAAGGATAATAAATGATGCACCCTGCTCGGTCTTAACCGTTGTATAAGATGATCATAAGTCCGTATATTCTACTGCTGACGATAGCGGGTTTTGCATTTTTAATACCCATTCTATCGGGCAGAATAGGCGTTCCTGCGGTGGTTGGTGAGATAATCTGTGGTATTCTCTTAGGCGCTCTGGGCTTATCAGTTGAAGGCGAGGGGCAGATAATAATAGACTTCTTAGCGAGCTTTGGGCTCATATTCCTGATGTTCCTCGTGGGTATGGAGATAGACTTCTCAACCATAGAGACGCGGGGTCCGAAGTCTTTCATCATCGGTTTCTTTATATTCCTCTTCACCATCGCCATTTCGGCATACCTGACGTCAAGACTGGGCTATTTCGACTACCGGTATCAGTATCAGTATGGGATATTTTCTGCACTGCTACTCTCGAGTTCCGCAGTTGGCTTGACGGTCCCAACGATAAAGGAGCTGGGGATGCTCAAGACCGATTACGGGCAGACGATACTGGTATCGGCATTCATTGCGGATTTCGCAACTGTATTGCTCATCACGGTGTATACACTGTATCTAAAAGAAGGTTTAACAATGGAGATGCTCATGATTGCCCTTGTGTTCATCCTCTTCTTCGCTGTGTATCAACTTGGAAAACTCGCGATATGGCATTATCCAGAGCGGCTATCAGCGTGGTTCAAGTCAGACCAGCCGTCAGAGATAGGAGTGCGGGCTTCCTTTGCTCTCTTGCTTGTCTTCGTCGCATTATCGGAGATAGCGAATGTGGAGGCGGTACTGGGAGCTTTCTTAGCCGGTGTTATGCTCTCTCTCCTCTTTCGCGGGGGCACGATACTGGAGCAGAAACTCTATGGCATCGGTTATGGATTCCTCATCCCAATATTCTTTATAAATGTGGGTATGCAGTTTGATATGGGGGCATTGGCGAAGGGCGGGATTTATCTCATACCAGCGCTCATTATTGTTGCATTAGCGGTGAAGATAGTGCCGTCATTTCTGCTCATTGTATGGTATTCAGTGCGGGAGAGTATAGCAGCGGGCATTTTGCTATCCTCTCGGTTGAGTTTGATAATAGCGATGGCTGCTATCGGGCTGGAACTGGACCTGATAGACAAGGCGATGGAATCGGCAATCATATTACTCGCACTGATAACGAGTATAATGTGTCCCACAGTTTTCAGGTGGATGCATCGGCATTAGCTAACTGATGCATCTTCATCCGTGCGATAATCTCGCATACTTTGCATAACTTAGATGCTGAAGCTTCTCCACAGCGCTCACAGGTTAATAGCCGGCGTTGGTGCGCCGTAGACGCAGGCAAGAGCTCCATTAGATGCTCATAGCCGCGCAGCAGCGAATATTTTGCACCTGGATGTCGCATCTCAAACTCGTTCAGCATCCGCTTCACAGAGAATCGGAAAGAGAGTCTTGCATAAGGGCAGTGAGCAGTGAGCAGTGGTAGCCCTACGAGATATGCATATAAACCGATTTCCTTCTCCGGGATAGTCCGCAGCGGCTTTATTCGCGGGACAAACTCGTCAATACGATGCATGTTCAACCGTCTCAATCTCTCTATATCGCCCCTTATATAATTGAGCATGATGGTCTGGACCTCGTCATCGAGGTTATGAGCGGTGAAAACCTTTGTAATGCCCAGCTCCTTCGCTTTACGCTCTATCACCCTCCGTCTCAGCACGCCGCAGAATGTGCACGGCGCCTGCTCGAATCCTTTTGATACTATCTCATCCAGTGTAAACCCGAACTCATGGGCGAATGAGTAAGTGAAGAGCTCTATATTCAGTTTCTTCGTGAGCTTTTCGGCATTATCTAATGTCAGCCTGCGAAAGCCCTTTATACCCTCATCCACCGCGATTGCAACGAACTGTAAATCCCTGCGGTCGTGAAAGAACTTATTCAGCATGTATATAAGTGCTGAACTGTCTTTTCCGCCACTCAGTGCCACTGCAATCCTGTCACCGCGCTCCACTCCCATCTGTCGCCTCAGCTCTTTCTTCACTTTCCTCTCTATATACTCTATGAAATGCTTTTCACAGAGATGAAGCCCGGAGTAGCGCTGATAGATAACAGCAGGTCTGTTGCAACCTCTTCTGCTGCATTTTATCTCTCCCATTCTATCTCCTCTGTCAGCTTATAGCTTATTATAGTAGTAACAACAAGAAATAACCCATGAAGAAGAGCATATCTTTCGCTCCAGCATCAGAGAATCAGGTAACGAGCGCGATAGTGGCTGGATTTGCGAAAGAGTTTGAGCGATATGTAGAGAGTGAAGTAATCATTGTTGGTGGTGGACCTTCGGGGTTGATGGCTGCGAAGGAGCTGGCATCGCGGGATGTCAAAGTGCTACTGATAGAGCGGAACAACTATCTTGGCGGTGGTTTCTGGGTTGGTGGGTTCTTGATGAACAAGATCACCGTGAGGTCGCCAGCGGAAGAGATCCTCGATGAGCTGGGCGTGCCCTATGAGGAGAGCGAAAGCGAAGGGCTATTTGTCGCTGATGCCACACACGCATGCTCAAAGTTGATTGCAGCAACCTGCGATTCCGGCGCTAAGATACTGAACATGGTGACGCTGGAGGATGTGGTGCTACACGATGAGCTTGTATGCGGTGTCGTGGTGAACTGGACGGCGGTGACGACGCTTCCCGGTCCAATAGCCTGTGTTGACCCTATCTCACTGGAATCGCAATTGGTGATTGATGCCACGGGTCATGATGCGGCGGTGGTGAAGAGATTGGAGATGCGGAAGCTGGTAAAGACCAGATGCGAGGGTGCAATGTGGGTTGATGCGGCGGAGAATCTCGTGGTGGAGCGCACTTCTGAGTTTTACCCCGGGCTAATAGTAACGGGCATGGCGGTATCAACGGTGTTCGGGCTTCCGCGAATGGGTCCCACCTTCGGTGCCATGCTGCTATCGGGCAAGAGGGCGTGTGAAATAGCATTTGAGAAGCTAAAGCGGTGATATATAATGAGAAAAAATCGCAAATTATTTAAACTGGATTATCAATTCATGCTCAGTATAACTGTATCTATATTGTGAGGGGTGAAATAAGAAGTGACAGGAGAAGAGGATATAGCGGTTGTTTTGATAGGACATGGTAGCAGATTGCCGTATGGCAAGGAGGTGATGGAGGAGCTGCGGAGACGACTGGAGATGCGGGCGGTGTTCAAGGTTGTGAAGACCGCATTTATGCAGATAAATACACCGGGTATAGAGGATGCTTTGCGGGAGCTTGCGCGAAGTGGTGTAAAGAATATAATAGCATTGCCTGTCTTCCTGGCAGATGGTGCGCACACGAAAGAGGATATACCAGAGAAATTGAAGGCGGCATTCGCAGGTGAATGGGCGGAGATAGGGAAGGATGTGAATCTCATTTATGGCAAGCCGATAGGTGTAGATGAGCGGATAGTGGATATACTGATAGACCGTGTGAAGGAGGCGGCGGCAGCGAGGCAATAAGACAATGGATAAGAGGTAAAGATAACAAAAGTCCAATTCCATTCCTTTATATTTTTATTTCCTTTCGATGGAATGTGGGGATGAGCGATTTCCACAAACCTTTTAATTACCCTCCTTGATTCGGTCAAATGCTTCTGAAAGCGCTCTCATATCTGCACTCCCATAGCTCAATCTGATACAGCCCGCGCCCTGAGACCCGAATGCACTCCCGGGTATCACCGCCACACCCTTCCTCAGCCACCTATCCGCCAGCTCACAGTCATCCATGTTCCTGAAATAAGGGAATATATAGAATGCCCCTCCTGGCTTCTTACATATCACCTCCACATCCATATCATGTTCAAGTTCACTCATGCGCTTTATCACATAATCCCGACGTAGCCTGAGTTCCTCCCTCATACGCCTCGTTGCCTCTTCCGCTTCCCGCGTGAATGCCGCCAGAGCACCGTATTGTGCAAAAGAAGTGCAGCATGAGAGTGATTGCTGATGTATTATATCCACCTTCTCCATCACCTCTCGATTGGTGCAGGCACAGTACCCGATCCGCCATCCGGTCATACTATACGCCTTGCTGAATGCGTTCACCGTTATCACATTCTCGTAATCCCTCGCCGGACTGTAATGCCTGCCATCGTAAATCAGTTTCTCATACACCTCATCTGATATAACCGTTATCCCTTTCCTGGTGCACACGTCCATTATCTCCTTGATTCTTCGTTCCGGGAATACTGCTCCCGTCGGGTTACCAGGGGAATTAAGTATCAGCAGTTTGGCTCTCGTCTCCTCCAGGTCTTGCATGAAGCTATCGCCCGGGATGAAACCCTCCTCTGGCTTCAAACTCAGCCAGTCAACTTCCGCATTCGCCAGTCTGATCTGAGCTTCGTAACTCACCCATGTGGGATTCTGTATTGCCACGACATCTCCACGGTCTGCCAGTGCCATGATTAT
>Ga0190315_1000676_pt1 | contig 15815 bp, 8 predicted proteins | sample 48701101_MG_FD_161673 | JGI IMG/M metagenome (GOLD analysis project Ga0190315, IMG submission 161673) | Hydrothermal vent sediment bacterial communities from Southern Trench, Guaymas Basin, Mexico - 4870-11-0-1_MG | ecosystem: Environmental > Aquatic > Marine > Hydrothermal vents > Sediment ...
AATGCCATAAGAATCAAGGAAAGGGCTATGACATTGCCCTTGGCCAACTGATAAGACTTGTACGCGCACCACTGGAAGACCCCCGTATGCTTCAAGACCCCCACGATGATCATCATGCCCATCAGCAGGAAAACCACATTCATGTCTATGGCATGAATCGCCCGCTCATATGATATGATATGAAACTCGGGATCCAGGGTTCCGAAGGTGTAGGTTATAATGAGCATGGTAGCCGCGCCTAACATAGCGGCCAGTGTCCGGTGCAACACCTCAAAGGAGATGAGAATATAGGCAAAAATAAAAACTGCAGTGGCAATCCAGAAAGCAGGCCCCAGCGTCCTTTTTAGTTGAAGGTCGAGGTGAGTATGATATTTTCCGTTAAATACGGAGTTATCGTCCACAAAAACAGGGACCTCAAGCTTTTCAAAGCTTGTCTTGTAAACCTGGAGAACTATTTCGGTTACAGAAGGGGGCGCCCTTGGAAGATCCAGGATAATCTGAAAAGTTCCATCCGAAGCGGTCTTGTAACCACCAGCATCATGGCCACCGTGACCGGCATCCCCATGGGGCAGATATTCACTTCCGCCTACAAATACCTTTATCTCGGCGTCTGGCACAGGCTCGTTGTGGGTATCAAGGATCTTTCCGCTTATGTAAACAACAACCTTGTTTGCAAGGTGTGCCTCATAGGAGGAGTTGTTTGTCTCCTGCGCCCCGACCTCAACAGGAGCAAAGCCTAATATTAAGTAAAAAAACGATAAAATAATAGATACAATGTCTCTTTTTCTGATCAGCGTCTCAGGTTTTACAGGAACAGTCTGCCCGCTCATATACCCGTCTCCTTTCGGATTTTTTTGTATTCTGCTGCAGATGTATCTCCTCTCATGGTCCTGCCACAATTCTGCAGAGTAGGGGTTAATCCGCTTTTCTGTTATTCCAGATGATAGGAAATGCTTTTTACGATTTGCTGATAGGCTGATAGGAGCTGATAGGAAATTGCTTTTTACGATCCGGACCGAAATAATTTTCTTAAATATTGTATACTAATTTCTACAGCACTGCAGGTCAAGGAATTTTCAATGTATCGTGGAAAAGAGAGGAAAATAATGTTTCGGCCCCTGGAGGAGTTAATTCATGCACATTTTGTGCGCACATGGCCAATAGCTACTCGTGAAAATCAGCATCCTGCTTCCAAAGACCCAAGTGCTTCAGTATCTGACGAATTACGTCTCAGAGTCACATCGCGGACAGATCAAGTGATCAACCTCCCAGACCTTTTTGATAAGCTCCCTCCAGGTCTTGGATGGCACATGCCTGCCTGTGCGTGTCCGCACGCAGACAGGCGACGGATCGTAATCAGATATGCCCAGTATGGTGAAATCCACGCTGTCCTCACATGCCCAGCGCCTCCTTGGCCGGTCTTGTCATCCCTGGCAATGCGGTTTCCCTGCATAAACGCTGAACCCGCTGTGGCGCCAGTTCATGAGCTTCTGGATAAGATCATCAGCTATCTTGCCCTTGCGTTTCAGCATGGACAGAATCCTGGAGCGGAAAATTTTCTCAAGATGCTTCATCTTGCACTTGGGAAGCACATAAAAGGTCCCACTGGGTCGGAAAAGGCCGTCAGCGACTATGGCGTGAAGAAATGCCCTATGATATTATATAATAAGTCGTTTACGAAGAGTCATTGTGATATAGCAAAGATGTGTTCTATTTTTTTGGAGAAAAATAATCGACGTTTTCAAGAAAACAAAGACGAAACATATGGGCTTACTAACGGAATACATTAAGAAAAAACTGAGCGTTCCAGATCTCGAGTTCGAATTATTGCGATTAATTTCTGAATATAACAAGCAGAGAAATACATATCTTTTTTTGTATGCCATCGCTGCCGAAAAAGGGATTCCTGGTACAATGTTGCAACAATCAGATTTTTATACCATCAGGGATATGCTGGCCAACAAGACCGACATCGATAAAATTGATTTTTATATCGAAACCCTTGGTGGCAGTGGCGAAACAGCAGAAGAGATCGCTCGATTCTTGCATGATAAATTCGACATGGTTTCTTTTGTTATTTCGGGTGAGGCAAAAAGCGCGGGGACAATTATGGTTTTGTCTGGAAATGATATTTTAATGACTGAAACCGGCAGTTTAGGACCGATTGATGCACAGGTTCCTATTGGACGATCCAGAATCTCAGCTTATGACTATCGTGAATGGGTTAATGAAAAAAGAAAAGAAGCGCAAGAGCAAGGATCTCTAAATCCATTCGACGCCACGATGATCGCACAAATCACCCCCGGTGAATTAAATGGTATAATTCACGCGTTAAAATTTGCTGAGGATCTCGTGGTTGAATGGCTGCCGAAGTATAAATTCAAGAGATGGACAGTTACAAAATCTCGCAAAATCCCTGTAACTCCAGAAATGAAAGTGGAGAGAGCTAAAGAAATTGCTACAGAGTTATGCAAGCATTCCAAATGGAGGTCACATGGGAAATCCATAAAAATAAGAGACTTGAATGAAATCAAATTAGACATAACGAGAATTGATGATAATCCGGAATTGGCAGATACCGTATATCGGATACAAACGGTCTGTAGGCTACTATTTGAAAATTCTACAATATTCAAGATATTCGCCATACAAGACGAAAAAATATTTAGACATGCTGTACCCTGTCAAGTTGCTAATATTCCACGGCGGGAGGCACCACCAGAAGCCGTTGAAATTATACAGCACTGTCCCAAGTGTGGGAAACAGCACAAAATCTACGTAAAGCTTGCTCCAGATCCTCAAATTGATATAAAATTAAAAAAGAAGGGTTTTATTCCTTTTCCGAAAGACTCAAAAATGATATGTGATTGTGGTTATGAAATCGATCTTTCTGGAGTTAAAAATGATATTGAAATACAAACTGGGAAAAAAATTCTTACCTAATAGGAGAATTTTACTATGCAACCCAACAGGATAAAAAAACACGAAGAGGAAAAAGAGGCACTGTTAACATTTCTGAAACAAACCAAAGACGGTAAGTTTGCAAAAATAGACAAAAGCTCTCTTCCCTACACCAGAATGAAACAACTAAGAGAAGCATTTGAACGTGAAGAAGACGTGTATTATTACGGTACAAGCTGTTAACCACACATGGGCGGGAACATTCGGGATGTCCACGTCCATGAAATATTGACATTCGGCAAGAAGGTTGAAGACTTTATTGACTGTGTTGAATAACTTTGATGCAAAGATTGGTAGTGTCCATGGGCGGTAGATTTGGAAAATATGGCGATGCCAAGCGCAAAGTGCAGATCCGCAAAACCCGCCTCAGGCCCCCTCTTCCTTGGCAATCTGGGAAAGACAAACCATTAAAGGAGATAAATAGAAGGAAAAGGCAACGTGATATTCATAAAGGAGGCCCTTAAATTTAACCAAATATTGAAATTTCAATGATGTTGCAGGCATGTCAGCTTGTCCGGAGTATATGCGCACTTTGTGACCACCGTTAACATTCCCTAATATCACTTACATACATATATTAGCCCGCGGAAAATGGATCTCCATTTCCATATACCTATATTCCGGGACTGCCTGGTTTCTGATTGCGCAGAAGGCCGAGAGGCTCCATTGGAAAAAATGAGGTTCTTCGACGTTTAGTGTGGATTTTAATAACTGCCTGTAAACACATTTTTTTCTGGAAAACTCTCCTCACTTCAAGGGGTTAAGGGAGAGTTTTCCAGAAAAAAATGTGTTGTTTGGTCTGAAAGGGGATTTAAAGCATCTCCTTGATTTTAAAAAAAATTTGCTGCAAATGCCAAACTTTTAACCGCTGAGGCCAGGAGGCTAAATCCACACAAAAAGACGAAGACCCAAAAATGATAAAGGGATTGTAGCCAAATAGACAAGGCTTTCCGAGGTAACCTCAAGCAACAATACACTGAATCTCAGGTATTGTATCCGAGTACTCAGAATCCATGATGTGAAGCTGCTTCCGGACAATATGACGCATCCGTTTAGCTGGCTCAAGACAGAATTTATCAAAATCGGATAGCTCGATATTTTCAGGAACAAGAGCATGGGGAAATAGAAGCTTGAGAAAACCAGTTGCCATTCTTTTGACCGCTTCGGTATCTCTCGTGTCCGCCCCTTTTGGCACTGATACCAATACATCCATAAGAGCCCGATACCTGATATCATTTCTGAGAGCGTGCAGAATCTCTGAAAAGTATTCGGAATTTAATCCCCATCCTTGAGCCTTCATGTTTTCCCTCATACGGGGGATTTCCCATCCCTTTATGAAACCGTGAAAGCGATCAAGAAGAGCAGATTCCTGAAAGGCATGAGGCAGATCATTGAACATGTTTCTTTCAACATTCATCAGATCCTCAGTGATGTTTCCAAGCAGCACAAAGCCGGATTCCCCAATACCTCGATAATCTCCAACCCTGAATTCGCCACTTTCCAAGTATCCTTTAAGCGCGCCCCTAACTTCTTCCTCGTCCGGAAAACTTACGCTTTGGATCTCATCCAAGGCTACATAGTCGTGGCGACTTATTAGCCCAACAGTACGCCTACCTATATCGTAGAATAATCGTGCCCGAGTCACACTGCCGCCGCTTACCAGCCAGCCATATTTACTTATTTGAGAAAAAAGGTAGGACTTGCCAGTGCCTTTAGGGGCAAGCTCAATGAGATTTAAACGTTTTTCTACAAACGGAAGAAGCCGGCTGATCATGGCCATCTTTTGCTTTAAACTTAAAAAGCCCAGCGGATTGTAATCCACGGCCATAAGGATCAGATCAATCCATTCTTCAATTCCGAACTCCTTACGTGCCTCCTGAAAAAAGTCCAAATCGACTTTGTATGGCCGAAACGGAGAAAAGTCGGTCATGAAAACCCTACCTTCTTCTTGTCGTCCATGTATTCTTTGCAGCCGCCATTCTAATTGAATCACGCCCCAAGTTTCAGAAGATGCAAGAAGCGCATCTTTTTTTTCTCGTAAAACCATGTCCGAAATTACCGCGTCATATTTACGTGATGGAAAGCCAAAATCAGGAAGACTAAAAAGACCTTCTCCAGTCTTCACATCCATCTCAACTCTAGCCTTTGCAAGAAATCTTATGGATTTCCCTTCCTTGATCATCTGGCTCTTTATAGACTCCCACTGTTCTCTACGCGGTATATACTTGTCTACGTAATCATGGATTTCATCAATATCGATTTTCCCATATTCATCCGCAAAACGCATTATTATCCAGTCACGCAAATAGGATGGGATTCCAAGGGCGGAAAAAAATTTGTTTCTTCCGGCATCCTTGTAAACCGCTATTTTGGGGAAAATCGTCTTTAAGCTCTCTTCAACCGTGCTCTTTTTACCACTCACAGACTATCCCTCATAAGCCGAGATCTTCTTCTTCTATTCCTCTAATAACCTCAAAAGTGACCTCGCCAATGCTTCTGTACCTCGATTCCAACAAACCTTTAGCTTGGCCAGCAGAAAGACTGGTAATGTCAATCCTAAACTTTTCTGGGCCTTTCCGGATGGCCTTGAAGATCTTGTCGCTAACTCTGAGAGAAAGTTCTTCTACATCAGGTGACACTTCAACATGTAGATAGCCTCTCCCCTTTGTATCAAGGCGGATTTTTGAAGATTCAAGCCGGATAGAATAACTAATCAGTTCTTCAAAAGAAGGAGCTTTCTTGCGAAGCTTAACCACAGGCACAAGCCACTCTTCCAAAGTGGCGCCTCCATGCACCTCACCTACAGCTCCAGATCCACCTTCAAATCTTCCGTGTATTGCCAGACAGATTCTATTAGATTCAATTATCCAGTGCGAGCCTTCCGAGATCTCTTCTGTTTGCCGTTCAAAAAAACCACATCTTCCCCACTTGTGAACTTCTGTTTGTTTTGGTGGTTTAATTGAATTCTTGTTAAAGAGGTAGCGAGTTAGACCGTGGTCAGAGGTTAGAATGACCTCAGGTGAATACTCAAGATGCTGAATGGCTTTTTGAACCGCTTTTTCAATAATATCAAGCTCTTTTACCAGCGAGCCCGGAAACTGGTAGTAGGGTTTGTGCGCCAACTCGTCGAGGTTGCGTATCACTTGGGCGTTGTCAGACCAGCCTTTATTCGCTTCAGTCGTGGTGGGTAAGTTTGCCCTGGCTATAGAAAACTCGACATCAAGTACCTGCTGTCTTTCCAAGTATCCTAAAATAAAACTCACCCACTCCAGGCCCATTCCATCTATCCACAAGACTGAAGTGGAATCTTGAGAAATTGACTCAAGAATGCTGTCACGGGGTTGAAACTTCCAGCCTTCCTGGGAACGGGCAGCTTGTTCAGCTTTTTTAGATAATTCTCCAAAAGGCGAATCCAGAACTTTTGAAATTGTGTATAGATGAAAATATTCTGTAATCAGAGCTTCATCATGACGAAAAGGGGCCAGATATAAAGCAAGCTGGGGATATGCTACTTCCAAGTAAGGAAAAAACGATTCCAGTGAATTGTTTTGTTCAATAAGCTGCTTAACAGCGAGAACTGCCTCTTCCCTTTCTCGTTGCGTCAGGCCAGTAAGGACCTCGAGCTTAAGCAGAGGACCTTTCAGCTTTTTCCAGTCTTGCCAAAAAGAGCCCGGCATGTCGTTAATCCCGATATCGGAAATTATCTGACGTCTTTCCTTGAGCAATTCAATGTCTGTCTTAAAGCTGGCGTCAAAGACTCCATTTATGATAGCATCCTCAAAGGCTTCGCAGGCATTAACAGAATTCAGGACCCAACTGACGTACTTTCCCGGTTTTTCTAGCTTACTCCATAGCCAGGATAGCCACCGCCTCTTAGGATCTAATTCCTTCCACCCGGAAAATAACTGACTAACATTAAACTGTCCGACATTTAAAATCCTGCCCATGAGGGATTGGAAATCGTCTCCGTAATGAATTCTTTCTGCAAGCCATCGCCATTGATACTCATTACCCCACTCATTACAAAGCGCATGCGCTCCTCTAACATTTTGCGTAATCATCTCAAAGCCGTCTTTACAAACCATGACTTCCACGACTCCAAGACAAGCTGACAGAAACGGGGCTAATTTCGTAACAAGACACATGTCTGGGGTACTCGGACCACCATGCTCCCAGAGTCTAAGATAATTCTTGACGCCCTCCACACATATACGTTCGTGTTGAGTGTGCATTTTAAATGGCACTATGGTTAGTCTTATGTTCTCATCTTGACCTGGAATTCCCCAAACCTCAGGAAGCTCGCCTGACTTGTAACGAGATATTCCTGACATGGAGCTTTCAAGAATCTCGGTGGCTGCGAACAGGGGAACATACACCCTTTTGGTGCTAACGTTTTCCCATGTAGCTAACTTTCTAAGGACGTCGCCTGCAGCATTATCATTACTAAATCTCACACACTCCATCAAAGGCAAGAGAAGAATCGCATCATCGGAGTCTTTTTCAAGCTGATCGGTTAGATCAAATACGTAGGGAAAGCTATCCTCGCCAGCACATGACTTTGAAAGGCAGATAATCCTAGCCACTTCTGCCTCTAAGCTGGAAATGAGCTCTTTCCAGTCAGTAATCTTTTCTGTAAGTATGAAACGAGCAGGGAAACGGGTCGTTCCTCTAGCCTCTTCCCTCAGTTCATCAATTAGCTTTGATACACTGGCAAACTGTTTCAACAGTTCACTCCTGCTGCCCATCTCTCTTTTTCAAATAAAGTGAACCTACTATAGGATCAACAGCCATATCCCTTAACAACACTTTAGCTCCATAATCAGGCATGGAATCAATGTCATGTACCACTTTTTGATAAGCGTACCGGGAGTAAAATTCCTTTATCCAGTTACTTATTGTCTCTTTCAACTCAGTTACCATGGAAGGCCATTCCATGACATTTTTACCCAAGGTTTCAAATAAATGCTCCTTTAAAGCATCAATGTGGACGCTATCCTTTATTAGATTCCCATAATCTGGTGCCACAATCTTAATGAATTGGTCATTCACTAAAATTGAGTTACAAAGTGCCCCGATTTCATCTTGATGAGCTTCCATGAAATCCACAGCTTGGAGTAACTCTTCCTTGTTCCTAATTTCTGGACGATCCAACACATCGAATAGATTTTCAAAATCAGGTCCTTCCAGCATCCAAGACACAGGAATCCTATTTCCTTCGCTCCATGCTCTAGGTGATTCACTCCCAGAAATCTCATTCCATCTTTCCCGAACTTCCCTTGCAAGTCTTGCCCTGGCTAGTGTTTCACATCTTGTTGCTATTTCTTTTCTTATCTTTCCTCTGTCGGTCTCAATTAGAAGATTTGGCAGGGATTCCAGAACCTCATCCACATCGTCGTAATTAAGTTTCATTCCCAATTTTTTTTCTATCCATTGCAGAAGGACGTCACTCGCGCTGTCAAGAGTCTTTCTGACATCGTGTATATATTCACTGATTCCGCTTGCCAAGTCACGTTTTTCTTGTTCTCCCATAGCTTCCCCAGTTATTAGTCTATGCAGACCCAAAAATATTTGCCCAAGGTCTGAGAAGGCTACATCAGCCAAAATGAAAAGGGGAAGTTTCGTTTTCTCGGGGAGCCACTGGGTCTTAAGAAATTCTATAAGTTGATCAAGCTGTTTTTTGCTGGCACCGCAAAGTCGATTGATAGCTCTAAGGAGGGCGGCATCAGCGTGGACCTCTGACAATATATCAGTCACGTGGCTTTCATTCCATAGCCAGACCTCCTCGTTCATCAAGGATCGCAATCTCCCAGTGGCCCACCTGGCATCAAGTCCATTTGCATCCATGACCATTTGTAAGGAAGGATGATGTTGTTTAATGAAATCCAGCATTCCAGATTCAAATTTTTCTTTTTTTGTTAGAGACCGAAGTTTATCTATGGAACTATCACGACTCAGAGTGACGATGTGGGTGATGACATCGGACACTTGAGGATCTTCGGAAGAAGCTTTGAGGAAATCTCCCAAAGAATTAATGATAGCTTTTAGAGACGCCTCTTCCTCTTTCAGAAGATACTTTAGGCTCCAAAGCGGATAGCCAACGGTCTGTAACCGATTTCGTAGGGCCTTTCTGGCTTCATCCGGGTAGCTGGACTCCTCCTCTGGCAATTGAAAGACTTGTCGGACAAGTTTACAAAACTCTTCATCCTCCTGAGTCATTTCTCGAATGACATAATCGTCGTATCCTTTTTTCTTTTTCCTTACATTGTCCAGAAGTTCGGCAAGTTTATCAAGGCTTAGCGAAAAACAGCTAATACCGTCTGACCAATAACGGCCCTGACAAAATTCCTTTAGAAAAAAGCCCATGAGTACCATACCAATAGGTGAAGCAAAGAGACCGTACGGGGGTTTCTGCATGGCTTTCCATATTTCGTTGAGATTAACTTCCGACCTGTCTTTGAACAAATCCTCAACTCTCTGCTTCATCCGACTCAAAGGATGATTGGGATCATTAGAGGAAAATCCGTGCTGCTCAAAAGACCGTAGATTGTCAACCAATTCTCTGTATTGTTGAGTCACCTTGTCTCTTATACCCAGACCTATCTCCGCAGCGGCTTTACCAGGATTTTGGGTATAGAGTGTGCCCAAATGAGAAATGCGTTCTGGTCCAGCGGGAAAAACCTCTTCTATTATTTCGTCGAATTGACGTTCGTAGCCTTGCAGCCCCATGAAATGGGACTTTCTTGATTTAAAGAAAACGACATTCTTAGCATGTTTGACCTGATCAACCCATTCGCCAACAAGATCGTCGGCATGCTGTCTGTAAACATCAGCGTTTTGATAATCCCCCACCTTTTCACAATATTTATAATGTGCTGTTTGCTCCTTCCAATTCTCCCATCTTTTTTGCCCAAAGGGGACCTGGATTGTCACATAGCACGTCTGATCCGATTTTTTCGAACACTGATTGCAAAGATCCTCTGCCCTATTTAGCTCATATTCTTCCAAGGAAACCACGGCAACCATCCCTATTTGATAGGGTTCTATTATGGGCTCGACCTTGTTTCGTCTATTTTCAAGATATTTTGAGGAGATTGTCTGAAAGTTATGCCTGCAGAATTGGGAGCCACCGAGTCGAAAGGATTGAGACAAGGCTTTTCCAAAATCCTCAGTTGCGCTGATTTTAGAATCGAAGCTCAGCGTCTCATCCAGGTTACGTCTGATGTCATTTAGCATCTTTTGGTCAATACTGTGAAGCGGAACGGTAAATTCTACATCGTCATATCCTACTGGTACGGCGTTGACGTAATGGTTGCTGCATAGTTCCTCTGTGAGCTTTTCGATTTCTCCACGCATCAGTGTGCCTTTGAAGGCGAGGTTCAAGATGCTTCGTTTCGGAGCTATTCTATCCTCTCCAGGCATCTCTTTTGAAAGGGCATTTAAAAGCATGATGGTTTTGTAAAGCCTCATCTTCACAGGATCATCAAGAGATCCACTCCTGGAACGGAAGTAGTTCACTATAGTTCGCACACGGTCTCTAAGTTCTTCGTTTTCAGTTTCATCACCGAAAAAATAGTCCCAAAGCATGTCCGCAGTCAGCCAGCGCCAATCATCAGAAGAGGGATACTCTCTTATGAATTCCTGAAAGGACCCCTTTCCATCTTCTTTCAAGAACCTGAAAAGGGTCCTTTGACTTGAGCTGAATTGACGAGAAAGTGTGGAAAGACAAAAAGCGGTGTAAGGATGAATAGGAATGAGGGCCTTGAAATCTCTGCTGCTAGCTTCTTGGTCAAATAAATTTGACGCTATACTGTGGATTTCAGACCATAGCGACTCCTTCTTGTCTTCCCAATCTGCCTCGTGTTCAGGCTGAACCTCGATAGTGTTTCCAACAAGCTGATAAGCAGTAACTGCCTCCATTTCGAAATGAATATTATGAAAACGCTCAAGCATCCTATCCATGGTTTGCCGATCAATCCTCTGAAAATATTCAGGAGACCGATGGGTAACAAGCAGGAGGTAAAAAGGCATATCTGAAGAGGCATGGGCCAACTCCTGAATATCTGACAGGGCGACGTTGTTTACAAAAAAATCCGTGAATTCATCCCAAATAAAGAGAATGCCCTTCAAATCATTTTTTTGGATGACCTCTCGACACCATGTCTTGACCGTCTGGGGGCTATCTAAAACTACAAACTTTTCCTGATCCAGAACAGCCGCTATACGGTCAGCAAGATCAGGATCAGGATTACCATCTAAAAGTTTAGATACTACTGAATCTTCGGATGGGAAATCGAGAAATTTGCCTTTGTGTTTTTCAAAAGCCTTTGTCCAATCAAAAGTAGATGCTGGGTTCGTCAGTCTGTCCAGTATCGTTTCATAGAGTGTAGTCTCTATACCTGCATTAAGCCCCCGCTCCACAAGACGCTTTTTGATCCCTTCCTGCACCTCCACGAGCATTTTCAGTGAAGAAGTGATGTGTGCAGAAGAGGATCTATAAACTACAAGATATCTTCCCCTTTCTCTTAAGGCGTTGATCCTGGGCCACAAGGGACGAAGCATTTCATAATGAGTAAGATATTCTTCAACTTCATCAAGGGAGTCTTCCAAGAGGTGCTTGAGCACAAAGGCCGCAAAGGTCTTCCCTGTACCGTAGGCACCATGGATCCAGAGAGATCGCCTGTCGGACGGACTTCCGCGCTCCAGCGCCTTGATTAAACTGGGCAGGAGATCAAGCATACCCGAATGGGGGATAAAGGATTTCCAACCCTTTGGCTCCCTGACATCGGCATCTTCAGAAAATACCGGCACAAAATCTGATTTGACGGTTAGGTAGTCAGAATAGATCCACACTGTTCCACCTCCTCGAACCCCTTTGTTGTGATTATTGTTTCATGATCGATGACGAATTGGAAATCACAGTTAGTAATTATCTGCTGTATCACCTCTCTTTGAGTGCACCCGAAAATCACCCAAGGCCACAATAAATCCTCTTTGAGTTCAAGACGATTTCGTTTTTCAATATTAAAGAGACGGCACAACGCATAAGAAATGGCTTTTGTGGATGGTGAGGAGAACCCCTCTCTGTGAACTATGCGTGGTCTCTCTGGAATGACACGTCCTTGTTTAAGCTCACTGCCGACAGGGGTATGTTCAAGGAGGCCAACTAATTCCAAAATGGCGTTGCTAATTGTACGCTTCGAAAGATGCGGGACCGTTCCATGCAAAATTTGTTTCATTTCTGCTGTATTCCATTTGCCTGCTCCTAAATTGCTCACATACCAAGTTACAGTAGGAAAATTGAAAGCCACATTGACCCACAAGGTCTCCCAAGGGAGATCCATACTTACACCCATTGAGTGGAACATGTCGCAAAGATGAGTCTCGCTACTACGCTTGTCCACAAGTCCAGAGGTCTTGAGCCATGTGCTGAGCGAATCCACCTGACGGTACCCTAACAGTGATGTGGCTGCCCATTCCCGATTATCAAGAAACAGCTTTAGCCACTCTGTCCTAAGGCCGAAACTATTGTGCTTTGCCCATCCCTGAAGTTTCTCAATTTCCCGACTCAACGTTGAGCACCTCGGATGCAATATGATTTTGGGAAAGGTAAATGTTGTCGAGATCCCTAACAAATTCAACGGATACGTAATCTTTGAACCGACTAGAAAGACCTCTTAATATCTGCTTTAAAACTTCAGTTGAGAGTCCAAAAAGGCGGTACGGCCCTTCATCAGCAACAGAGTATAGTTCCTCCACAGAGATATTATACCTCTTTATTTTCTCTGCGTACCTATACAAACTATAGAGTACCGCTATGGAATTTGTATCCTTTCCCAAACCTGTTTTTGTAATAGAAACAGTTCTACCCTTTGCAGGTCTAATAATCCCAAGTTCCAATTCACTCCCTAGAGGTGTATCTCTCAAAAGACAAACTAGTGAAGTGACGGCATTCTGGCGAGTAGTTCTTGATAGCGTATCCTCCACCATATCAATCAATTCCTTTTTTGTGTAAGAGGAGCCCCATTCTATGTTTGCGATATACCAGCGAACAAGAACGGAATTTCTCACAAGGTTAGTCCATATAACATACCAGGTTAAAGGATTATCTGCGCCAAGTTCCTGTAGCTTTTTCCCAAGAGCCGTAATTTCATTTTTTTCTGTAATTTCGCTTTCTCGCAACCACACTCTTATAGCCTCGAATTGCCTGTTTCCCAAACTATTTTCATGCCACCATGTCTCCGGATCCTTAAAATATTCTTCAAGCCATTCTTTTCTCATTCCAAAATGTTGATAACGATTGATACCTTTCACCTGACTCCCCTCCTTACTCACACCCAAAGACTTTGCAGCCAAACAACCCTTTTCCGAAAAGGAGATGCACTTTTGACAATGGATACACACTGTTTCATCAATCTGCACATGATCCATTACCTTCAATGCGCCCACCGGACACTCCACTTCACAAGCCTTACAGTGGACGCAGTAAGCAGATTTCTGAGAGATGGATCTTAAATAGCTTATTAGATAGCGGTCTGCGTTCTTGATTCCTCTTACAGATACTTCAACAGCGTCACTATGTTTCTTTACAGAGTAGATGCACGTGTGCGAACTATAAGTAACTTCTCCTGAATTAGGACCTGTCTGAGCGATATCCCCGAGGGTCTTCAACCATTCCTGCCAGTTTTCCCTCGGATGGCGAATGAGAAAGGTTAAAGAGTCTGCTCCTACTGTTTCTAAAACCTTGTATCCGCCGTTTGAAAGGTAACGTCCGCCTGCCCGTCCCTTCCATCCCCCGCTACCAATGAATTCCTTCTTTTCCCTTACATTCTTGCGATTGCATCTACCTGCGTATTCAAACAAAACATCAAGCAAGCCATTACAATCGCTCTTAAAAGCCAAACTACTTATTGATTCCCACCACTTAGAGGCCAGAGGACATACTGAACACCCGACCCTGACGAATCCGTATCTGTATGCCTCGTTGAACAGGATATCTCGGTCAAAAAGATAGAGAAATATCTCACCTGCATTCCAATGAAGCAAAGGGCTTATATTTATTTGGGTATTGTGTTTGCTTCCGCGAGTTATACGTTTATAACCTGCCCTGACCCGACTCTCTTCCCGCCTTATTCCGTCGTACACCAACGCCTTTAGCGCTGGTTTGTTTGTTATATCCCGCAACAACAATATGGTTGGTGCTGATTTATGAACCGCACAGCACCACCTGTGTATACGGCTCGGCGGTCCGAACTCCCGCCATGTGGTCTTGGCATCTTTTTCTGATCTCGCAGTATAAAACTGGAGGTGATTCCATCTTTCTTTTGCTCTATTCACAGCAGTTAATGTTGGTGTAATTTCCATGGTGGTGTCGCTAAACACCACGACAAATTCGTCTGGTCTGAGGGCACGCTGAACAAGATCTAGGAGTACCAACGAGTCCTTGCCACCACTGAAGGCAACGCAGGCAACGTCCGCCTTTTTACGCATCTGCTCTTGCGTATCCTTGATAAACACGATGGCCTCGTGTGCCAGGCCTTTCATAAGGGTGGCGTTTTTTTCTAACATGGCAGTCATGTTTACTGGTTCAAGATCAAGTTTCTTTGAAAAGAAAATTATCTCAGGTGCTTCAAAAAAGGACCCGCCCTTGGCTTCAGCTACTAGCTCACCGGAATAAAAATACCGACGCCCAACAGAAGTAGCCCATAAAAGGGGCTCCTGAGACTTAGGATAAGTCCAGTGCTTATTGAACCCTAATAGGTCAAGCTCTTCATAGAAAACTGGCCGAATCTCCCGCTTGATACTTTCCAGGGAATTATCGGTCAAAATTATCCCGCCAGTATCTGGATCCCAAACAATGTCGTACATGTTTATTTAGCAAGTCCTAATTTCATGATTATTAAAACGATTAATTTCTCTTTTGCTGCGTGTCCTCACAAATGGCATCTGTTCTCTATAGGAAATCTTAACAATTTACCATAATTTTCACTATCGTCTCCAACTATCTCAAGGAGACAGTTATCCACTTCTATGTCCTTATATTTTTCATTCAGTGGATGGAAAATCAGCTTGAGCTGTTTGAGCGCGGTTTCGCTGGAGTCGTTGTTCCTTCAGCTAGAATGTATAGATATTCAGCATAGATATACCGCTTATTCTGTTTCCTGCCCGTAATTTCCTATAGAATGCCTATTTCCTCAAGATTCGTCACAAGGGTTGAGGCTGCCTGATACGAAATGCCGCTATGTGCCGCAATGTCATTAACCTAAATAAGATATATAAGAGGGTGCTTCAGTATTCCTACTGCAATTGAAGACAAAAACCCTTTTCCTCCACAGGAGGTTTCGATGCTTCGTCTGAAATTCAAGAATCCTTTTGTCAGAGTCAACCGCCGCCTCAGAAATTACAGCAACACCCTTCAGAAAAAATAAAAGCCATTGCTCATAGTCATCGTTTTGCCGGACAATAGATGTTAGGAAAGGATGATAGGAAATCGCTTTTTGCGATTTGGACTGAAACAGCACTCCCAAGCACCACATACCACATTTTGTAGCACTATTAGAAGCTGCAGGTCAAGGAATTTTCAATGTATCGTGGAAAAGAGAGGAAAATAATGTTTCGGCCCTACCCCGTAAAAAGGCAAACCGCTCCTGCGGCAGGGCGCGGACGGCAACCGTTCACGGGAAGGGGATACTTCTTTGAACAGTTTAACGGAAGCCCCCGTAGTTTTCCTGGCTTTTGCTGTGGGGGAAACTGCATCGCCTTAAGCGCAGCGTAAGGCGAATGCAGAGGGGGCAGGACATCCCCCATGTCAAAGGCCTTAAGAAAACAAGGGGCTGAATGGTGGAAGTGAAAAGAAA
>Ga0190315_1000677_pt1 | contig 15794 bp, 10 predicted proteins | sample 48701101_MG_FD_161673 | JGI IMG/M metagenome (GOLD analysis project Ga0190315, IMG submission 161673) | Hydrothermal vent sediment bacterial communities from Southern Trench, Guaymas Basin, Mexico - 4870-11-0-1_MG | ecosystem: Environmental > Aquatic > Marine > Hydrothermal vents > Sediment ...
ATACAAGGTGGGACAAAAAGCTGAATTAAGCCCGGAAGCGATGAGGAAAATCGCGTTTGCCTACAAACAAACTTTGAAAGATAACCATATCCTGTTTGAAGAAGATATATTCCGGCAGTTGCTGGCAACCATCAATTTTGTGTTCGACTCCTGGTCGTCCGACCGGGCCAAAGCCTACCGCGAGCACCTCGAAATTGCCGATGAATGGGGAACAGCTGTTATTGTACAGCGCATGGTATTCGGCAACCTGCAGAAAAATTCGGGTACCGGTGTTGTTTTCACCCAAAACCCAAAAAAGAAAAAACACGGTGTCAATCTGTACGGCGACTTCACCTTACAAAGTCAGGGAGAAGACATCGTTGCCGGTCTTGTGAAACCTTTGCCCGTAAGCAACAACCAGCGCACCAATATGAATGGTGAGGAAACGACCTTGCAGGAATTATTTCCGGAGATTTACCAGCGAATTTATGAGATTGCTTCCAACCTGATCGAAGAACATGGTTACAGCCCGCAGGAGATTGAGTTTACTTTTGAATCGGGCAACCCTGACGATCTGTACATTTTACAAACCCGTGATCTGGATATGGCCATTTCACAGGCAGTGACTGTATTCAGCAAATCTGTGGATAAAATGATTCTGACAGGACGCGGTATCGGTATCGGAGGTAGTGCTCTGAACGGTCGCGTAGCTTTCGATCTGGACGATATTGCGCAACTACGCAAAAAGTATCCGGAGGAATCGGTGATCCTTGTCCGGCCCGACACCGTCCCCGATGATATTGCTATGATCTTTGAAACCGACGGCCTGCTTACAGGCAAAGGAGGTGCTACTTCGCATGCGGCAGTAACGGCTGTAAGGCTGGGCATTACTTCCGTGGTAAACTGTACCAGCCTTGACGTGGATGAGGAGAGCAAAACGTGCCGGCTGAACGAATATTTGTTCAACGTTGGCGATAAAATAGCCATCGACGGCAACCTCGGAAACGTGTATAAGGGAAACTACCCGATGGAAAAAGAACAGAATTATAATGAGTTCAGGTATTAGCTTCTATTTAGTACTTTTGCCCTTTTAACAACCGACTTTAACATCAGCTTTTATGGCGCAGAAATATACCATACCCAAAGGCACACGCGACTTTTCGCCGGAAGAGATGGCCCGGAGAAATTATATTTTCCAAACCATTCAATCCATCTTTAAAAAATACGGTTACCTCCCTATAGAAACACCGGCCATGGAAAATCTGTCTACACTGATGGGTAAATACGGGGAAGAAGGTGACCGGCTCCTGTTTAAAATACTGAACTCCGGCGATTTTCTGAAAAACCTGGACACTGAAGATATCGAAAACAAAAATCTGGGGAAAGTTACAACCGCCATTGCTGAAAAAGGATTACGTTATGACCTCACCGTACCATTTGCCCGTTATGTCGTCCAGCATCTCAATGAGATCACTTTTCCGTTTAAAAGGTACCAGATCCAGCCGGTATGGCGCGCCGACCGGCCGCAAAAAGGACGCTATCGCGAATTCTATCAGTGCGATGTAGATGTTATTGGTTCCCATTCATTACTGAATGAGGTGGAACTTATCCGCATCATTGACAGCATTTTCAGGGAGTTAAACATTAATGTAGTTATCAAGCTGAATAACCGGAAGATCCTGACCGGTATTGCCGAAACCATCAACGCTCCGGAAAGGCTGACAGAAATTACCACAGCAATGGATAAGATCGACAAGATCGGTGTCGAAAAAGTTTACGAAGAATTGCGCGGAAAAGGACTGGACGAAGACACAATCAACATGCTGGAACCGGTGATGAACCTCAGCGGTGACAATACCAGCCGGCTCAACTGCCTGAAAGAACTGATCGGTGCTACTGATACGGGATCACAGGGGCTTGAAGAAATGCAAACGATCCTCGGGCTGACGAAACAACTCGATCTGAAAGCAGAAATTAAATTAGATCAGGTGCTGGCCCGTGGATTGAACTATTACACAGGTACTATCATCGAAGTTATTGCCAAAGATGTAAGTATCGGCAGTATTTGCGGTGGCGGCAGATATGATAATCTGACCGGTGTTTTCGGCCTGCCTGATGTTTCAGGTGTCGGTATTTCGTTTGGCGCCGATCGTATTTATGATGTGATGAACGAGCTAACTGTTTTTCCTGAAGAAGCGCTGAACTCGACAGATGTTATGCTGGTCAACTTCGGCGATAAGGAAGCAGCATACTCACTGGGGATACTTGAGCAAATACAACAAACAGGTATCAAAGCCGAATTGTATCCCGATGCTGCCAAAATGAAAAAGCAGATGAAATATGCCGACCAGAAAAAGGTTGGTTATGTTCTTCTTATCGGGGAAGAGGAAATGAACACGGGCATTTATACATTGAAAAATATGAAAACCGGCGAGCAAACTAAAGGTAATCTGGAAGAAATCCTGACCATACTAAAATCCTGACCACTTATGAAAGAAGATGTTTATTTAATCAGTCCGGAGAAATTAACGTTCAAAGCTATTTTTGACATCCTGAAAAAGAATAAAAGAATCCGGCTTTCAGATGTAGCTATTGAAAAAATTCAGAAGTGCCGGACATACCTTGATGATAAAATTAAAAATCAAGACGAACCCATATACGGCATTAATACGGGTTTCGGCGCATTGTACAATAAAAATATTTCCAGGGAAGATCTGGGCCGGCTTCAGGAAAATCTGGTGAAGTCACACGCATGCGGCACAGGTGACAAAGTGCCGGAGAAAATCGTCAAATTGATGATATTGCTCAAAATCCAATCACTTTCCTACGGCCATTCGGGCGTGCAGCTTTCTACAGTTCAGCGTCTGGTAGATTTGTTCAATGAAGATATTATCCCTGTCGTTTACGAACAAGGTTCACTGGGTGCTTCCGGCGACTTGTCTCCTCTGGCGCATATGTCGCTACCCCTTATCGGGCTGGGTAAAGTATATTATAAAGGCAAATTCAAACCCACTTCCGAAGTATATAAAGAACTGGGATGGGAACCAATCGGTCTCCGCTCGAAAGAAGGTCTGGCGCTGCTGAACGGCACTCAGTTTATGAGTGCATACGGAGTTTTTTCCTTACTGAAGGCTTTTCGCCTTTCCGAACTGGCTGATATCATCGGGGCCATTTCTCTTGATGCCTTCGACGGCAGGATCGAACCATTTATGGATGAATTGCACCGGATCAGACCGCATAAAGGACAAATTCAAACAGCAGAAAGATTTCGCTCGCTGCTCAAAGACAGTGAAATCATTTCACAGTCCAAAGAACACGTACAGGATCCCTATTCATTCCGTTGCATCCCACAGGTACACGGAGCATCCAAAGATTCAATCAATTATGTAGCTACGGTTTTTTCCAGCGAGATAAATGCTGTTACCGATAACCCGACCATTTTCCCCGATCTGGACATCATTGTCTCAGGTGGAAACTTCCATGGCCAACCCCTGGCGCTGGCACTCGACAACATGGCCATTGCTGCTGCCGAATGGGGCAATATCTCGGAAAGAAGAACTTATCAGTTACTTCACGGAAAGCGGGGCCTTCCTCCTTTTCTGGTGGCAAACCCGGGCTTAAACTCAGGGTTTATGATCCCGCAATATACAGCTGCCTCTATCGTCAGCCAGAACAAACAACTTTGCACACCTGCCTCGGTAGATTCTATCGAATCGTCACAAGGACAGGAAGATCATGTGAGTATGGGCGCCAACGCTGCCACAAAAGCATACAAAGTGGTTAATAACCTGGAACGCATACTGGCTATTGAACTTTTTAATGCTGCCCAGGCGCTCGACTTCAGGCGGCCAAAAAAATCGTCACCGTTTATTGAAGATTTTGTGGCCAAATACCGGAAATATGTTCCTTTTATCAGCGAAGATAAAGTGATGCATGATGAAATTGTAAAATCAGTCCATTTTCTGCAAGAGGTGGACTATGATTTACCCGATGCTCTCGTTCCGGGAGTTTAACCTAGTTTGAAAATAACATAGTGTAAGGCCGCTCAATGGTCTGTGCCAATTGAGGGATGGAAATATACTTGCTCTCCCGGCGGTATTCCCTCCCGCCAAAAAACAGAATCAGCGTAGGATTAGAGAATGCCCCGAAATGAGCCGTAACTTCCGGTTGTGCCAGCGAGTCGCTCAGCACCATTTTGATCTTCGGAAACTGGCCGTCGATCAGATCAATCACTTTCGGACGCAGACTCAGGCAGGGGGCACAATTGTCGTTGTAAAAATAGATTAATACAGCATCTTCTTTTTCAATAAGATCCTGATAATCATTTACCGTAGCCAGCAATTCTTTTTCCATTTCCATATTCTTTGTCATTAGTCCGAAAAATGGCTGCAAAAATAATATTCTTTCCGAGAAAAATAACCTCCTGACGAAAAACCGTTTATGAGGGGTTTTCCTTACTTTTGTTTTTTCAATTTTTTAGATTTTTTAATTTTCAACAAAATCGTTCTATGACCTATATAATAAAAGGTAGCGGCCTGACCATAGAAGATGTGGTACGCGTTGCCCGTAACGGTGAAAAAGTAGAGTTACACCCTGATGCCCTGGCCAGAATTAAAACGTGCCGGGCTATGCTGGAAAAAAAGATTGAAGCCAACGAAATCATGTACGGCGTAAACACCGGCATAGGGGAATTTTCGGAAGTCGTTTTAAACGATGATCAGGTAAAGGAATTTCAAAAATACCTGATTTACAACCATGCTGCCGGCATTGGCGATGCCATGCCTGAAGATCATGTGCGGGCAGCTATGCTGGGGCGAATCAATGTGCATGCACATGGCAACTCGGGCATCAGGCCGGAGATTACCCTCACACTTGTAGAAATGCTGAATAAAGGGGTAACTCCCTATGTATGTAAAAAAGGTTCTGTTGGCGCTTCGGGCGACCTGGCACCCATGTCACAGATTGCTTTATTGTTATTGGGTGAAGGGGATGCTTTTTATAAAGGAGAGTTATTAGATGGTAAAGAAGCTTTTGCCAGAGCCGGTATTAAAATTCCGGGTTTAATGGCCCGCGACGGACTAGGTACGATTAACGGATCGAATGTGCTCACAGCGATGAGTGCTTTGTTTTTATATGACGCCAACAACTGGCTGAAGCAGGCCGAAATAGCGGCAGCTATGTCGCTTGAAGCTTTAAAAGCCAATATGGGTCCTTATACAAGTCGTCTGCACGAAGTACGCGGTTTCAAAGGAGCTGTAAGAAGTGCCCGTGCCATTGGAAAACTTGTTGCTGGTGGCGATTTGAAAATGGAAAAGGTAAAACATAAAGTACAGGATGCCTATTCAATGCGCTCAACTCCTCAGGTTATAGGTGCTGCTCATGATGCCCTTGCCTATGCCCGCTCTCAGGTAGAGATTGAATTGAACGGTGTGGGTGATAATCCTATCTTTTTTCCTGAAGACAATCTGGCACTTTCAGGTGCTAACTTCCAGGGAACACCTGTTGCCCTGCCAATGGATATGGCCGGAATTGCCATCACGATGGTAAGCGTATTATCGGAGCGGAGGATGAACCGCCTGAATAATCCTGCTTTAAGCGGTGGATTACCTGCTTTCCTTACCAAAGGTGCCGGTATGTTCTCCGGCCTGATGCTCAGCCAGTACACTGCTGACATGCAGATTGTTGAGCAACGGATACTCTCGGCCCCGGCTTCCATTCAGTCTATTCCGGCTGCAGCCGATCAGGAGGACTTTGTTTCGATGGGTATGAATACAGCTATCAAAAACTTCCAGATATTAGACAATGCATACGGAATACTGGGAATTGAATTTATGGCTGCCGCCCAGGCCCTTGATTTCAGAGAGTATAACTTCGGCAAAGGCGTAAACAAAGCACATGAAGTTATCCGTCGTTACGTTGATTTTCTGGATATCGACAGACCGCTGCACAAAGACCACAATGCTATGAAAAAACTTGTGGAATCCTGTGAAATACTCCGGGATGTGGAACAGACGGTGGGACCTCTTGAATAATAATTCACAGATAAATCAGCGCGAATGGAACATAAAGAGCGGCCGGAACTATTAACCATATTATGTATCCTGACATTTATTGGCAGCGGGACATCCATGCTCGTTAATGGTTTTTTATTTTTAATCTTTGACCAGGTAAGGGAAGTGTTCGAGCAGCAAGGTTCTTATCAGTTTATGGGATCAGAGATCGATCTGTCTTTTCTGGCAAATATCAGTTCCTGGTTCTTTTTGTGGATGGGTATGGCTCAATTCATTTCTCTTTCGGGTGCTTTTCAAATGTTCCAGCTGAAAAAAAGAGGTTTTCATCTATACGCAATAGCACAAATTATACTACTTATTATTCCGAAGTTATTCATCCCTTCTTTACCGTTTCCGTTTTTAGAAATGATGATTAGTGCAGTTTTTGTACTTTTATACTATAAAAATAGGCAGTTCATGTCGTAACAAAAATCATTTTGGAAAGTCATCTGCAAAAAGAAATACAGGATACAATCGTTCCTTTTTTATTGCGTACTGCCGCAATTATTCTTCTATTTGGCGGGATTCTGGGAATATTTTTCTTTTCATCAGTATTATTTTTCAAGATTGACGGAAGTAACTTTCCGAATTATTTTCGGTATAATGACGAGGAGAATATTGTATTTACAACTTTCACTGTAATGCAATTGGCGATCCACCTGGGATTCATTATCAGTTCCGTTCAACTGCTTAAATTAAAAAAAGCAGGGGTGTACATTTTTATTGCTTGCTTTATCATGTTTATAATCAGTAAATTATTTTACAGCGACTTTTCCTTCTTTTTAGAAATCCTTTTCGGAGTATTCGTACTCGTATTTATGGTAATATCATGGAAATCGTTAAAATAATTTCAATAAATTAATTTTATTAAGTAAAATTGCAGAAAGAAATTGGCAAAAACAATACAGGTATAGAAAACACGTAGATTTAAAGTTGAATTTTTATGTTAATTTTTTATTAAGTTTGTATAATTTTAATAAATTGCAGTGCTTTTTTTCAAACATGGAAATTAAGTTTAGTAATTAATTCTATCAATAACCAAAAATTATCATTATGAGAAAAATTACAATTTTACTGATGTTCTTGTTTTTCATTGGTACCATTGGTGCTTATGCTCAAACCAGAACTATTAGTGGTAAGGTTACCAGTGCTGAGGATGGACAAGGGATTCCCGGTGTTAGTGTCTTTGTAAAAGGCACCACTGTCGGAACCGTGACGGACCTCAACGGAGAATTTGCTCTTGACGTTGAGCCTACACACACAACACTTGTGTTCCAATACGTAGGTATGGAAACTCAGGAAATGGAGATCGGCCAAACTTCAAGATTTGACATTACGCTAAGCGCGGATGCCATTCTCATGGAGGAAGTGGTCGTGACAGCACTTGGTATTTCCCGCGAAAAGAAATCGCTGGGATACGCCGTGCAGGAACTTGACGGTGAGTCTTTTAGCGAAATGAAAGACGCTAACTTTGTTAATGGCCTTTCAGGTAAGTCGGCTGGTGTCGACATTCTTCAGGCAAACACCATGGGTGGTTCTGCCAACGTTCTTGTTAGGGGAGTAACCTCATTAACCCAAAACAACCAGGCATTATTTGTTGTTGACGGTGTTCCTTACAACAACCGCAACACAAACGAGGACAGGCCGGTAGCTAACTCAACATCTACCAACCAAAATGATGGATGGGGTGGTTATGACTATGGTAACAATGCCATGGACATCAACCCGGATGACATTGAAAGCATTTCCGTGCTGAAAGGTGCTGCTGCTACAGCCCTGTACGGTTCTCGTGCTGCCAACGGTGTAATTCTTATTACAACCAAAAAAGGCAAAACAGCCACAGCCGGTAAAAAACATCTGGGTATTACCTGGAGCGGTGGTGTTCACTGGACAATGGCTGACCTTTCGACTGCCCCGCAATGGCAAGATGAATACGGTGGTGGTTACGGTCCTTTTTATGACAATGAAGGTGGCGAAGGTGTGCTACCTAATTACTTTTTTGTTGGGCCAAATGGTGAATTGATTACACCTACATCGGAAGACGCATCATGGGGTCACCCCTTCGATCCAAATCTTCAGATCGTTCAATGGGATGCTTTAGACCCACTGCAAGATAATTATATGGAAACAAGACCATGGGTTGCAGGTGAAAACGGACTGGACTACTGGTTCCGTACAGGTATGAAGTGGACAAACAACATTGCTTTTGACGGCGCTAACGATAACGGATCATTCCGCTTCTCGTATGCCAACCTGAGTCAGAACGGTATCGTTGCCAATTCAAGGTTTGACAAACACAACCTTACTTTCCAGGGATCCTATAACTTCACAGACAAATTAACTATTGAGACCAATGTAAGTTATGTTAATATGTGGGCTTACGGAAGGTACGGTACAGGATATGACGGTTTGAACCCGATGCAGTCATTAGGCCAGTGGTTCGAAAGAAACGTTGACCTGAAACGCCTGGAAGAAGGATGGCTGAGGCCCAACGGCCAGCAGTTATCATGGAACTCTTCCTATTATGATGATTTGCATCCGATTTATTTCGACAACCCGTACTGGGTAAGAAACAAAAACTTTGAAGATGACGGACGCGACCGGTTTTTCGGTTACGTACTTGGTAAATATGACTTTACCGATGATCTGTCGTTCACAGCACGTTTTTCAGGCGATATTTACTCAACTTACCAGAATGAACGTATTGCTGTAGGTAGTGTGGATCCTTCCTACTACTCGAACTTCAACCAGAATTTCCAGGAATACAATACCGAACTTATGCTGCGGTACAATAAGTCATGGGATAAGATGTCGTTGAGCGCCATGTTAGGAAGCAACTTCCGTCAAAATACATGGCAAACAATTCTGGGTCAGACAGTTGGCGGACTAGTTGTACCTGATCTCTATTCAGTGAGCAACTCGGTTTCTCCGGCAAGAGTAACTGAAACAGATGTCCACACAGCTGTTAACAGCCTTTTCGGACAGGTTTCGTTTGGTTTAATGAACTTCTTATATATTGACCTGACAGGAAGAAATGACTGGTCGTCAACACTGAAATCACCGATAAAAGAAGACCCGAATGAGAATATTTCGTTCTTCTATCCGTCAGCATCTCTTAGCCTTGTGCTATCGGAAATGAACGGGGTGAATGATGTAAGCTGGTTGTCATTATTGAAGTTAAGAGGTAACTACGCTGAAGTAGGTAATGATGCACCAGCATACGCCACCATGTCAACATACTCACAGAATACAAGTTGGGGCGACCTGGCCTTATTCTCGGTAAACAGCACCATGCAGAACCCCGACCTGGTACCTGAGCGTACAAAAGGATGGGAAATTGGTATTGAAACACGTTTCTTTAATAACCGTGTAGGTTTGGATTACGCTTTCTACAAGTCAAATTCATATGACCAGATCTTACCTGTACTTGTATCTCCTTTCACAGGTGTTAGCAGAATATGGGTAAACGGCGGCCAGATTGAAAACACAGGACATGAAATCAGCTTATATACCACTCCTGTTCAGACAAAGAACTGGCGTTGGGATTTGAATGTGAACTGGTGGAAAAACAAAAACAAAGTAATTGAACTTTACCAGGGTGTTGACAACCTGTTGATTTACTCAGCATGGGACGTTTCCGTTAATGCTACTGTAGGTCAGCCTTACGGAACCATCAGAGGTACCGATTTCATTTACACAAACGGTGAGAAAACAGTTGACGAAAACGGTTATTACCAGAAAACCGAAAATGATACGGTGATTGGTAACATACAGCCCGATTGGAAGATGGGTATTCCAACCACTTTATCGTTCAAAGGCGTATCGTTGTATATGCTGATTGACATTCAGAAAGGTGGAGATATTTACTCTATTAACACCAAGTACGGTGAAGCAACAGGGCTATATGCCAATACTGTCGGAACTAACCCGCTGGGCAACCCGCAACGGAGTAATCTTGTTTCGAAAACAGAAGGCGATCTCGGACCACACTATAACGGTGGTTTACCACTTAGTGATGCCGATCCTACATCAGGAGGTTACATCCTTCCGGGTGTTAAAGAAGACGGAAATGCCAACGACATTCTTGTTAATGCCGGACGCTGGGGCCGTGCTTTTTACTACAATAACAGCCCGACAGCACGTTATGTATTTGATGCTTCTTACGTAAAACTGCGTGAGTTGTCGTTATCATATGCGTTATCAAGTAAAACTCTTGAAAATACTATTCTCAGACAAGTCAGGTTTTCCCTGGTTGGCCGTAACTTGTGGATTATCCATAAGAATGTGGACAACTTCGATCCGGAAGCCAGTCTTGGTTCAGGTAACCAGCAAGGTATTGAAACGGGTTCCTATCCGGCGCTCAGATCATTTGGATTTAACCTGACTTTAGGATTTTAATTTTAAACCTTTAAAAAGAAACGAATATGAAAATTATTAAATATTTAACGGTAATATTGGCCCTTATTGTAGGGATTACACAATGTAAATTACCAGATAACGTTAACCCGAAAAGAGCCACATCTGTTCCTGTTGAGACTCTTTTCACTAACGCTGAAGTTGCCCTGTTCAATATGATTGACGATGTCAACGTGAACAGGAACGTTCTCAGGCTGTATGTTCAGTACTGGAATGAAACAACCTACTTCGACGAATCCCGCTATTTGATGCAGGACCGTCAGATTCCAGACAACTACGTTACCCGCTTTTACAAGGACGTTTTAATGGACCTGAAACAAGCCAAAGAGATCGTGATGGAAGATGATTTGGGCGATCCGGATGGCCAGAGAAATAAAGCAGCTATTTTGGATATCCTTATGGCTCAGGCATGGCTTACTGTTGTTGATGGTTTTGGAGACCTTCCTTATACCGAAGCTCTTCAAAAGAAAGAGAACACACAGCCTGTTTATGACGATGCTGCCTCTATTTACGATGCGGAAATTGCCAACCTGAAAGCTGCTATTAACGCACTGGGTGCCGGTTCAAGCTGGGGCTCTGCCGATGTTATGTATTTTGGCGATAATGGTTTATGGAAAAAGTACGGAGCTTCTTTATTATTACGCGTAGGTATGCGTTTAGCCGATGTTTCTCCGGACAAAGCCAAATCAGCTGTTCAGGCTGCTTTGGATGCAGGTGTTTACACCAGTGAAGATGAAGCGGGATTTCTGAATTATGTGGGCGTTGTTCCTCATGTTAATGCCATCTATAATGCATATGTTGTAGATAACCGTAAAGATTATCTTCCGACAAATACTATTATTGACATCATGGGTAACTATGATGGCGCAAACTATGATTTGGGTGGTCAGGATCCACGTATCGACAATTATTTCACTCTTGCACCGGACACAAATGTGTATATAGGTGCTGTTGCCGGTCTGGATGGAGCACAATCCTATCAGTTGTTCTCACATTTCCAGGATGTTTTCTTTGAGCCTACATTCCCGGCTATGATCATCGACTATATTGAAGTCGAGTTCTGGCTGGCTGAAGCTGCACAAAGGTCGTTTCCTGGTGTAAGCGGAGGTGCCGAAGAGCATTACAACAACGCTATTACTGCCAGTATTTTATACTGGGGTGGTACACAGGATGAAGTGGATGCATATCTTGCTCTTCCGGGTGTAGCTTATGACGCTGCCAACTGGAAAGAAAGAATTGGTGTCCAGAAATGGATTGCCCTTTACAACAGGGGTGTTGAAGCATGGGCCGAGTGGAAAAGACTCGACTATCCTATTCTTAATGTTCCGGAAGGCATGACATACAACGATATTCCTTTACGCTTTGTATATCCTTATAACGAGGTACTGCAGAACAAAGTTAATTATGAAGCTGCCTCTGCTAAGATTGGTGGTGACAAAGTATCGACTCCCTTATTCTGGGACGTAAATCCAAGTCCGGCTAACTAATTATAAATTATTTAGTATAATAAAAGAGGCTGTCTCAAAACAAATTGAGACAGCCCTTTTTTTTTCGAAGATTTTAGATTAGAAATAAGTTTCCGTTTTTTCTTTACCATTTGATTGTATTTGGGTGATTTGAAAAGAAAAAAGGGCTATTAAGCTCTTCTAGTTAACCATTTTCCGGATATTATGTGCTAAAGCGAGCAGGCCGGCCTCAATTTCCACCTTATCTAAACCCCTGAGCATAAATCTCCTGAAGTTGTGATTATTCTTGATAATACCGAATACAGCTTCCACATCAACAGGCCGTTGACTTCGATATTTTTTACCTTGCTCGCTATTGAGTTTTTGTCGGATGACGGATTTGTACCGCATCAATTTGGGGCTAACTTCTATAGTGCGATTTCCCTTACCAGCATGACATACCCCGCGCATTGGACATCCAGTGCAGTTTTGTGCCTGATAATGGTGTTTTTGTTGCTTATAACCAGTCGTTGTGGTTCTTGTTGATGCTTTTACAAAAGTCATGGCCTGCCCCATGGGGCAATAAAAGCAATCGAGCTGCTCATTATAATGCAGGTTTTCTGCTCGGGCAGGGTCTTCTCTCCATTTTTTAGTCTGTTCTTTATGAAAGTAGTTGTACTTTACAAAGGCTTCAACCCCATTGCTTTCAAGATATTCATAATTTTCTTCTGACCCGTATCCGGCGTCAGCAACAAGTATTTCGGGCATCTGTCCCAGAGTCTCTTCAAGTGATTCCATGTGTGGCTGAAGAGTGGTGGTGTCAGTAGTGGTTTGATGTATGGTGTAACCCAGGATGAACTGCTCTTGTGTGGAGATTTGCCAGTTATAAGCAGGCTTTAGTTGACCATTCAGCATATGATCTTCTTTCATGCGCATAAACGTAGCGTCAGGATCCGTTTTGGAGATGCTATTACGATCACCCATTTGCTTTTCCTGCTCATCATATTTATCAAGGTTCTTTGGCCAGTTTCTTCGAGCATAATTTAACTTCTGCTTTTTCTTTTTATCAACCTCCTTCCCTGATAAGGCTTTATCAATATTATCAATCGTTTGTCTGACTTTCTCAGCATCAATATGCTCGAAGTCTTCGGGCTCATTATTTTTCAACTCTTCCCTGGCAATACTTTCAGCATAAGCCCACAACTCTTTAAGCTGACGTTTGATCTTTTCACGATGGGTTTTAATACTTCGACCCCAAACAAAAGTATAACGATTAGCATTGGCCTCGATCTTGGTCCCATCCAGGTAAGCTGCTTCTTTTAAAGATACATGACCTGCTTCAACTAATAATAAAACAACCTGACTGAACACTTGCTTTAAGACTCCCTTTAAACGCTCACTCCTGAAGCGATTGATTGTATTGTGGTCAGGATAGCTCATGCCGCTGAGCCACATAAAGTGAATGTTCTGATGAAGGGCATCTTCTATCTTGCGACTCGAGTACTGATTGGTCAGGTATCCATAAATTAGTACCTTTAACATCAAACGAGGATGATAACTTGAAGTGCCACCACCTTTAAACTTCTTGATCAAAGGATCAATATCAATATGATCTATTACCTGGTTGACTACGCGAACAGAATGATTTTCATCGATTAACTCGTCCAGCGAAGGAGGTAAAAGCATATTTTGCTTGGGATTGTAGTCTTTAAATACTACTTTTGATTTATTAGATTGCATACCTCAAGTTACTAAACTTGATGGCTTTGGAGGGGGAGGCATCCCCCTCTTTTTTTAACAATCTTATTAACAAATCCCCCGATAAATAAGAAAATTAGAGATGTAAAAAGGCTGCCCTTTTGAGACAGCCTCTTTTATTTCAATTACTCTCCCTCCTACTTAAATACCGTAATGCTGCTGAATAAGGTTTGCCAGGCAAATGTTTGCGCAAGGTAAGCAACCGGAGAATTCAACCGGATTCCTTTGTCAGGTCCTTTTACAATAACTCCGAACATGTCGTATTCATTCCCTATATCGTCTTTCATCACTACCGGTAATGAGTTCTGAACTGCATAATACTTAGTTGCTTTGAGTCTGGAATCTTTTATAAAAGCAAGAAATAAGTGTTCCTCAAAATTACCAGCCACAACCAGGTTCATATTTCCGAATCTGGTTTCTATCACACGTGTCGAACCGGCAAACAAGGTCAATTCAAACAATAATAAGTTTTCATCCTTTAACACACCGAAGTATCTGGCTTCAGGCGGCAGTATCGTAGTTTCATCTCCGTTACCCGGGTCACCGAATTCACGTCCGCCTCCTGTTCCGCAGCTTCCTTCCGTGCATAATTCGTGATCTAAAACAAGTGCATCGGGATAGGCATTTTTTATCAGAGCAAATGTCGTTTCCACTAACAAGCCCGTTTCAGGTTGAATACCAATAAACGATCCATTGATACATAAATTTTTCATTTGCGACCAATGGCTTATTGTGTTTCTGTCATAAGGTATCAGATTTTCTTTGTATAACATTCCCGATACACCAAATTCCGTTATTTTTCCATTAATCATACGGTTCCATGCCAACGTGCTTTCGGTACGCGGACAAAAACTTACCGAATAATAATAGGTTCCGATTTTATCATTCACAATTTCGTGCATGCCCATAACCGACTGTGGATAAACTTTTGTAACACCTTCGTAATGAAAAGCATAAACCAGCGCGTTATCATCCAGCCCGACATCACGAACAGGCACAAATATGGGCGTATCAATCGATTTGATCTTGTCCTTTTCAGCACCGAAATGTATGATATCGTCTGTATTTACAAGCCATACATCCTGACCCGTGGTCCTGTTATCAACAGCTGCGTTTTTTTTTGCACATCCGATTGCCATGAGTAACACGATGCTGAGTATGTATATGAGTTTTATAGTTTTCATCAATAAAACTGTCGGGCAAAAAACGCAATCCTTACAAAGACCGGTCGAATTTGCTGCCGGTTCACTCCTCGGTTGTTGTCTGCATCAAACGCAAAGGATTGGGATAAAAAAGTAGGGAGTAATATTTGTTGGTGAAGACACCAACAATGGGGGGCAAAGACCGGTCGAATTTGCTGGCGGTTCACTCCTCAGTTGTTGTCTGCATCAAACGCAAAGGATTGGGATAAAAAAGTAGGGAGTATAATTTGTTGGTAAAGACACCAACAATGGGGGGCAAAGACCGGTCGAATTTGCTGCCGGTTCACTCCTCGGTTGTTGTCTGCATCAACCGCAAAGGATTGGGAGAAAAAAGTAGTGAGTAATATTTGTTGGTGAAGACACCAACAATGGGGGGCAAAGACCGGTCGAATTTGCTGGCGGTTCACTCCTCAGTTATTGTCTGCATCAAACACTAGGAGTGAGATAAAAAAATAGTGGGTACAATTTGTTGGTGAAGACACCAACAATGGGGTGGCAGAAGATAAAACTGTCGGGTAAAAAATGTGTTCTTTACAAAAGGCTAGCTGAATTCGCTGACAAGGAATGAGATAAAGCAGTGAGTATAATTTGTTGGTGAAGACACCAACAACGAAGGTGAAAGAAATAAAATTGTTACATGGACTGAAGTAAGGGGAGGTAGTGACTGACGACAGAATCAAAAGCAGCACGGTAATTCTCTTCAACCGGTTTTGACGGAGGAGACTCAACTTTTAGCGGATTTATAGCCCGTCCGTTTCTGTAAAACCTGAAATCAAGATGTGGCCCGGTTGCCAACCCGGTACTTCCCACAAAGCCGATCAGGTCGCCCTGATTTACATGCTGCCCTACCTTAATTCCTTTGGCAAATCCTTTCAGGTGCATATAAGTAGTTGAATAGGTGCCGTTATGCTTGATTTTTATATAGTTTCCGCCCCCGTTTTTCT
>Ga0190315_1000678_pt1 | contig 15766 bp, 26 predicted proteins | sample 48701101_MG_FD_161673 | JGI IMG/M metagenome (GOLD analysis project Ga0190315, IMG submission 161673) | Hydrothermal vent sediment bacterial communities from Southern Trench, Guaymas Basin, Mexico - 4870-11-0-1_MG | ecosystem: Environmental > Aquatic > Marine > Hydrothermal vents > Sediment ...
CGATGCATTGTGGAAAGATGCATCAGATAGAGGTGAAGTATGCATAGAATATAGTTATTATGTAGAGGAAAAATAATGAAATACATAAACAGAGGTTGCAAGGGTCATTACTGGACATGGTTCATGACCAGAGATGAAATGACAGCAACAGATAAAGATATTAAAGAATATTATCTTACTGAAAGATATTAAAAACATTATTGTATTGAGAGATATTATCTCTCATCTTTTTGAAAGGGATAACCGGAAACGATTATCCCCAAAAAGATGGACTTTCAAGCGCCAATTTGTTGAAAAATCAACTAATAAAGTATCTTGAAGCAAAACCAAATAAAAACCGTGTATAATGGACGTGAAAAATTCGAGGGTAGTAAGGTGTCAAACCCTTACTATTCTTTTTTTACTGAAATTATATATAAGGAGAGAAACATTATGGCAACAGAAAACGTAAGCAAGAAAACAGTAACAGTATCTGAAGGATTGAAAAAGGGCACTGTGGCAACTGGAAAGATTGTAAGAGTAACGGACGGACTTGCATCTGATTTCATGACAGAGGATCAGATCATTAGAAGACAAGTTTCGGTTGATGATCCGTTCACAGAGATTGAAATCATCGTTGAAGGTACAATCATTACAAAAACAATGAAAGACTACACAAGAATCAATGCCGGACTTGTACCGGCAGCGTCAACAATGGGTAGGATTGCGTCAGTTTGTGAACTTGCAGAAGATGCAGAGATACCTATGATCACGAAGGAAATCGAAACTCGCAACGGAAAACTTGTTGTTTGGGATATCGCAATTTAGAAGGGTTATTACCCTTCTTTTTATTTATAGGTGATTAAAAATGATAGATAAAATGCAAATCATAAATTGGGAATTGCAGCAAAGTGATTCTGGTAATTTCAGAGTAAATCTTAATCTTCTTAAAGTTAAGAATCAATTTGGGAATGATTGGGATAATGAAAAGATGTTTCGGGAATTAATACAGGATGACAATGCATATTATAATGGTGGAGATGAACCTTTTATTTCTACTAATTATGCGACATCTAAAGAAACATTAGACAGTGTAAAGGGAATATTAAAAACAATTCGTCATCTAAATGAATGGATTGATGACGAAAACTATATGAGAACAATGGATATGGATATGTTGCGTAAAAGGCTTACACAGAAACTATATCCAGTTCCAGAGAAAGAAGAGTAATTATCCTTCTTTTTTTATTTATAGGTGATTAAAAATGAGTTATCAGATAGTAAAAAAAGGTGGTTCTGTATGCATGGTTGATCGAAATAGGAATCAACCAGAGCGGTATATCGGTGCAATCGAACCTTACACTACAAAAGAACGATTGCATCAAATACAAGCGTTTAATAAGTCAATACCAAATGATTTAAGACCTATGAAGGTAATGAATGAGTTTGGGATGATTCCAACAAAAAGCATTCACAAAACACAGGAAAAAATACCAAAAAGGAAAGAAGATAAATCCTTTTTCAAAACGAAAGTAAAAAAGATGCAGAAACGAAGCAGTTATCCTGTACCTAAATTACAGGAAGATATACCACACACACAACGGATGATGGAAAAACATAGAGAAAAAAAGAAGGAGAGACAGAAGACTATGAAAGCATATAAGATATCAGAATTAAAGAGAGTACAAGAGTTAGAAGCAGAGAATAAGACATTACATGGTGAGTTACAGGCTAATCAGCATAGGGTAAAGAAGGTAAAAAAATTTGATATTGAGGAACGGAAAGCATTACAAACAGAGAATCGACAGATTATAAAGGAGATAGCAAGTAGAAAAAAGCAGATAAAGCAGATACTTGGAACAGAATACAGTACAGGAAAACAAGTAGCGAAAGCAGCAAAAGAAGGGAAGGTGGTTATACTTGAGTGAATTTAAATTTACGGATGAACAGACGGAGATATTGAGAAACATACAGGATATAGATGATCTTTTAAAATTATTTAAAAAAATTATTTATATTTCAGGATGTTCTTATGTAGATTTATCGTCTGATATACAAGATAAATTTGACATGATGATAGAAGAAATGTTTTATTAGTGGTCAGCTAACTGACCACTTATTTATAAACATCTGGTCACTATGAAACGCAAAAATTTTTATTATCGAAACTGCAAGTATTTAGTAGAAATACAGGTTAATAGAGGATTAAAATCGTATGTACGGCAGATATGTGGGTTGTTTGGCAATAATCTTAATGAAAAAGGTATTAAAACAATGTGCTGTATCAATAACTCACCATACCAGGATAAAAACTGTAAATATTTTAAAAATAAAAATGGTCAAACAACTTTATTTGGTGATGAATTATGAAAAAAATACTTTATGCGGGTTGGTTATGTTCGTTAGGAACATTCGGATTAACTGTTTATATGAATAATCATTATATAATAAAAGAATTAAATCCAATTTTTGGATTTTTTCTTGATAATACATATTATTTGATTCTTTTTTATGGATTTGTGTGGTGTGGGGTATTTATGATTTATGATAGATATGAAGATACCTATATAGCACATTATATAGCGTATATGGCATTATTTATATTCAGTTTTGATTTGGTTCATGATTTAGTACAGGTGATTTAAATGGCACAAGGATTAAAACAGCGGATTGGAAATCTTATTGAGGAATATATGGCACAACAATACAATCTTAAGAGAAATAAACGGCAGCGTACTTATGGATTTTATGATTGCTATGATGATAAAACAATATATGAGATAAAAGCAGCAAAAAGTAATTCTTATCGATTTATGATCTATATAGATAATCATAATCGTTTATTTATGGCTAATGGAGTTTATATTTTTGTTGTATATGATCTTGAAGATAAAGATCATGATCTTCAGGTGATTACAGACATTAGTATAAAGCATGTTCGATTTATTGATAGTAAAAAAATTGATAATATTTTACAAAAACATAATGAAGAGTATTATTCACATAAAAAACAGAAGATAATGAAGCGGATAAAGTTTAACGAGGTGTTATAATGGCTCGAAAAGTGTTTTATGAGTTTAAAACGGATAAACGAGGTCGTAAGTATGCTAATCGTGTAGATGTAAAAACAGGAAAGAAACAGAGAATAGCATACAAACTTGCACAGAAAAGAGAGCGGGATTTGCAATATCGGGAGAGAAAACGGGAAGTTGAGAAATCTGGTATTGATTGGAAAGAGTATCAGCAAGTAAAGAAACAAATAAAACAAGAGAAACATTATAAAGGCAAAGCATTACATAAAGAAACAATACGGGTAATAAAACAAGTTTTTGAAGCAGAAGAGCCATTAAAAGTACGATCAAGAATCAGATTCCAGTGGAAATGGTGGGAAAAGCCTTACTGCAATACGCCACAATATGAGGCTTATGCGGATGCTGTGGATGGAGATCATTATGATCGCATGGTAGATATGGCAGAATCATATTATAACGATATTATGATGGCGGATTTGTGTGAAGGAATGCCTATTGAGGGTGGTTCATGTGTGGTGTTATATGAGAAGCCAAAGAAGGGTCAAAAAATATACAATATTTTAAAAATGCATGAATTGGGAGATGGATGTGTGAGAGGAATTGAAAGAGGAATGTAAAATGCCAGTATATCCTGAAAACACAACATTACAGGAGTCTTATTTGTGCTTTCAATGTCCGTTTTGGGATGATAAAATGGCATGCAAAAGAGCACAGGAGATAGTAGATGGATGTTTGATATTGATGCAGAGGCAATTAAATGGTATATAGAGATATATCAAATATTGAAATTCCACATTTCGTTTGGAAACGGGTTAAACCTATCAATAATGTCAATCCAAACGTTGCTTTTGATACTGAAACGGTACAAGGACGTTGTTTTTTAATATCGGATAGTGAAGGAGATTTTAGAGATATAAATGATCTATATACCTTGTTATGCTATTTGAATCAGAAAAAATATCGGAATACGGTAAATTGGTTTTATAACCTTGAATATGACACAAATGCTATTTTAAAATATCTTGATTTCAGAAAACGGCAACAGATAGCGTTTTTTAATTATGTTGATTATGAAGATTTTAGAATCCGTATTATACCAAAAAAAGAACTAAAAATTAGTAAAATTAAAAAAGATGGTAATTTACATCATACAACATCATTTTATGACCTTGCGCAATTTTATGAAATGCAGTCATTAAAAAAATTAGCAGAGAAAACGGATTGGTCGAAGGTTGATGTTGAAGATATTCAGAACATTGATCTTAAAAAGTATCAATCAGATATAGCATATCAAAAATTGATTCGAGATAGATGTATAATAGATTGCAAGATCACAAAACAACTTGCTGATCAGTTTACAGAAAACATCAATAAAATCGTTAGAATTAATAAATACAAATCTAAAGCCTCTATTGCAAGAAGATATGTTTTAGAAAACATATCTCATTCATTGAAACTTCCATCGCACCGTATTTTACAAGCGGCATTGAATTCTTATCATGCTGGTCATATTGAGGCATGTAAGTTAGGTATTTTTAAAAATATTGTTAATTATGATATTAATTCTGCATATCCTTCTTTTACAGCGGAATTATATGATACAAGTGGAGTTTATAGGCATAATCATGAATATGAACCAGATACGGCATATTCTTTTTATTTAGTTAATCTTGAGTATGAGAATGATAATTTAAGTCCGTTATGGACTTCGATAAGCAATAAAAACTATCATGTGAACGGAAATATTGAAACATGGATCACACAACCGGAGATGGATTTTTTTATGAATCATGGTTTTGATGTTGAGATTAAAGAGGCACATCATATCTTAAAATATGAAGATCATGAACAACCGTTCAAAGAATTGATTCATAATTTGTATGAGAAAAGATTAGAAGCAAAAAAGAGAAGAGACCCAATACAACTTACTTATAAGATCATTTTAAATTCTATTTATGGAGTAACGATTAATGTAGTTAATAAACAGGAATTAAGTGATGAAGAAACCGATGATTTTATTGTTAATGAAGATGGTAATCTTGTTTTCTACAAAAAAACATATAAAGCATCTAATATGTATAATCCTTTGTTTGCAACGTATATTACAGCACAAACAAGAGCAAAACTGTTTAATGATTTTTATAAGCATTTAGATAAGTTGATATCGATTAATACCGATGGTGTGTATCTTTTGGGGGGTAATGGGGTGAAAATATCAAAGAAATTAGGAGATTATTCTAAAAAATCAATTGATAAGATAATGGTGCTTGGTTCTGGTAGATATTTTTCTTTTGTTGATGATGAAGTGGATAATGCCGAATCAAAGTTCAGGTCAATCCCTAAATCACCATCAGAAATTTTTGATATGATGAAAAATACGCATATAGACCATTTATCGATTGAAAGACAAAAACCTATAAAATTGAAAGAATCAGTTAAAATAAAGGATTATCGAGATCGGTTTAATGAGTTTCGTAGCATAACAAAGAATATTTACTTTAAAATTGACAGACGATACTGGTATGATGAATTCACGACCATAGATGATATTTTTGATAAAACCATTGAATCACGACCGTTTTACATTACAGAATTAGACCAATAACTATATATAGTATAAGCACATAGATAATTATGCGGGATCGAATATGTTATATAGCATATCACCTTCCCACAAATCTCCTGTGTTTGTTGTGCCACAAAAACCACCACAGACTTTCTATACCCACAACCTCTGCTCACACACTTTTTTGTGGTGGTTTTTCTTTTCTATAGAAACATTTATGTATAAGTACTGATAAGTATAATTTGGTGATATAATATGGAATATACATCAGTACCACAAATGGATGAACAGGATAATGAGATAGTCAATATCCTTACACGAACAGGAATGGCAAAGAATACCGCAAAAGTATTTGTAGCTATTAAAGAACTGGATAATCCTGACACAAAACAGATAATGCAATTTACAGGCATTATGCAGCCACAAATTTCTGTTGCGGTTCGGCAATTGATTAATATGGGATATGTAGAATCAAAAACTGAACAAACAGAAAACAGAGGTAGACCAATCAGTTATTTTTCATTGAAAAAGTCTGTTGATGAAATTATTTCTGATATAGAGGAAACAGTGCAGAAAAAAATTGATACTGAAAAACAGAATATCGAAAGACTGAAGGAACTAACAGAAAACTATATATATGATGAATAATACAGTACTGAATGGTAGTATACTGAATAATAGCACATCATTTATTAATGAATCGCTATTTCGAGTATCTAACGTTACTTATATGGACGTTACAGATATTCATAATATCGATTCTGCAATAAAATTTTACACTGCTTGTTTTTCAGTATATCCACATATATTCATCCCAATAGCAATATTGGGTTTGATAATAGGTTATAAGGTGGTGAAAAACTATGAACGAAACAAAAACTGAACAGAAACCCGCTCCAACCCGTTTTCAGAAACTGAAGATGCGCATAATGAAACCTGCGATGGCACTTTCGATTGCTATTACTGCAATGATGGGATCAGCATCGGCAGCAGTGAATTTTACTGGCGTTGTGGATGTAATCGATGCTGTGATTCCGATTTTTGATAGCCTCGTTGATCTGATAATCGCTGTAGTGCCTCTAATCATTGTTATGGCTGTGGTCGGTGGTATCGTAGTGTTGATTAAGCGGGTTCTTGGAAAATCGCTTGGTGGCGGACTTTAAGGGAGATATATTTCTCCCTATTTTTATTTATTATGAAACAAATAATAATTTTTCTGATACTTATTCTCTCTATCTGCACAGCACATGCTACACAGATAGATATTTATTATCCTCATAACAATACTACAACTGATATATATTATGCTACATCATCAGGATATAATCACACAGAAAACAATAGCATATCAGGAGATTTTTCTGTTCTAATTCTAAAAAATCAGATTGTAGCAGATGATATTGTATCGAACCCTAAAAAGGTTTATTCTTACCTTTCATTGCTTATTTATACATTAATTTTTGGAATAATCATTATTGGAATCGCAAAGGTGGTTTCAAGATGAAACGATTGCTTATTTTATTTTTATTAATTTCTACAGTATCCGCAGCTGATTTTAACGTTTCATGGACGCCAATAAAGGAAGATATAGTAAATAAAGAATACATTATTACTATTCAGAATTTGGATACTGATATGCGGACGGTTGATGTTGATTCATTTTTTGAGGATACTAATTTCGATACATCAAAAATCAGAGATGTGGAATTTTATGAGCAATCATCAAAAGATAAAATGATATTAGATAAAAAGCAATCAAAAACATTAAAAATTAATAAAAAAATGAAAGAAGTATCGCATGGTAAAATAACACTGCCATCTGTTAAAACAAAAGGAAAAATTAATAATGCTGGCACTAAAACGTTTATTCTCAAATTTAAAACTCCACCAGACGGTAGTCACGGAAAAGTCGGGTTAAAGATTAATGGGAAAGAATATCATCCATACTGGAATTCTACATGGTCTAATCGAAAAAAGATAACATTAACAGGTAATATATCAGGATCACAAACTGATTATCAATTACTTCTTAATGTAACTTATGAACCAGAGATGAATCCTGATTTTTCCGATGTACGTTTTTGTAATGATACTGATCAACTATCAACATGGCTTGAATCAAAAGTAAATGAATCTTATGCATTGATATGGGTAAAATTTCCGCATACTCCCGCTAATGGTGAAACAGAAAACTATTGGATGTATTATGGAAATTCTGAAGCAGAAGAGAACTGGAATATTAATAATACGTTTATTCGAGAAATTGATGGATTAGTTGGCAGTTGGCATCTCGACGAAGGGTCTGGAACTATTGCGTATGATAGTTCTGGTAAAGATAATGATGGTGCATTAACAAATATGAATGAAAGTACATGTTGGGTTGATGGGAAATTTGGAAAAGCTTTGACTTTTGATGGCACAGATGATGCTGTAGACTGTGGAACTGATGCAAGCTTAACTGGAATAAACAGTGAGATGTCATTAGAGGCATGGATATATCTTGATAGTCTCACAACTCATAATAAAGTTATATATCACAATAACAACTGTTATGGGATGGCTGTATTAAACGATGGGAGGACAGAAGTGAGAATTCAAGATGGTGGCACAAATTACGATGCAAATGCACCAGCCGGTAGCGTGACATCAGGAGCATGGTATCATCTAATTGGTATTTATGATGGGGAATATGTTAAATCTTATGTAAATAATGTAATGAAAAATGAAAAAGCACATACTGGAGATATTGATACCAATAATGCTGTTATTTATATTAGTAATCCTTCCTCTTATCCATTTCATGGAATTATTGATGAAATAAGAATATATAATATATCATTAATATCTGATGAAATATCTGATATTTATAATAATTATGGATATACAACAACAAATTATCCCAATCATGTACTTGTATGTCAAAAAGTATCCAATCCACCTACTTATACGTTTGGTGACACCGGATATTATGTTGATTCCATTTATTTTAATTCCAGTAATCCGTATTACAATTTAATTGATTATAAAGGTGATATTGCTGTAAATCATTCTTATTATCCTTCTGATGACCTTGAATGGACAGCAGCAGCAAAAGATGATGATACTGGACTGGTAGTTACCAGCATGGGATCATCAGAAATTGATTTTACCACTTATGAAAGCGTTTTGGACTGGTTGCAGTTAGTTAATCTGGATGATTCAAAAATCTATACATTACAGAACGGTTCTGGTAATTTAGAAGAGCATCAGGCATCAGAGAATGCTGTAAACTTCACAACTGATTTATCACCAGATAATTATGAAATTGAGATAACAGATGCTGTTCCACCTACACCTACACCAGAACCATCGCCAACTACATTACACGATATAAAATTATCAGATGCAGATATAAAATCATTTTATTACCCATTTATGTATATCTTATTTATTGTAATTATAATAGGAGGATTTATGCATGTATTCGGGAATTAAAACGTTATTGATAGCATTATTGCTTACAGGAATGGCTTCTGCCGGAGATGTCATTGTGCAATCAAACACAACTAATGAAGCAACATTACCAATTAATATCTTTGCTGGTGATCATGTAATTACACCACAAAACCATTATCATGACCAGTGGTTTTGTCTTTATAATAATGGTGATATAGAATATATAATTTATATGTATAATTATACTGGAAATTTTGAAATGCAATTTATTAATTGTAGTCATAAATACAACGATGCTTTCATTGGTTCAATAAGACCCAATCAAATGATTATGCTTAATAAAAACGCATCTTACCGCATTTATGCATCTTATAACACATATCGAGAGTTTACAGATGTAGAAACGGTTAAAAAACGATTCAATCAATGGTGGTTAGTTATCTTTGTTGGAATCATTATATTAGTTGTGATAATAAAAATACTGAAGGTGGTTATATGAAGATAGTTAAATTGATATTAATATTAGGATTATTATTATCAATTAATACAATATCTGCAAATGTAACAATCTTTGATGGGGATATCGATATGGGATGTGGTTGGGATGGCTCTGGAGATTGTACATCATCAGAAATTAGAACTGATGTTGTAGAAGGATACCAATATTATACATTTTATGTTTCCTATACTTTTTTTGGTGAAGATTGCGAGTACTGTTTTGGTAATCATGTAAAAATATATGCCGAATCAAGAAATTATGTGCCAGAAACTTTATATATCGATGGGGCACATACTGGTGAAACTTATTCCAATATAGGACATGGAAGTGGATATCGGGATAGATCATGGTCTCGGTATGGAGCGAAGTTTACTGTAGACAAAATGGGTGGGTATCATCAAGCATATTGCTTATCAGAAGGACATGTAACATTTGTTATATCTCCAGACCCCCCCAATAAAATTTATGGAATTGCGCAATGTTGTGATAATATAAATTTATATATTAAAAATGGTGCAACATGGAATATATGCAATAGCACAACAAATACAACTTATTCTTTCCAAATTTTTAATGGGTCAGAATATAAATTAGTGTTTTCAGATGGTCATAACTATGAGTTTTCATGTAATGGTAGTGATGTACAATACAATTATGATGCATGTAATTACGGAATAATTAATTTATATGATAATTGTGCCAATTTATTAATAAATCCATTTATTGTTGTTTATAATCTTGATGATAATATGAATATTGTATATTCGGGTTATGATAATCCTATTAGTATTGATCCTGCTGATGTTGACGAAAACGATGAACTAGATGTTATCTGGTCAACATGGCAAGGAACGTTCCAGAAACGATGTTTTGCACAGTTTGATCATCCTATCAATCTTTATGATCAATCAATTTACTGGAATCTCGGAATTCACGTATGGGATGAGAACGTGTATCAATGTTCTGATGCGTTAATAATTTATGATCAAGATTGTATTATCAATGGATATCCAAAAAGAAACGGTTTTACGGATTCATTAGGATATATCGAGTTTACGCAATGTGAAAACGATAATGGAAATCTGACAGTGGATAAATCAGGATATAAATCATTAAATGTAGAAGTAGTAAATACTTTTAATGCACAAACAAAAGATTATGGTGTAAATGTATTTTTAGAATTGGATAATTCATCAGATGAAACAGACTGGTCTATGGTCAATGACTCATGGAACGATACAAATATGACTGAAATGCCAGAAGATATGAGTGAAGGAATCGAGTATACAATGCTGTTATACTTTCGCGATCCGGACGGATACAAAACAAATTGTGTTTTGAGTAATACTTCTTATGTACGCTGTTTTTACGGAATTAAGTATCCAGAATACGTTAATATGAAATTAGACTTTGAACGATCCATTAATGGATTAGGGTATACTACACTGTGCTCTTATCCATATTCGATCGATAATAACTCATGTGGATATTGGGAAATTAACAATTCTTATTTCAATGATCCCGATTATATTTACAGAGCACACATTTATGACCAAACTGATGAGTATATAGGCAGACATGCGTATTTACGGGTTGTTGCTGCTCCAGAAGAGCAAAACTATACTGCTTTTGCCATATTTGATCCTAATGAACCCGTTATTGACTATAGAGAGTATATAAAAGGTAGAATATTCGCTAATGCAACATCAGGATCATTACCCAATCTTTCAGTTGAATTATACGATGAAGATACGCTTATTGAATATTTCAATTACACACAATCTGATTTCGACAGTTACGGTTTCGCATACTGGTTATTAGGATACAATTATACACTACACCATAACTATACATTACTGTTGAAAAACGATGTTGGAGATATTGTATCAACAGCATACACTTATGCAGAAGATATGAGAGGAAACAGGCTTACTGTGAAGGTTATTGATCCATTAGGAAATCCATTAGATCATTCATATATTTTTCTCAAAGATTATGGGCGTATTCCAACAAATAACCAGTGTTATGGCACATTTGAAGGATTAGCTAATCAAGATTATTACTATAAAGCAGAAAAAGGTGGATATCGATCTACTGGATGGGATATGGTATCTCCAGTTGATGAAGATACACTTGTTACGTATACCTTAATTCCTGAATCTCCAGTTTACCAAAACAGAATGACAAAAGCGGATGTAAAAAATCTGTATTACCCATTTATGTACATATTATTAATTATAATGCTTGTAGGAGGTTTAGTACATGTATTTAACTAAAATAATTGTTATTATACTATTGCTTTCATCAATAACGTTTGCTTATGATGAAGAAACCGGATTATCAAGTGATGAAATGTATTCTGTAATATTTGATTCATTCAATACATATAATGATATTAATAATCCAAAGTGGTATTCGCCAATAACGGATTATCTGGTGAAGTTTGAAGCATACTTTACGGATAATGCACCAACGGTAGAAATAGAGGTTGCTGTAAAAAAAATTACATGGAATTATAATTTAAATGAATATGAAGATACAGATATATCATATTTTACCAGTACTACTATTGGTATGCATTCTAACACTACAGAAAAACCTGTTTTTTGGATTGATCCAGTAGAAACGGCATTTAGAGAAAACCCCGATATGTTCAAAAATTTCGTTACACCAGATCAAAACCTTGATCATCCCGATGTCCTGAATGTGACTATTGATATTGATGCAGAAGGTACAGAATTAGATAGATCAGCACAGGGATACATAACAGTTACAGATGACGATTTAAACAATCTAAAAGGTAAAATGGGGATAGATCACGGGTTTTCATTAACTGGAGAGGGTGGAGAAGGTGGCATTGGTGATATCTATGATGCTGTTTCCGGTAATGGAATAGCATCTAATGGAATGGACACAATGTTTAAATCACTATTTTATGGACTTATTCCAATTTTATTCATTCTTTCGGTCTTAAATATGATTACGAAGGTGATTTAACCATGAAACCAATTTATGTTATGCTATTTCTGTTAATATGTCTTGTAAGTACAGCATCAGCAGATTATACAGCAGATAACCAAACATTAACAATTCATGACGCTTGTGATATTCAATATCACATAACAACCGATCAAGCAATGTATGGTGGAAAAGAAAACATTGATACGGTTGTTTGTGACGATAACGTCACTGTAGTATCAGGATGGTTTAAAATATACACCACAAAAGCATTTTCTGCGGACTATACCTTTATGGTATACGTAAATGAGGAATGGGATAGTAGAGTGGTTACAATTAATCAAACATGGCTTGATTCATCTATAATCTCTCGAACATTCAACCGTGAAGTTTTGATTGATGGAATATCACTTTACAGTTACAATACAACTGTTTATAAAATGTCTATTATTCCAAATCCAATTTACTTCTCTTTCAGCCTTGAAGATCAACAAATCCAATTTGGAAAGAAGATAATCAAAAATCAAACTCTTGCATTTACTCAATTAAATCTTAATGATCAGTATGATTATCTTAACACTTCTGGATATGACAGAAGTGTAACAATGAAGTTTAAAGCCGTTGATCGAACAAAAAAGACAGGATTTGTTGTAAAAGGATTAACAGGAGCATTTTTGAATGTTGTTGAAAAAATACCGTTTGTTGGTAAGTCTTTACGTAATGTGCTGTATTTACCAGCCTTCTTTATTCAAATACTGTTTAATTTTACATTTTCATTTTTATCAATTATTGTAGATAATTGGTGGTATGCTCTGCTTACGCTTGAAATCTTCTGTAATTTCTCTGCTGCGCGCCAAACTGGATATGCAAATGTTATGGATGCATGGATCACTACTCATGTAAAAATAATCAAATTTGTTTATGAACATATTATATTAAATATCATCAATTTGATATTAAAAATTGTTGATGCAATAATACCATAAAAGGAGTGATATAAAATGCATGAACTGATATTGAAGGATAATAATGGAAAAGTATATAAAGTAAGAAGCAATAATATAAGATATATGGTGCATGAAATGTTACGCTACATCATGCATAAATATCAGATAAGGATAGTGTAAATCATGAAAGGAATAACAATAGATGGTGAAAACATCAGTAAAAGCATAACTGCTATTATTGATGCAATTCGGTACAGAAAATACGCTAAAGAAGGATATGTAACTGTAATATATATCAATAAAGAGAATAATCAAATACAAATCCGAGATGGTAAAATAGATGATGAAGGTATGCTACATTTAAAGGGTTCTGAAAAATCAACATTAATTAATAAAGTATATATATTACCTACAAAAAAGATTGTAACTAAATGCTGTCTTGTAAAAGAAGATGTAAATGCTACAATCGACATTAATGTAAAAGATACATCTAAAATAACTCCTATTCTACTTGACAAATACACGAAAACCAAATTAATGTCTGAATTAAAATCGTTTGACCTTGGTCAGGTGATATTAGGAGCATCAGTTGGAATTGTATTAGGTGCATGTCTCATGTTTGCAATGATAATGGCAACGCAAGGGTGATCTTGTATGGGGAAAGATGTAGAACCAAAAATCACGATTGCAGATTTGGTTGAAGCGATTTCTGATGTAGGTACAGAAGATTTACAGCCATCTACAGATATAGAACTTGCTAATAAAATTGTAGATAACTTATTTGATCAAGAAAACCTCAATATGATCACCGCTCTAACTAAAAAAGAATTAGGTGGTGTTTTGAAATTACATCTTTTAAATGAAATTATGTATCCAAATGTAAAAAATTCAATTATAAGTAAATTTTTATTCACATATAAATCATTAAAGATATCAGAAAACAGACGTGGCAGATCAGAACTAATAAAAGCCATTTTAGGTACAAAAGAAACAGAAATATCTCGTAGTGGAGTATTCAGGAAATATATAGAATGAAACCAATAGAATTACTTGCATCTATAGATGATGAAAACACCCCTATTGTTGCCGTTTTAGGCATGTTGGGGCATGGAAAAACTCTCACTGCTGTTGCCATAGCCACATTGCTAAAATTGATCAATGATGATTTGGGTAATGAATTAACAATATTATCTAATACACCATTAAAAATAGAACATGAATTTCTACATTCGATGGAACAGTTAGAAGATCGCTATAATACAATAATGCTTATTGATGAGTTTTATTTGATTGCGGATAGTTACAAGTGGCAGTCTTCAAGCACATTTATGACCACAGATGTAAGTATGGATTTAAGAAAACGCAATAATACAATCATCTTAACATCCCAATACGCAAACCAAATTGCCAAAAGAGTCCGACAGTTGATTACTCTTTTTATAAAACCACAGATTCAATATAACTTTGTTACAAAACTCAATTTAGCTAACGTTGCGGATGGTGCTGATATAGATTATTGTATTATGAATCTATCACCATTTATTAATGTTTATGATACTCGATACAAACCATTACCTTTAGAAATAGAAGAGAAACCAAAACCCAAAAAGAGATGATTAAATGCCTATACCTAAATATGTACCATCAAAAAAGCGTAAAAAATGGATAAAAGAGCATAAAAAGATTGTTAATGCTCTAAAAGGAAAAGTAAATAATCCTTATGCTGTAGCAACAAAAAGATTAGAAAAGAAATATAAACTAAAGAAAAAGAGACGGAAATAATTTAAAATCCTTCAAATTCTCTTTTTCTTGCTTCTTTTACTCCATTTTTGTATGATTGGGAGCAATCACAACCAAAAAACGGACATGATCGATCATTTATTGTACAATTACCCAAATCATCAGAATAAATGCATTGAGTACGCATTCTATCTAATTCATCTTCTAATGTTTTTATTTTTCCATTTAATCGTTTAATATCTTCAATACCCATTTTAATCATCTCTTATTCGCATAATATCGTTGCAATTTACAGTTGTAGCCTTGTAATTTGCCGTTTGTGAGAATACAGGAATTAATCCCGCATTCTCTCTCGTTCTGATACGCATCGCATCGCATACAGATCATTGTTTGTGTGTCCATAATATTCATCTCGTTATCAGATACAATTCGTCTTTACGATCATGCATCGCTCTTCAGAGCGGGTTCGTGACTTTTAGATCAAATCCATATCTGGTACACGCTTACCATTATATCTTCTGAAACGCTCACAACCTAATTTAGATGTTGGTGTTGATCCGCACGGATATCCTTCTTCGAACCAAATACACTGATAACATGCTTTTACTGT
>Ga0190315_1000680_pt1 | contig 15724 bp, 10 predicted proteins | sample 48701101_MG_FD_161673 | JGI IMG/M metagenome (GOLD analysis project Ga0190315, IMG submission 161673) | Hydrothermal vent sediment bacterial communities from Southern Trench, Guaymas Basin, Mexico - 4870-11-0-1_MG | ecosystem: Environmental > Aquatic > Marine > Hydrothermal vents > Sediment ...
CCTGCTATTTTTATGGATTTTTCCATTTTTTAGTTCTTCTCCCATTTAACTGTCTATCTTCCAGGCATCAGTTTTCTATATAGTTCAATATACATCCTGCCGGTATTTTTGATATCGTATCTTTCTTTTATAGAGGAATCGGGTTTAGTTGCGATAAAATGTTCATAATCTGAAAAATCAATCTCAAAGTTCTTGTTGAACATTAGTATGGGATACCCCTCATCCATTAACTCCCTGTACACAGGGTAATAATCAGGAGCCACAATCGGCAGGTCATATTTGATGTATTCTACAGTCTTAACGGCCAGCCTCACGGTATTCATTGCCTGCACAATCGAGAAAAAGGGATCCAATCCAATCCAGGAATAACGCAGATAGTAAGGAATAAGCTCAGTATTGACACTTTTGAATTCGAACAACTCGGCATCTGCTTTGAGATTATAATGTGCAAGCGTGTCATTTTTATCAATCTCTTGATTTGACAGAATCAATAATTTACACTTTCTATTTTTTTCTCTTAACTGATAAAATAGTTTGAATATGTTTTCCAGTCTGTAATAAGCAGTCAAACTGCCTGCAAATGTTATCCATTTGTATTCATCGCCTAACTGCAGGTCTGGTGATGGTCTCTTTTCAACTGTTCCATAATGGCAATAGTGGACAGGTATTTCAAAAAGCTTATCCTTTGCAATAACCCCGTATTGTTCGATGAAGTAATCAACCATCCCTTTTGTGACACAAACCACCGCGTCGCTCAAATCTACCAGTTTTCTCTCCCCAGCCAAATTTTGCTGTAATTCTGCCTCGTTATTCTTAATCTGAAAAATTTCGTAAGGGAGCAATCCCCTGACGTCAAAAATTATTTTACAAGACCTGAAATAAGCCGCCGCCAGAATTGTCATGTCATAGCTTCTACAGTGGATGATATGAATGTTGTCCTGTTTTATCAAACCATGAACTTCTTTTAATGTATTGACCTGACCTTGATTCCTGATGCTATGAAAAGGAAGACCATTATCATGCAGGAATTTATGGACAACAGAATAGTCTTCCCCGTCATCTTCAAAGGAATACAATGTGATATTTATGCCAAAATCGTGTATCTCCTTTATTAATCTTATCACCTGATTGATAACAAGATTCGTATTTGTCTTTGTGGAAAAATAAGCAATATTCATAAGGACACGGTTCCAGGTTCAACTACTCGACCACTTGACTATTTAGTGCCTGAACGAAAACCCTATTAACCATGATCAAATAAGGTGTTGCGATATATTTATACATATGAAGTTAATAGCCGTTAGCTGTTAGCATTTAGCTATTAAATGAAAAATATAGCTTTTAGAGCTAATTGCTAACACCTAATAGCTAATCGCTTGAAATCTTCATTTAGAATAAAAGCTGTAAATGGCTACTTTATCAAGATGTTAGATAGTTTCCGTTCAGATATTATTTACATGCCCTGGTGGCTGAACTGATTCGACTTCTTAAAATATTGGCGCAATTATGGAGCGCGTCGTAATTTTTTTCGTCTATAGCAAGGGTTTCTTGAAAATGGGCAAACGCATGATCCAAAAGACCCAGTTTGCCGAAGGCGGCAGCCAGAAAATTGTGAACAATTGCATATTGTTTGTCATAGGATGATTTCCTTTTCCATTTCATCCAATCAATCTTCTTTTTGTTCCAGTCAACTATATTAATCAATTCCTGCATCCTGTTTTTATAGGTATGTTCTTTCATAACACGTTTACAGGCAGCTTTCTTCATGCTGTTTCTCAGTTCCGGCCGGCATAAGTAGTATTCTATCTTTTCTCTTAACTCTGCCGGTGAACGAAAGCAGTCTATCTCTTTGCCTACTTCAAAATATCGATCCAGGTCTTTCCTGTAATCTGTAAGGAGAAATCCTCCCGAGGCGGGGACATCAAAAAGCCTCTGGTTTAGAGCGGTTTTTACCTGAGGGCGTGATATGTTGATATTAATTTTTACTGTGTGATATATTTTCTTTAAGTCTTTAAAGTATGAGACCTCGGGAATAAAATTTTCTTTGCTCACAATATCAAGCCAGGCATCTTCTCCGCATACTTTGTAATCTATCCCGTTCAGGGCCTCGATATACATTTTTCTGTGTTTGACCGTGGCCTCATTTTCCAGCCAGTTGTCAAAGAGTGAAATGAGTAAGGGGTCTTTGGCCTCTTGTTCACATAAAAGATTGCTAATGTGGGTTAAAAATATGTCAACCGGCTGCAGCGTGGGATCGTCAAGATACACATCAACCAGTTTATCTAAATCTATCTTCTGTTCGATTCCAAACAGGGCAAAACATTTTTCCACCCTTTGTCTGTAAGTTTTTGCCTTTTCAATTTCCGACCTTCCAACAAAAACGACATCTGCTGAAAATCTTGAAATTTCATCTTGATTCAGTTTAATGTTTTGAAATGTCAGAGGATTGGTTGCAAGGGGCAGATGAAATGCCAGCTCTGTTCCTTTTTGTTTCATCTCTTCCACATAGCTTGCATCAAAAAGAAAAAAGAAGACAAAGGGCTGCACGATATCGTCCGTCCATTGGTCAAGATAAAACGGTTTGTCAACATACCAGCATATCAGTAGTATTTTCAGCAGGTTGCAAATCCTTACGATAATGCCGTCGTTGTCTAAACCAATGCCATTTATGGTAAATATCATATCAGGTTTGAAGGATATAATTTCCGCTATCCTGTCTATCAAGTTAAAGGGCAGAAACATATCAGGATTCTGTGAGTTCCTGATCAGACGGATGATCCTTACCTCATGTCCCAGTTCCTTGAATGCGCTGCTGCATTCGGGATCGATCAGACCGGCGGAATCTGCAAAGACTACAATTCTTTTTTTTCCCATTTTATGCATCAGGCGATACCCATTTTTTCCAGAACGTCCAGATTTTTTCTCGCAGTTTCGTGTGAGTGATCTATTGCCAGCACACGTTTGAAACTGTTTTTGGCCTTTACATAGTCGCCTTTCCTGAAAAAAATAACGCCTGAAGAAAAGTGCGCCTCGGCTACTTCAGGATTTATCGATAAGGTTTTCTGAAACTCCGCAATCGCTTCATCATTTCTTCCCTGATTCTTTAAAAATGTCCCTAAATTATAGCGTATAATGTAGTGATCAGGGTTATGCTTTAAGGCCTCGCGGTAGAGCAATTCGGCATCCCTTAGCTGTCCTTTTTTTTCGAGGATTGCCGCCAGATTATTGTAAGCCCCGACATGTCCCGAGTCGTATTTAAGGACAAGATCATAATAATTAATTGCCTCGGCAGGTCTATTCTGCGCATCTGCGCACAGTCCCAGATTAAAAAGGACCATGGTATTTCCGGGCGCCAGGGCCTCAGCCTTCTTCAGAAATACTTCCGCGCTTTCATAATCATTTTGTTCAATACACCCGATCCCCTTGTACAGACACAAACGTGCGTCGGCCGAGTCTCCATTGGTTTCCATTTCCTCGACAATGCCAAGATACAGCCGTTCCTTCCGCTTTGCGCTGTCTCCATCACTGATGTACCCATAATGATGTATGGGGATGTCTGTATCGACAACCCTTCCACCTTTTTTTGAAATAGCATACTCAACTATTTCATGCACTTTTCCTTCAAAATAAATATCTTTGTCTTTTCTGAAAAGTCTGACGTATGGAGAAGGGGTGTAGCCTGAACATCCTCTTGCCTCAGGATAGGGATATTCAACCGCCAGCCATTCAGACATGGTTGTCATTTTTGAATAAGTCCTTTGTACCAGTTTATAGCCTGTCACGCCCTTGTTTTTTACAAGTTGCCGTATTTTTGTCAAATCCTGCGGGGCCATTGCCTCATCGGCATCCAGAACCAGGATCCAATCGCAGTTGGCATGTTTCAACGATACATTTCTCGCCTCTGCAAAATCATTGTTCCATGGATGATGGATAACCTTTGCCCCGAAAGATTCTGCGATCTCAATCGTTTTATCGGAAGAACCGGTGTCAACTATGATCATCTCATCCACCAGAGATTGAACGCTTTTCAGGCAATCAGGCAGATACGCTTCTTCATTTTTGACGATCATGCAGAGAGAGATTCTCTGTCTGTTTTTCTTTTTCCCGCGCATTTTTGAATATCTTTTCATAACATTTGAAAATGGGTGTCATATTTTTGACTATATCAAAATTGTCAAAGGCGATGTTCCTGTTCTTCCGGTACATCTGGAGCCTTTTTTCTCGCTCCTGCATCAGACCCCAGCAATTCATTATCACATCCGCATATCCCTCGATATCACGGCAGTCGTGCTTGAAGGGCGTCCAGGCTGCATAAGGGTATCCTGAAACGATTGGAATCCCGGAGAGGAGCCCTTCCCTTACAATCCTGGATTCAGTGTCTGTTCCACCAATTTGAGTTAAAAGAATATCATGGCTGTCAAAGATGGCCACGGGGTTATCCTTGCCCTTAAAATGTACATATTTTTCAAGTCCCTCTCTGATAATGGCGTTCCACACCGGCTGGACATTGTTGACATCCTGGCCATAAATATCCAGGGTGACTTTACAGGGTATCTCCCCCCTTTCATACCGTAACATGAGTATCTGGGCCGCGTTTATTATGTAGTATGGTTCCTTCCCTGCCCGCCATGTATCCATCGCCACTAATCTGAGATGAGAAGCATCGAAACCGGAATCCGATTTCAACGCAAAGGAATCAAAAGATATCCAGGGGCTGGTCACCACCAGTTTATCCCTCAGGATATTTTCCCAGAACGGTTTGTGCGATGGCCAAAGGGTGATATAGAAATGACAATGAGGAAGATCGTAATAAGACCGTCTAAGAAAGGACAGCACAGGCTCGATGTTGTAGAGTTCATTGTAGAAGACAAATGATGGCATGCCATGTAAAAACATTACTAAATTTCTGCTTCTGTCGTTTAAATAGTCTTGCGGTATCCAACTGTGCCAGCAGATAAGGTCAACATGCCCGGATATATCATAATTTTCGAAGCCGATCACCCGCCCGTCCTTGAAAAGAGAATCATGGCATATTCCCTGGCGCCGAATCTTGTTATTTGCAACAGTATCTACGATCCAGGCATTATAACCAACTCTCAATTCCTCGTAGACCAGGTCTCTTGCAGTTTTGTACATTCCTGAATCTATGGGACCATAATTGCAAAAGTGAACTATCTTTTTGCCCTTGCTTATTTTCATCGATTCATTCACAGGATTAATCCCAGCGTTCCATAAAGAGAGAGCTTTGCAAAACCTTGTAAAACATGTCTTTTAGTCATTCCGCACACGTGAAGCACGATACGGAATCCAGCATTACCAAACAGTTCCCGGATTCCGGGTCAAGCCCGGAATGACGATTAGAGGGGTTGCGCAAAGGTCTCAAAGAGTCTATTGAAATCATATTTCCAACAGGATATTGAAGCAAAAACAGTGCCAGGCAACTTAAAATTTCAGGCATAAATTTTGCTTGCTTAATAATTAGTTGAAAAATCGAGGGGAGCAGTCATGTTATATCTTGCGCTAAATCCCGGCAATAATTTTGGATGGGGGATTTGCAGCAAATATTTAATCAGGGAAGTCGGCAAGTTAACGGAAATCAGGGTCATTAATAACAGCAACACAAAACTACTCGATAATCTCAATCTCCCGGGAAGAGCTTTTCACGCAATTGGTGATCATTCCCTCCGCAGGCTATTTCCCATAAAAGGTGTGATAAACTACGGCTATACATTTTTTGAGAACCTTTTAGAGGAGGATGCCCTACCCAACGCCCGTTTTTATGATCTTATCTTTGCCGGCTCAACCTGGTGCAGGCAGAAATTGGAAGAAAAAGGAATATCGTGGGTTCAAACATTAATCCAGGGTGTTGATCCCGACCTCTTTTTCCCAATAGATTTTGAAAAACCTTCCGGTAAGGACAAGTTTATAATATTTTCAGGTGGAAAATTTGAACTTAGAAAGGGGCAGGATTTAGTCCTCAGAGCAGTAAAGATACTGCAGGATAAATATGACGACATTGTTCTGATGAACCTGTGGCACAATCCCTGGAAGTTCAGTTTTGAAACTATGAAGAGATCTCCTTATATTAATTTTGTCGCTGAGGGAAAAACCTGGGAAGAAATTATAAAAAATGTAATGACTGAAAATGGAATAGATCCGGAAAGAAATATTGTGCTTCCGCCGATCAATAACAATCAATTGAAAAATGTTTATGCAAATACAGATATAGGAATTTTCCCTAATCGTTGTGAAGGGGGGACAAATCTCGTATTGATGGAATATATGGCCTGCGCCAGGCCTGTAATTGCATCATACAATACGGGGCACAGAGACATCCTCACAAAAGACAATGCTCTGCTGCTTGAAGATATGAAGCCATATAAAGCGCTTGATGAACAAGGTAAAACAGTGGGAGTTTGGCAGGAGCCGGATTTAGATGAACTGGTATCAAAACTGGAGTATGCATATCTGAATCGAAATGGATTGCATTCAATCGCAAGACATGCGGGAAACGACATGAAGAAGTATACATGGCAAGCTACTGCAAAAGACTTATTGAAAAAGATTGATCAGCTATGATCTTTTTATGTGCGCACACACCATGCATATACAGGATTTTTGGCGAGGACTATTACCTCGAGCCTTTAACATATCCCCACATCAACTTATCTCATATTCTAATAGTTGAAGATACGCTTGGCAAACGTATCCTGAAGAAGAATCCGCATATTCATAAGATTGATTTTGACACCGGCCGCATTCCTGGTTTTCCTGAGCGCCTCCAGTTGCCGCCGTCCAGGCTGCCCAAGGGAAGCAAGATTATTCTACTTAGAGGAGGGGGTATAGGCGATCTGATAATGTTGACTCCTGCCATTCGAGCTCTGAGAGAAGCCCTGCCGCTTCATTCACAAATTATTCTGGCAACCTCAAGAGATAAGCAATCTTTATTTGAAAAAGATCCATTGATTGACAGTATTGTTTCCCACCCCACAAGAATGTCTGACTTTATGGAAGCCGATTATTTTGTTGATTTTACAGCCAATGATACCTTGTTTGCCTCAGGGCATATGACGGATTTTTACCTGGCAGGATGCCATATTGATTACCGGAAAGTCGCGAACAAAGCACCGTGGATATCGCGCAAACTCGGATTATCTAAAACTGTTGCCGGTATATTAGAGGGCATCAGGAAAAATCATAAGGGCGCCGTCGTCTTACTGAGCGGGGAAGCGAGTGATATTATCAGGACCGTGCCGGCAAAGGTATTACGCATCTTTCCGGAATCCTTCGATGAGATATTATTTATTGTGCCTCGAAAATCCGGTGATACAAAAAATGTTGGGTACGGGGAGTATATCAATACCGGCAACATATTTTTTCTGGATACCTTCTCGTCACTCGCAGATTTTGTGTCGGCCATTCAGTTGTGCGATGCCGTTATTTCCGCTGACAGCGCCGCCTATCACATTGCCGCGGCCCTGAGAAAACCATGCCTCGCCATCTTTGGACCTGTTCATTCATCTCGAAGAGCGCTTTACTACCCAACGGTACACCCTGTGGATGCCGTATATAACGGCGCCTGCTGCAGCTCGCCCTGCGGCATAGACACTCTTTCCAACCTGAAAAAATTATCGGGAATAGACAAAAGTGGTTTTAACTGGGATCTGTATGATCCCGCAAAAGGCTGTCCGGAGGCCAATCTGAAGAAAACGCTCTACAGCCCGTGCATCCTGTCCTTTTCTCGGTCAGAATTGATAAACAGGTTTGAAGAATTAATCAGAACAATAAAAGTAACTCAGGTGGATAGACTGAAGGCTGAAGGGTCAAAGAAACAAATTTGTCAAGAGCGTAGTTCTTACTTTTTCATCACTTAACTGCTTGATGAAATCAGGAAAAGCCAACACCTTTTTTGCCTCAATTGCTGAAAACAGGAAAGGCTCTACATCTCTGGATAGAGCCCTGAAATCAAGTTCTTTGCAAAGCGAAAGTAACTGCTTCTTCAGCCCGACCATATCCTGGATCCCCATCTTTAATCGTAAGAAATCAAAGTTAGGTTTTACCTTGCCGAACAATAACAAGGCATCATAAAAATCCCGACCCATCTTCCGTTTGCGGTTGCATATTGCAAATATCTTCTGGGATAACAGGATATCCGCCTGAGTTACCCTTATCCTGCAAAAGACATCAAACTTGTTTAGAATCAAGCTCTCCGGCAAATAATCAAAACCTTGTGATTCGGTATCGATTTGAATCAGAATCTTCTCTTCCTTGTGCCCTGAAAGACCGCTATCAAACAAAAGACCTGGAATCCTCACATAGCAATGATAGGCATCCTTAAAAATATTCTTTATCTCTACATTATAACCTTCCATCTTAAGTTTTCTGACTATCTCGGCGGCAAGATATTCGAACTCATTTTTGGTCAGTCCGAAATTATCAAAATCCAGATCTTCGGAAAAACGTTTATTGCCGTGCAGTATCCTGATGGCAGTCCCTCCCAGAAATGAAAGTTTTTCTCCATGATTCGAGCTAAAAATAATCTCCAGTATTTTATACTGAAGATACTCGCGCATCAGGCTGCGCTTGAATGCTCGAAGATTCTCCGGATAATAAGATTCTATTTCTTTAATACTGAGCATCTTTCACGTATTCCATAAAGCTCTTAACCCTTTTCGCAAGCCTCTTCTGTCTGAATTCATTCAAATAAGCCATAAGACGTCTTTCATCCACCTGGGTCAAGTATTGCTCCCTGGCAATACGCATCCCGGCGAAGTCATCTTCTGACTTTATAGTGGTATTGATATAAAAATAATCAAGAAGCGCCTTTTCTGGCTCAGCAATCTTAAATCTCCTGCCATTGTAATCAACCAGTTTGTATCCAAAGAGCAGCCGTGGACGTATGGTATGGTAGATAAAGTCGCCCACATTGGTCTTGAAAATCATTGTCTTTCGGCTTGTGGCAGAAGTCAGGCCATAAACACTTTCCGGTATCATCTGGTAAAAGGAAAGCGCCATCTCAAAAGAGATATAAGAAGGGCTGTAGATTCTATTGGCAATTTCAAAAAGAACATTCTCATCCAGTTTTAGATCTGTAAATATACAATGTCCCCGTATAATCTTTTTGATATATCCTTTGCCTTGCCATTCAACAAGCCTTCTGACATTAAAACGGCTGTCTACTTTTCTAATGTCATTAACTGAAAATACAGTATAGCGCTTGAATGCCTCTCTGAATTCATTATATTGCATTACGTTTCTCTAAATTGTGATTTATAGCAATTTAAAGAAATAAAATAACCGCCTGATTTAAAATTGTCAAGCATCAAAAATTGAACTGGCAGTTATGCTTTTTTAGCAATTTTTTCTCCCCGCATCTTTGGACGCGTGAGACCTTTTTTATTCTTCGCCTCTTGCTTAATTCGTTGATTTGTCCAATCCCCCAGTTATCCAGTCCCCATTCATCCAATCATCCAATCATCCTATCTATCTCCAGAAGTATGTCCTTAATATTCTCCTGCCCCTCATCCAGCCTGAACGATTTCTCATAGACCTCCCTGGCCTTTGAAAGATTTTCTGCCTGGATAAAACAATTTCCCAGGGAGTTTAACAAGCTTATCTCATCCGGTTTCAGCTTCAAGGCCCGTTCAAACCATTCAGCGGCTTTCAGATAATCCTTTTGAGCCTCTGCGCATTTGCCCAGATTTTCTATTGCTTCAAAATAGTTTTTATCTATTTCCAGAACACGGGTAAAATAAGAAATGGCCTGGTCTATCCCGCCCTGCTGAAAGGCGATTACACCGAGGTTGTTAAGTGGTTCAATTAAGTCGGAATTTTTTGACACTATTTGTTCAAATATAATTTTAGCGGCTTTGAAATTTCCTGCTTTAAAAAGCTCTTCCCCTTTTTGATTATGAATCGTGATCAAATTTTCCTCGTCTTCTGAATAAAAACGTCTGATGATATCCCCTGAAGCATCCGCCTTTTTGTACATTGCAAGAATTTGTTTGTTCTCTTTCTGCTGCAATTTGCGATTTGAATGTTCAATGCTGTTTGGGGATTTTAAATATAGCCCCAAAGGCTCTGAAATATGTAAAAAGTTATTGGTTTGCGAAACCCGCAGCCAGAATTCATAGTCTCCGGATGTAACCAGCGTATCATCAAAATAGCCGTATTCGTCGTGCAGAGTGCGCCTCCACATAGGCTGGGGTCCCATAAAACATCCCTTTTCCAACAGGTGACATCTGTTCCAGTCAAGCCAGCGATAACTACCAGCAGGTGTGCATTTACTAAATGTTTCATTCTCGTTTTCTGTAATAATAACGTTAGCATAAACCAAAGCAATATCAGGCCTGCCCTCCAGCACCTCCACCATACGTTCACAGGCATCTGCTCGTCGTCGATCATCAGCGTTGGCATTGGTAATATACTTTCCGGATGACGCCTTTACGCCTCGATTCCAGGCAGCGTAAACGGTTTCACGCTGATCGGTTCTTATATATTTGATATTAGAGTACTTTTTCTGAAATTCTTTGACAATCGCTTCTTCATTCTGCTCCGAACCGCTGTTGATAACGATGATCTCCAATCTGTCAGCGATTGTCTGCGCTTCCAGATCTTCGAGACAACCGCGGATGAAGCGCTCGGAGTTGTAGGTAGAAACTATGGCGGAAACAAGGTATTTTTCATCCTCATCCTTCACCTCAATTACTCTTCTAACTTGCAAGTCCGCCAACGCCCTGGCTATTTCTTTATCGTTGGGATTTTTCTGTAAATAGGAGGAATAGATATTCTTTGCATCTTCAACTTTCTCTAAACTCTTAAACAACTCCCCGCAATTCAAGATCGTATCCCTGTCATTTGGGTCGATTTCCAGAGCCCTTGCAAAATGGTCTACGGCTTTTTGAACCTCCCCGGTCTGCCAGTACAATACGCCAAGGTTGTTGTGGGCGGTCGCAAAGTTTGGATTTATCTCTATGGTTTCTGTAAAGGCATTTAATGCGCTTTCAACGTCGCCTTTAGCAAAGAGGTCTTCGCCATTGGAGTTTAGCAGGATCGCCCTTGCAACAGGTAGAATTTCACCAACAGGAATAATTTCGACAGAACCGATGTTTAAAAACGCATCAAATATTTTCCACTTTGGTTGCCCCGCCTCCTGATTCCACAAAGAACTCCCCTGCACGAATACGCGGGGCTTTTCCGAGGATTTTTCAAGCGTCTGACATACCGCTTCTGTAATCACTCCGGGTAAAATATCCTTGACGCAGTGTACTCTTTGATATTTGCAATGCCAATTGCAGCCATAACACTCAAGGGGCAAACAAACTATAGAGGTTGATGGCGAATAGGGTATAAATCGTCCGAAATGGCCACCGCCAAGGAGAATAACATTCGGAGTACCCACAGCACATGCAATGTGAGCTGTCCCTGTCTCAGCACCAACAGCCAACCGGCAACGCTTTAATAATGCCGCTGTTTGACGCAGTGTTGTTTTTCCACATAGATTTATTGTACGAACTCCAATTGCATCACAACTTTCTTGATTAATGACATGCTCTATTTCTGCACCAAGTGCAATAACTGCGAAGTCATTATCATTACAAATTTGTGATAACGCCGTTCCATACTGATGGTATATTCGCACTTCACGCTGTGCTCCGGCAAACAAAGCAATCGTCTTTTCCGGTTGCAAATTATTCGACGTAAAAAAATCATCGGCAAACTTTTCGTCTTCGGAAGTTGTCCATATAATCGACTGCAAAGATGACGCATCGATTCCAAGACCTTTCAGGAAGTCTCTATGCCGCTCAAGTTCCGGTTTATTCCCTTCGCCGCTCGGCAAGAGTCTGGAATAGAATTGGTTGTGCTTATCCCTAATTTCTGCGGGAATATTGCAGAGATTGCCATTAAACGCGATCCGTTCCCTGGCACCGCTTTCTATTGCGAATACATCTGTCAGCGGTTCGCGTGAATAAATCGAATTCAGTGCAATATCGGCATGTAACGCCCGCAATCGCTGAACAATACTCGATCTATATTCTTCGTCCTGTAATGCTCGATGTCTGTCAAAGGTAATAATATTGTCTATAAAAGGGCATGCTTCATAGATCTCCGCAATATGCTTCTGGCAAACGACAGTGATCTTTGCATTCTCATACTTTTTTCGAATATATGGCAGCATCGATGCGGCAAGGACATTGTCGCCGATGGAATCGGTGCGAATGTATAATACACTTCCCGCCGCTGCGTAATGGGAGGCAAGCGCCCTGTATGCCCCGAACCCACCATCAACCCATTGTCTTAAAAACTTCCCGTTGTCTAAAGCCCTCTGCTCCAGTTCCGCTATTTTTTCTCTCTTAACAACAGCTTCATGTGGCCTGTCGAGCACTCTTTCTATCAACTCTGTCATTTCCTGCGAAGAATTATTCAAATATAACAGATGATCAAGGCCGAGCTCCCGGGCCATCAGTTCCGTCTTTTTTTCGCGAACGATAGGGATGCACGGAATTCCAAGAATGGAGCAAAAAACCAGGATATGCATCCTCATTGTAATAACAAGTTTACACTCAGACAACCTTACAGAAAATTCAAGCGGAGAAACATATTCGCAAAAAACATCCCCGCCCAACTCAGAACCAACTACCTGTTTCAGGAGGGGATAATCATATGCAGCCTCTTTACGTGTTTCACTGCAAAGCCCCAGCACTTCAATATCAGAGTATTTCTTCTCCAGTTTTATTAACGTATGGGATATGGCGTCGATATGAGGATACTTATTCGACAATCCTTCATTGACAAGACTTAGACCAATAATCCTTTTTGAAATGCGTTCCTTTTTCTTTTGTTTCAAGGAATAGTTAGCTGCGAAAGCTGCATCAGCACAAACAAAAAGACGTTCTCGGTCGATAGATAGTGAAGAAGCAATTTTTTTATCTTCCTTTGAGCGTACGGTAATAATATCCAAAAACTCATTATAATAATTTTTTATTAATTCTTTAGCCCGTTGTGATACTATGCCGCTTGTACCAACTGCAAGCATACATATTGGCTTTTTAAGAGCAACTGCGGTTTTTATAAGCCCAGCACAATGACCTAATGGGTAGTTAATGTTTGGGTTTTCACTTATAAGGGTAGCTCCGCCTAAAACTACATGGGTTGCCCATTGAAAAGCTTGGACGGTGCCTTCATTGTTAAATGGCCATACTTTTTCAATATCAATAGTGTTCTTTGTAAAGTCAGGCGAAAAGGAAATCGCACCAATCTCGGCCTCGGGCAAATGCACCCTGGTCGATCTTATTAGACCGGATAGTATCGCGTCATCCCCTATATTGCCCGCTCCGTAGCCTGTCCCGCAAAACAATATCCTCCTGGAAATACCCGCCTCATCGCTAACGCGCTCGGAATCTAATATATCGGGTTTAAAAACAACATCCACTTTCATGGGCGGCAATTCAGTATTTTGACATTTTGCGTCTGACAATGCCTTGTCGATGCAATGTTTCTGCGTCGTATGAATCGACCCTCCATTCAAGGTAAAAAATTCGCCCCGTCCCGACAAACTCGACATGTTATTTTTGATATTGGCCAGTTCAACGAGGTAATCCTCCAAGGAGATCCTGCCTGAACAGGGGGGAATATTTTCCTCTCTGACTCCTAAAATAATTGAACGGAGGTACGAGGTGCGCTTTTTATAATCTAATTGGCTGTATTGCGATCTCCCAATACAGGATGGGTTCTTTTCGATCAATTCCAGGGAGTTGTCCTTTATCAGTCCTTCAACAACCTTTTTACCTGCCTCGGTGTGGGCAAGAATAATTGAGTAACCATCCTGATTTCCTTTATATTCATCGAGCCACGCGTCAGCGCATGCAATGTCGGCATGCTCGGCCGCAAAGTCATTGCAGATAAGACAGGGAACCGGGCGGAAAGAGAAAGAGTCCCAAATCTTCTGAAAAGACGATCTGGGCCAGAGAAATTCCTTGCGCTCTTTATTCAAAAGCTCTATCGAATAGGAGAAGGGGGACCATCCCTTCGCCCTGTACCGCACTTCTCTCACGCTGTCGGGATCAATCCCGGACATCCTGAGGGCGTCCTCTGTCGCGGCATGATAGACATTGTGTCCGTCCATTATCCCGATAAGGAGTTTGACCTTTTTGGAGAGAGGTCCTCCCTTTGATAACATATTTCTGACAGAGGCTATCTGGCAGGGCAACCCGACGACTGCAACGTTTTTTATGTCAGGATTTTGTGCTGCGATTCGCAATCCATTTCCAATCTCAGTCATCCCATAAATAGATTTAGCTCCATGCATGATATCTTTTTTGCTGGTTGCCAAAATACTTTTCCCATATAAGGGATGTTCGGGATCAGGCACGTTAATTACGGCACCATCTATGACTCCCTTTTCTATCAGGTCAACAAGAATACCTGATACAATTCCACCCGAAGCACTGTTTCTACGAATCTCAGGATTAGTAGAATGACCTATCCAAACCTTTTCTACAATACCTAAAAGTGATTTTCCTCCTACATGCTTTTTCCCAGAGCAAACATTGAAACACAACCCACAATGGTTACATTTGTTAGTATCAATTTTAGGTTGGAAAATGCCTGGTGATGATACATACATTTCTATGGCGTCTTGGAGACAAACAGCCGCGCATACTCCGCATCCGTGACACAAACCGGCTTTCACAACTATTGAAACATTAGGCTTATGATTCCTCATAATAATATTTTTTCTTAAAAAAGAATTCCTATGCAAGAACTTGGGAAACTTTTCAGGTACCTTTTGGAGCATTTTTTAGCAATCACCACAGCCTCTATTGAGGAACTCTCCAGTACCGCTTCAAAGGATGTTTTAAATTGCTTGTCCGGATATCTTTCCTGAAAGGATTTGAGGGTAGCGGGGTTTTTGTCGCAAATAGTATGAAGTGCACCCAGTTCATCAAAATTGCGAACTAAAATTTTCCCCCAGCACCCCGATCCAACTACTCCAACATTAATCATGGTTTAAGCTTCCCCCCTTCAAAAAACCTGTTAACTTCCGCCTTCACAACCTCCGCCACTCTGTCCGTTCGTTCACTGACCCCTGCCCGCCTCTCGCAAGCGAGAGTATTGCGGGCAGGTCTGACTTCCGGCTTCTAATATCTGTCCCTTCCCCAGTTTCCTCTTAATCTCAGGCAGGCTCACCACTTGTTACTCCAAAAGCCAGGTGGAAATCGGCATGACTTCACACCAGTCCGGCAAATCAACCGTCTGATCAAGTTGCGTGGTGGATGGAACACGGTTTCCCAATATCGAATGGTAGACCTCGGGACTTGTAACTTTTCGCTTACTTCTTGAATCCTATATTTCATGTGGCCTTCCGTTCTTGGTTGACCGTTGACATCATTAACTTAAAGCAATATTTCACCGCAGCTGAGCGACGTTACTTACTTGAAAATGAACTTTAGCTTTAGGATCAGCAACTTGCGTGCCAAAAAAGATAAGCGTCCAATATGCGTTAAATTCAGTTAGTTATACTAAAATAGAGGCAAAATAATATTTGAAGGTAGGTAAAAAGTCAGAATTTTGACGTGGGGATAGAAAAGAATTACCAATTACCTTTTCCAATTACGCCAAAGGCGATGATGCTCTTATCACGCTTTTCCGAAAAGAAGACTACGATGCAGTCGCTACCGACGATACAAAACTTACACGCCTTCTAAAAATAAAGGACATGCCG
>Ga0190315_1000683_pt1 | contig 15668 bp, 12 predicted proteins | sample 48701101_MG_FD_161673 | JGI IMG/M metagenome (GOLD analysis project Ga0190315, IMG submission 161673) | Hydrothermal vent sediment bacterial communities from Southern Trench, Guaymas Basin, Mexico - 4870-11-0-1_MG | ecosystem: Environmental > Aquatic > Marine > Hydrothermal vents > Sediment ...
GATCTGGGAGAATATGATTCTTGGATCCACCGTTTTCATATTCACATCGTACTCCCTATATTTTGCTCTAACTTTTTCAAAATGATCTATGAGGAATTTCAAGGTCTTTTCATCAGTTTCTTGAACCTTCTTTCCATATTCCCTTGCAACGTGATGAATGATTTCAAAAGGTGGTTGAGAAGTTCCATTCGCGAGAGGAGACAGAGCAGTATCTAAAAAGTCGGCTCCTGCATCTAGAGATGCGAAGTAACTCATGGGAGCAAGCCCTGTTGTGCAGTGAGAATGAACCTCTACAGGGACATCGAATCTCTCTTTTAAAGTTTTAACGAGCTGGTAAGCCACCTTTGGTGTTAAGAGCCCTGCCATATCTTTTATACACAGTGAATCCACTCCTCTTTCTATCATCTCCTCCGCTACTTTCAAGTAATATTCTAAAGTATGGACCGGGCTCACAGTGTAGGAAATCGCTCCTTGAACGTGAATACCACACTTTTTAGCTGTCTCTATTGATTTTTCAAGATTTCTCACATCATTCAGAGCATCGAATACCCTTATTATATCCAATCCGTACTCTGCAACTTTTTTAACGAACAGCTCAACAACATCATCGGCATAATTTCTGTATCCAACCAGGTTCTGCCCTCTGAGTAACATCTGGATATTCGTATTCTTCAGACCTTCCCTTATCTTCCTCAATCTTTCCCAGGGGTCCTCTTCGAGAAATCTCACGGCAACATCGAATGTCGCCCCACCCCACACTTCCATCGAATGGAACCCTAAAGAATCCAAGGCTTCAAGAGCTGGTACCATATCTTCGGTCCTCATTCTCGTTGCAAGGAGAGATTGGTGCGCATCTCTCAACGTTGTATCGACAAACACAGAATCACTCTCCTTCCAGCTTCTTCAAAACTTCGACAGTGAGTTTAACCCTGTTTTCGAATTCGTTTAAGAGTGCGTATTCCTCTTCTGAGTGAAAGTTTCCACCGGGTATACCGAAACCATCCAACGAAGGTACTCCAGCTTCTGAGAAGAAAGCAGCATCCCCTCCACCGGGTGTTCCAGTGAAGGAAATCTCCATGTTCAGATCTTCTGCCACTCTTCTCACTAGTTCCATAAATTCTGTGCTTTCCTTCATAGGTGGCCTTCTAACTTCAAGAACAAAGCCCTTGCTTGTTCCTTTAACCTTTGTATTCAGAGAATCTATCCTCTCTTTTAAAGCGTTCAGAGAATTCATGGAGTCAAAGCGAACGTCAAAGAAAACCTTTGCTTTGTCAGGTGTTATGTTGGATTTTTCCCCACCACTTATCAGTGTTGGATTCAGTGATAGATCTTCAAATTCTTCATTCAGTTTGTATATTTCCGGTATTTCCAGGGACAGCTCCAATATTGCGTTGGCACCAAGATCGAGTCTGGAAGCGTGCGCCTTTTTACCAGTTACCTCTATGAGGAGAGAGGCTATTCCTCTCCTTGATGAAACGAGACTTCCATCCTCTCTTCCAGGTTCGAAGGAGAGGCAGTACTTCGTATCCTTCCTCACTTCCTCGAAGACCTTTCTACTCCAGGGAGATCCAAGTTCCTCATCCAAATTCAGGACAACACATAAGTTCCCTTGTTTCTTTTCCTCCAAGAACCTTCTCAAAGCTTCTATTAGGACCACAATCCCTCCTTTCATATCTGCAACACCTGGTCCCAAAGCCTTATCGCCTTCTATCCTGAACGGCCTTCTTTCAGGTTCACCCTTTGGAAAGACAGTATCTAAATGTCCTATTAAGGTCGTGTAAGGGGATTTTCCCATGATCCCCAAAAATGCTCCATCTTTTTCTTCAACCCTGAATCCCAGATCTTTCAAAATCTCCGCTATAAATCTTGTTCTTTCCATCTTTTCTTCCTTATCCGCATCCCTACCAGTATCGGTGTTAACGAGTTTCTCGTACAGTTCTTTCCATCCCATTTTTGAAGCTCCTTTCCAAGCTTTCTGGTATATTCTATCACGTTGAAAGTTGCCGATAAAAGAAAGATTCTTTCTCTATTCTGTGAATAATCTTTCTACCACTTTATGTAACACTCTTATGATATATAATCGTTTGAACGAGGTGGTGGAGAATGCTTTTGATAAAGAAGTTCAAATTCGATTCAGCTCACAATCTCGTAAAGTATCATGGAAAATGCGAGAAGCTTCATGGTCACACTTACACCCTGGTTGTGATCCTGGAAGGTGAACCTGATGAGGAAGGACTCATCATGGATTTTTCAGAGTTGAAGAAAGTTGTGAAGGAAGAGATACTGAATGTTTTGGATCATTCTTACATAAACGATGTGATCGAACAACCCACGGCTGAGAACATAGCCATCTGGGTCTGGAAAAGGTTGGAGAAAAGGTTAAAGGGTCCTAACAGAAGGTTGTATGAAATTCAAATTTGGGAAACAGAAGAAAACGGGGTGATCTACAGAGGTGAAGAATTTAAAAGATGTCCAGAGTGAGAAGGATACAAGAAATATCCCTCTGAAAAAGGTGGGAGTTAGTGACCTTTCATGGCCCATAAAAGTTCTGGATAGAGAAAAAGGTTATCAGTACACTGTGGCTGAGATGAAAATATCTGTGGATCTGAAGCATGATATTCGAGGAACCCATATGAGCAGGTTCATAGAAGCTTTAGGAAACCTTGAAATGGTGAGTCCGAAGGCTCTGGAGAAGGCTTTGGACAATTTGAAGAAAAGTCTTGAAGCGGAGATCAGCCACATCGAGATGGAATTCCCCTACTTTATGTGGAAGGAATCCCCAAAGTCTAAAAGATTATCCCCTATGAGAGTGGATTGTAAGATTTTAGCTGAGAAAAAAGATAAATTTTCTTTGATAATAGGTGTCAGAGTTCCAATTCACACTCTATGCCCATGTTCCAAGGAGATCAGCGATTTTGGAGCTCACAATCAAAGGGCTTATGTGGACATAATGGTGAAGTCGAGAAAACTGATATGGTTCGAAAGTCTTGTGGAAATAGCAGAGAAAAGCGCGAGTTCTCCTGTATACACTCTGCTGAAGAGAACGGATGAGAAATTTGTGACAGAAAGTGCATTCATGAACCCCAAATTTGTGGAAGATGTTGCAAGGGACGTCGCTATCGCGCTTGAGAGAGATGACAGGGTAGAGTGGTACAGAGTGGAAGTTGTGAGTATGGAAAGTATACACAATCACAATGCATTTGCGTGTATCGAAAAGGGGTGGGTGAATGCTTCTGAGGTTGACGAATGAGGTGTTGTTGAGGGAAATTGAAAAGGTTGGAGCAGATCCATCCTCTTTCGGAATATTCCTTGAAAAATCCGAGATAGTACCTCTGAAATTCTTCAATTTACCGTCCCCTGGCGCAAATATAGTAAAACAGGAGATGCTTTCTTTAGGTGGAGATGCCGTTGTTCACAGAAATGTTGTGAATTGTAAGGTCGAAAGATCTGACATTATACTCCTTGGTACAAGGAAGCATTACAGAATGCTTGTAGAAAAGCTGAAACAGATGAACTACTTCGAACTCGATACTCTGAGAAAGGAACTGAAAAGATTCCTCAGCGATGATGGAAAAAGATCCATCCTTTTGAAAAATGGGAAGACTATGTCTTTTGACAGAACATTCATCATGGGGATAATAAACGTAACTCCTGATTCGTTTTACAAAGAATCGAGAAGGATGAGAGTAGACGAAATTTTAAAAACGGCAGAAAGGATGCTGAAAGATGGGGCTGACATTCTAGATGTTGGAGGAATGTCCACGCGTCCGGGATCGGATCCTGTGGAAGTTGAAGAAGAGTTGAAACGAGTTGTACCGGCTATAAAGGCTCTCAAGGAAAACTTTCCAGATTCTCTCATCTCCGTGGATACTTACAGATGGAGAGTGGCCAAGGAGGCTATCGATGCTGGAGCAGATATCGTCAACGATATAAGCGCTATGAGGTTCGATGAGAACATGAGTAGACTCGTGGCAGATACTGGTGTTCCAGTTGTTTTAATGCACATAAAGGGAACACCAAAAACCATGCAGGAAAATCCTCATTACGAAGATGTTGTTAGGGAAATATCGGAATATTTTGAAGAGAGAATAAATTACGCATTGTCCCAAGGGATATCCGAAAAAAGAATCATCCTAGATCCTGGTATAGGCTTTGGAAAAAGATTGGAAGACAATCTGGAGATACTCAGAAGAATCGAAGAATTCAAATCCTTTGGATTCCCAATTCTCATAGGGGCATCTAGAAAATCTTTCATAGGTCACATTCTAGATGATGTACCACCTGAAGATAGGCTCGAGGGAACCCTCGCAGTCGCTGCCTGGTGTTGTATGAAAGGAGTCGATATAATCAGGGTGCACGATGTGAAAGAGAACAAGAGGGTTTTGAGAGTGGTAGAAAAACTAAAAAATCCTTAGATCCATCCTGAACATAGACATAGTATCTTCAAGAGGATCAGAGCTATGAGATTTTGAGGGTGAGTATGAACGATTACCCTTTTACCCGTCTTCCATTCCAGAGATTTTGCTTGCACCATGAGGTACGTTGGAAACTCACTCATCACTTCTTCGGATCCTGCCAGAATCTCATAACAGCAAGCCAATAAGCGACTCTTTGAACTTCTTCTATTTCTGTCATCTCTTCTTCTACAGCATCCCCATGACATCATCTCCCTTACAAAGTGTCATCATTGTCTCTTTATCGTTACCACCTTACTGTTCAAAATTTTTTAAATGTACATCATGATTAAGATTCAAGAGTTCGTGATAAATTAAAAAACATGAAAGAATACAAGAAATTCGCTTTAATCGAGTTTCTCATCTACTCAATAGTTTCCTCTTACGCTCTTCTGAGTCAGTATTTCGCGGAAGTGGGCTTTTCTTCCTCGCAGATAGGAATTTTGATGTCTTTGATGCCGATCAATTCTCTGATCACAAATCCATTGTACTTCAGGATAGCTGAGAAGAAAGGGAAGGTCTTCATATTGAGGGTGCTGATACTCCCCACCATCTTTTTCCTCTGGCTTGTATTCCTCTCAAAGGGTTTCCTTCACAAGTTAATATTCATGGCGTTTCTAACCTTCTTCTTACCCGGAATAATTCCGATGGCAGAATCCCTTGCTATAGAGAAGATACCTTCGTACGGCAAGGTCAGATTGTGGGGAACAGTTGGATTTCTGGTATCTGCCTTTTCTTTGGGAATCCTTGTGAGGTTTTCCTTCGTATTCATATTCCTGTGGATGACATCTATTCTGGCCTTGATTTTTGTGATCTTCAGAAATGTAAGAGATACCAGTGTTTCCATCGAAAGAAGAGAACGCACGAGGGTACCTGGTTCTTTCCTTTTGATCCTTCTTTTCGTCATTCTTGGAATAAGCTCCAATTATTTCAATTTTGTCTTCCTTCCGGTTCTTTTCAAACTCAGAAATTACGATGTTTCACTTGCCGGAGTGACTATCTCTCTCATGACGACAACAGAAATTCTCTTTCTCATTTTCTCAGAGAGAATTCTCAGGTTCATGGGAACAAGACTTCTCTTCAATTCGGGGTTGTTGGTTATAGGTTTAAGGCTTCTTCTTGTCCCGCTTCTAAAAAATCCGTTATCTGCCATGCTCATTCAGTTTCTGCATGGATGGACTTACATTGTCATATATTACGCCGTCATGCAGATGATACAGAGCGAACTACCCCTCAAAAGCAGAACGATAGCTCGTACACTTTTCTGGATGACACTTCAAGGGTTTGCACCGATAACGGGATCATCGCTCGGTGGATTTCTCTCTGAAGCCATCGGTATATCTCAGACATACTATCTTTTGGGAACAGCTACTCTTACCTCAGCTTTCGTATTCTTTCTCTTGCGGAGAAAGCTTTGAAAGAGATCTTCTAGGTGAGTACATGCTACCCGATGATTATGAAAACCTTGTGAAACTTCGAGAGAAATTTTAACGAGTCGATGATTTTAAAATCTTAAAGATTTTGTGGTATTATTATTTTGGTGTTTTAATAATAGGAATAATATTTCATTATATGAAATCAACGATGAGGAGGTATCGATATGAAAGTGGTGGAAAAGTTCGGTAGGATCTTGCTTCCTCTCATAACACCTTTTAAGGAGGATTCCTCAGTCGATTACGAAACAGCTAGAAAAGCAGCGAAATTCGTTGTTGAAAAGGGGTATTGTGACTCTTTGATAATATCCGGAACGACGGGAGAGTTCCATTCCTTAACCTTCGAAGAAAGGGTTAAATTGTTTGAAGAGATAAAGGATGAGATAGGAGATAGTGTGCCACTCATCGCAGGAACTGGTACGATATCTACAAAGGAAACGGTGGAACTCACCAAAGAAGCTGAAAGAATCGGGTATGATGCTGCTATGGTCGTGGTACCCTACTACTGTCATCCAACCCAGGAGGGAATCTACCAGCACTTCAAAGAAGTTGCTAAAAACACGTCTCTTCCAGTAATGATCTACAACATACCTCTCTTTGTGAATGAAAATATCTCACCGGGCACTGTTGCAAAGCTTTCAGAAATAGAGAACATAGTGGCGGTGAAGGAAGAAGCCGGTATAAATCCGTTGCAGACGATGGAATTCATCAAAAAGACCGATGGGAAAATAACGGTTTACTCTGGCGATGATTTGATGGTTCTTCAGGTTATGACCCAAGGAGGCGTTGGCGTTGTCAGTGGAGGAGCTCACATCGCCGGTGATATCGAAAAAGAGATGATAAACGCTTTCCTTGAAGGGAACAACGATCTAGCTGTTGAAAAATTCCATACTCTGTACGATCTCTTCACAGCCTTTCATGGAGTTAACAGAAATAGGGTGAATCCAACTCCCCTTGTCAAAGCGGCATTTGAGATGATCTCAGGGCTTCCCACATCAAACGTGAGACCTCCTTTAACACCAGCAAACGATGTCGAAAAGGATTTACTCAAGCAAGTCTTGAAGAAGATAGGAAAATTGAGCTGAGGAGGACGTTTCGTTGAAAGCTAAAAGAATAAAATTGGTATCTGAAGGTCTCCTCTTGGAGACTTTTATACTTTAAAGATATCAAAGATTATATCACTTCGTCAGATTGGAAAGAGGGAACCAGATTAGATCGGAGATAATACTAAATTCACTGTTTGCTATTACAAGGCCATTTTCTCCGTCAGCTATGTACACACCGTCTTCATCAGCCCAAACACCATAGGATACACCTTGAGTGTCTATCGATGTTATCTTTTGAGGAGTTTGTGGATTCGATATGTCGAATACATGCACTCCTGAGTATTCTGCAGAGATGTAGAGGTAATTCCCATGAATCATCAAACTGTGTGTGGAGCCCACAACAGGTATTTTTTTGACTTCCCGAGGGTTCCCTGGATCGTTGATATCGATTACTACCAGTCCATTCCGGCCGCATGATGCGAAAGCGTAATCCTCCAGCACGGCAACATCTCTTATCGTTGAAAGGTTGTCAGAACTCAAAGAACCAAGGAGCTGAGGTGATGATGGTGTTGAGACATCGAATATCAAAAGACCGTTGCCTTCATCTGCTACGTATGCTACATTTCCTTCAAGGTATATTCCAACGGCGTTACCTTCTGTTTCATATTCCTCTACTACCTCCAGATCCTCCACATCAACGATTTTTAATCCTTCTGTATCAACCACATATGCATAACTTCCCTGAACGTCGATGTCCCAAATGTAGGTATCCGGTAAATATCCAACCGAAGCAGGATTTTCGGGATTTTCAACATTTACCACGACTAATCCATTTCCGTAATCTGCTATGTATGCATAATTTCCTGAAATTGCTACAGATTTTGCTTCTCCTTCTGAATTCATCTGTCCCACTATCTCAACTGCATTGAAATCCACGATCGTAAGCCCGACAACACCATCTGCTATGTAAACGTAGTTGTCTTTTTTCATAACATGATACGCTTTCCCACCCTTGTTGAAGTGCTCTATCTCTTCGGGACTACTTGGATTCGAGACATTCACCACTACCATTCCATTCTCTCCTTCCGCTATGTACGCTAAATTCTGGTGAACTATCACATCTTTTGCAAATCCTTCCATTTCTAGGCTTCCCAAAATCTCAAGGTTTTCGCAGTCTATAATTTTCAATCCATCGTCACCACATGTTATGTAAGCGAGATTTCCGGAAATCCACATCCCCGAGCAGTACACATCAAGAGAATCTTCGACGTAAGGACTTGTCGGCGTTGAAACGTTCACGATGTAAAAACCACTGGAACTTCCCACAAAGGCTTTATCTTCTGTAACCCATATGTCGAATGTCTCACCCTTTATGGATAATTGAGCCGCCAGTTTAGGATCATCCGGATCCGAAACATCCACAACCGTTAATCCTCCACGACCACCCACAACGTATGCGTAGTGTCCCTTCACCCAAACTTTCTGTGCGTATCTTTCAACAGGAAAGTACCCCTTTTTTACGGGAGCGTTTGGGGTTGAAACATCGACGATGGTCAAACCATCCATGTTCGTAACGTACGCATAATCGTTTGAGACGAAGACATCAACAACTTTTCCTTCTATATCGACAGATGGTACTTTTTGAGGTTTCTGAGGATCCGAGATGTCGAATATCAAGAGTCCACCGAACCCATCAGCCACATACAGGTAATTTTCATCCATGAACACGCTAAAGCACCATCCGCTGGTATCCTGATTTGCTAGTATATGGGGATTTTCTGGGTCTTCAACATCGATTACAAAAAATCCCTCAGGTCCTCCTGCTCCATAGATCACTTCCATCTGTGATTTTTCCCCGGTTGGAATCCCCGAAGGAGCGCACATGGTCATGAGGAAGGATAATGTGATCAATACCATCATCATGAAAAATCTTTTCATGGAGGATCACCCCACGTTTCGTGATAGGGATCTTTCAAGATTATAATATAAAACGATAGTGAATGTGAAAAAATAGACATTCCTTCCTGAGGTGGAGGAATTTTCTGACACCGAGGGGGGAATAATCCCCTTCGGTTGTGAAGGGGATTTTTCATAAGGGGAGTGAGATTCCATGAAGATGCCAGATGCTGGTTTCAGAAAGTACATAGTTATAGCTGGAAGAAGGAACGTTGGGAAATCGTCTTTCATGAACGCACTCGTTGGACAGGACATATCCATCGTCAGCGATGTTGCAGGAACAACCACGGACCCTGTTTACAAGAGCATGGAACTATCTCCCATAGGTCCTGTAACCCTCATAGACACACCTGGACTCGATGATGTGGGGTCTCTTGGAAGACTCAGAATTGAGAGGGCAAGAAGGGTTTTCTACAGAGCAGATTGTGGAATATTGATAGTGGATGATCAACCTTCCCAATACGAGGAAGATATCACGTCCCTTTTTAAGGAAATGGAAATTCCTTTTGTGATAATCGTGAACAAATCGGATATCCTGAAGGATAGAGCGGAGGAATTGAAGAGATTGTACGAGAACAAGTACGATGCAAAAGTTCTCGTTGTCTCTGCAAGAAGAAGGGAAGGGTTCGATAGCATAGGTGAGATTCTCCACAGTATACTGCCAACTGATGAGGAGATACCATATCTTGGAGACCTCATAGATGGAGGAGATCTCATTGTCCTGGTAGTTCCCATAGATCTTGGTGCCCCCAAAGGAAGACTAATAATGCCTCAAGTTCACGCCATAAGAGAAGCTTTGGATAGAGAAGCGATTGCACTCGTTGTGAAGGAGAGAGAGCTCAGATACACTCTGGAGAATATCGGTATGAAACCAAAACTCGTTGTTACAGATTCTCAGGTTGTTATGAAAGTCGTATCCGATATACCGGATGATGTGGAGCTCACAACGTTTTCGATCTTGGAATCGAGGTACAGAGGGGATCTGAGTTATTTCGTGGAGAGCGTGAAGAAAATAGAGGAGCTTCAAGATGGTGACAAAGTGGTGATAATGGAGGGATGCACCCACAGGCCTTTAACTGAGGATATAGGACGTGTGAAGATACCAAGGTGGCTTGTTAACCATACAGGGGCAAAGATCGAATTCAAAGTCATTGCAGGGAAAGAGTTTCCTGACGTTGAAGAGCTGGAAGGAGCAAAACTCATAATACACTGTGGAGCGTGTGTTCTCAACAGATCGGCCATGATGAGAAGGGTTAGAATGTCGAAAAGATTGGGTATCCCCATGACCAATTACGGTGTTACGATCTCTTATCTCCACGGTGTTTTGGATAGAGCGATCAGAGTTTTCAAAAAGGAAGTGGAAGTGTGAGAATTGAAAAAGATTACCTTGGAGAGCTCGAGATAGATGATGAGGTGTACTACGGCGTTCACACGAAGAGAGCCCTTTTGAATTTTCCAGAAACGGGCGAGAAGATGGACGAAAAGTTCATATGGGCTTATTTCATGGTGAAAAAGGCATGTGCCATTCTGAATGGAGAACTGGGATACATCAATGAGAAGATAAGGGATGCTATAGTGAAAGCGTGCGATGAATGGAAGGAGCTCAGAAAACACGTTGTTGTCGATCCTCTTGTTGGAGGTGCTGGAACGTCCATAAACATGAACATAAACGAGGTCATCGCAAACAGAGCTACGGAAATCCTTGGAGGGAAAAAGGGAGAATACCTGGTTCATCCCATAGACCATGTGAACCTTCACCAATCCACGAACGATACCTTTCCAACGGCTGCGAAGATCTCTGTTATCGTGAGACTCAGAGAACTCATCGAAGGTGTGATAAAGCTCCAGGAGGCTGTTCAAGAGAAGGAAAAGCAATTCTACAGTATAAGAAAACCTGGAAGAACTCAACTCATGGATGGCCCCCCCATAATGTTGGGACAGGAATTTGGAGCCTTTGCCGACGCACTGGCCAGAGACAGGTGGAGACTTCACAAGGTTGAGGAGAGGATCAGGAGTGTGAACATAGGAGGGACAGCCATAGGGACAGGAATAGGAGCTCCGAAGGATTTCATACTCAAGATAACTGAGAAAGTTAGAGAAGTGACGAAGGTGAAAATAGCGAAAGCTGAGAATCTGATAGACGCTACACAAAACTGGGACGTTTTCTCAGAGATCCATGGTCTTTTGAAATCGCTCGCCGTGAACCTTTACAAGATATCGAACGATATAAGACTCCTCTCAAGTGGCCCGAATACTGCGATAGGTGAGCTCATCCCTCCCAAAGTTCAGGCAGGAAGTTCCATAATGCCTGGAAAAATAAATCCTGTGATACCAGAGTATGTGATGCAGCTCTGTCATGTTGTCTTTGGAAACGACGTCATAATAACCCATTGTTGCTCTCTTGGAAACCTGGAATTGAATCAATTCGCTCCCGCCATCGTTCATTTCACCCTGAAATCATTGAAACTTCTGAACAAAGCTTGCCTTTCACTCAGGGAATACGTTTTGAAGATAGAAGCTAACGCCAAGCGATGCGAGGAGAATCTGAAGAGATCCACATCGAATCTCACACCACTCATAAAAATATTCGGATATGAAGAGGTTTCAGAGGCCATCAGAAAAACGAATTGGGATTTCGCAAAGACCTTGAAAATTTTAGCGGAGAAACATGACATGTCCTATGATGAACTTTTGAAAAGATTGAATCTGAGGAAAATGACAGGCCTTGGATATGCTCTGTAAAAGTTTCAAAATTCAGTGAAAAGCTATGTGGTGAGAAGATATAAGCATATACTGAAGAATAATCGATAGAAATCGGGGATAATCTTCAAAAATGGATTTTGATGATTTGTTGGTAATTTTTTAATATATCTAGATGGTGATTCAACTATTATTTTTTGCCTATTTATTGAGAATTGATTCACCTTACCTAAGAAGGTGTAAAAAATGAGAATACAATCAGAGAATCTGAAAAAGAATGTAAAGGAAAGAATGCTGGAAGCAGCTGAGCAACTTTTCGCCGAAAGGTGTTTCAGTGATGTTTCCATCCTCTCGATAACGAGAAAAGCCAACGTCAGCAACGGATCGTTTTATAGATATTTCTCTTCTAAAGAAGATATTCTGAAGGAAATTGTTGAAGAAGCTTTCAACAGGCTCGATGTTTCGTTGAAGGTACGAGGAAAGTGCTTGGAAAGTAAATTGATGAGATTGATAGAGGACTACCTATATTTCGTGGAGGATAACACTCTCCTGTGCAAAGTTCTCCATGAGGCGGAATACATAGAAACGAGTATCTTTAAAAATCTGAAGAGGATTCTCATGGGGAAACTATCTGAAATTGGTTTTAAAGCTGACGAAACCGTTTTCTGGTTTTTCTGGGGATCTATAAGGTTTTTTGCAGTATGGTCCTATTTTTGGAAGAAAAAGACCATAGATGAAGATAATTTCAGAGATCTTATGGATTTCCTATTCCATGGTGTGGATCCTGATCAGCATCAACTCGATTTGGGAGTCTTCAATGTCACCATAGAGCCTGTTGAGCTTGAACAAGATACCACGAAGATGAAGATACTTCAAAGTGCCGAAAAGCTTTTCGGTGCTTTTGGATACAAGAAGACACAGATCTCAGATATAACGAAAAATGCCGGATTCGCTCAAGGTACCTTCTATCTCTATTTCAAAACGAAGCAGGATGTGTTGAAAGAACTCGTCATCAGAACTAACAAGGCTTTTCGAAAAACATTAAAAAACGTGATATCCAATTTCAAGGATAGAAGAGATGCGGAAATAGCAGGATATTACGCCTTTCTGAAATTTTTTAGAATGCATCCCGATATGTACAAAATCGTTCGAGAAGCGGAATTCGTGATACCTGAAACGAGCCTTTGGTATTACGAGAAAATTCATCAAAGTTATCTGAAACCGCTGAAGGAATCCATGGATAAGGGGCAACTGAGGCTGATCAAACCTGAAAACCTGGCAGTTTTCCTCATGGGTATCGGTCACTTCATGGGAATGGAGTTGATCGTCTTCGAAAAACACTCTGAAGAGGATTTCAAAAAATTTTTGATGGAGCTCTCTCCAACTCTTTATAAAGGCATCAAGGGGGGATGAAATGAAGTGGGGAAAAGAATATGAAATGAAAAAAGTGAGTATTGAAGAGATCCTTAGAATTCTTAAACCCGGTATGACGATAGTTGCAGGTATGACACCCATGGAACCTCAACTTTTCCTTTCACATCTTCATAAAGCCAATGCTGATAGCGTTTCTATTTTCACGTGTCTGAACATCAAAGACTACGATTTTTACCTTGACGAGGCTTACGAAGGAAGATTTATAAACAATTCCTGGTTCTATGGACCATCAAATCGAGAGGCCGTTAAGAAGGGTATCAAAACGGTTACCTACGTTCCAAACAATCTTCATCAAGCTGGTACCAACCTGATATCCTCCAGGAAGATCGATCTTTTCGTTGGTGTTGCCTCACCCATGGACAAAAATGGTTTTCTCACGCTCTCTGCAAGTGTAGTTTATGAAAAAGATGTACTAGAAGCTGCCGAGATGGTAGTTCTTGAAGTCAATCCAAATGCTCCGAAGACACATGGTGATACTCACGTTCACATAAGGGATGTGGACTTTATTGTGGAGGTTGACTATCCTCTTCCTGAAATTTCCCCAGTTGAACCCACCGATGTTGAGAGGAGAATAGGGGAAAACATCGCTAACCTGGTAGAAAATGGTTCCACGATACAGCTCGGAATAGGTGGGATACCGAATTCCGTTGCTTTGTTCTTAAAAGACAAAAAAGATCTGGGGATCCATACAGAGATGCTCACGGACTCGATGATAGATCTCTTCGAAATGGGAGTTATAACGAATAAGAAGAAAACGCTATGGCCTGGTAAATTCATCTGTACTTTCGCTTACGGCTCTAAAAAAATGTACGAGTTCATAGATGACAACCCCGCCGTTCTCTTTTTAAGAGGTAGGTACGTTAACAACCCATACATCATCGCTCAGAATGAAAAGATGGTGAGTATAAACACGGCGATCATGGTGGACCTCACAGGAAACGTTTGTTCAGAAGCCGTAGGTACAAGACATTACAGTGGAACAGGAGGACAACTCGACACCCACAGAGGAGCGGTGATGAGTCGTGGAGGGAAAGGAATAATCGCTTTGAGATCCACAGCCAAGAATGGTACAGTGTCGACAATCGTTCCCTTGCTTCCAGAGGGATCTCCTGTGACCGTTCCAAGGCAAGATGTAGATTATGTGGTAACAGAATACGGAGTGGCGCATTTACGAGGTAAAACTGTCAGAGAAAGGGTGCTGGAGCTCATCAACATAGCCCATCCAGATTTCAGAGGTTTTCTCAAGAAGGAAGCTCGGAAAATTGGATACCTGTGAGGTGAAAGCGTGAAGGATGTTTTCATACTTGGTGCCAAAAGGACCCCCATTGGAACCTTTGGTGGATCTTTGAAGGATATCCCAGCCCCCAAGCTAGCGGCTTTGGTAATTAAAGAATCTTTGAAGCAGGCAAAAGTCTCCCAGGAAGAAGTGGATGAGGTCATAGTTGGAAACATCCTGATGGCAGGACAAGGGATGGGACCAGGAAGACAGGCTTCGATCTATGCAGGAATACCTTCTGAGGTTCCCGCCTATACCGTTAACATGATGTGTGCAAGTGGTATGAAATCCATAATGATAGGTTCAACAGACATCGCTCTGGGTGAGGCGGATCTGGTTGTTGCTGCTGGAATGGAGAACATGTCCCAGGCCCCTTTTTTGGTTCCATACAAAGTGCGATTCGGTGCCAAATTCGGGAATATGGAGCTTTTAGATCATATGATATGGGATGGCCTCAGGGACGTCTTCAACGGTATCCACATGGGGTTAACAGCGGAGGTGTTGGCAGAAGAATTCGAAATAACTAGAGAGGAACAGGATATGTTCGCTTATGAGAGCCAGATGAAGGCAAGGAAAGCCATAGAAGAAGGGAGATTCAAAGAAGAAATAGTGCCAGTCGAAGTCGTTGAGAAGAAGGAGAAAAGAATTTTCAGTATCGATGAGCATCCAAGACCCAACGTGACTCTTGAGAAACTTTCAAACCTCAAGCCTGTGTTCAAAGAAGGCGGAACCGTGACAGCTGGAAACGCGAGTGGCATAAACGACGGGGCCAGCTCTGTTATTCTCGCAAGTGAAGAATTTGTCGAAAAGAAAGGGTTGAAACCTCTTGCAAGAATCGTGGCGTGGTCTCAAGCAGCTGTTGACCCTCTGAGAATGGGACTTGGCCCTGTTCCGGCAACCGAAAAAATCTTGCAAAAAGCGAAACTCAGTTTCCAGGATTTAGAGCTCATAGAGTTGAACGAAGCCTTTGCCGCTCAGAGTTTAGCTGTTATTAAAAAATGGTGCGAGATCTTTGGCGTCTCCAAAGATTGGATCATGAGCAGATTGAACGTCAACGGTGGTGCAATAGCGCTGGGTCATCCCATAGGAGCGAGTGGAAACCGGATAGTTGTAACGTTGATTTATGAGATGAAGAGAAGGAATCTGAAAATAGGGCTTGCAACTCTATGTGTTGGTGGAGGAATGGGTACATCCCTCCTGATTGAGATGCTTTAAGGAGGTGATAGTGTGAGGCTCAAGGATAAGGTAGCGATAATAACAGGGGCAGGAAGAGGGATAGGGAAGGAAGCGGCTAGATTGTTTGCGAAAGAAGGGGCAAGGGTGATAGCATGCGATGTTATGGAGGAATGGGTGAAGGGATTGGGAGAGG
>Ga0190315_1000684_pt1 | contig 15658 bp, 16 predicted proteins | sample 48701101_MG_FD_161673 | JGI IMG/M metagenome (GOLD analysis project Ga0190315, IMG submission 161673) | Hydrothermal vent sediment bacterial communities from Southern Trench, Guaymas Basin, Mexico - 4870-11-0-1_MG | ecosystem: Environmental > Aquatic > Marine > Hydrothermal vents > Sediment ...
TCAGCCAAGGAAATAAGTTTCCTTGAATGGACAACCAGTATTGGGATAAAGTTTCTTTAAGTTGATTCATCTCAAAATCTCCAGAATAATTTTGGTATTGCTTAAACTATATTTTATTATTATACTACAGAATATTGTATTTGATAAGCTGAAAAATATCGTTTTTGGAGAATTTTGCAAGAACCTCATTATTATTAATTATAATATATATAGTAATGTGCGCTTTTCAAAATTATCCCCATGTTATCTGTTGTTAATTAATTTGATAGGGAGAGTAAATATGACCCGATTTTTTTTGATGGGGTTTAGTGTATTATTGTTACTCTTTTCTGCATGTAATAGTGTTATAAAACACGCACCCTCATCGCAGGAAAAAATAACTGAACTACAAAACAACCTAGATCGCATTAGGGGGGCCCCCGCCATAGATACTCAAGGGCGGCCCACAGGTAAAAATGTTTGGGCACAACTTGGGAAAAAATGTCCGGGTGAAACAGAGTTTCATAAGAGATATTGTCCTAAAATACAAGAGCTTGAATCGCAGATTGCCTTACACAAAGCGCGTGCCAATACGACCGTTGCCCATAGAGGTAATAGGGAGATATTCCCAACAATCTCATCTACGACAAGCTCGGCCCCTCAATCTTTAGTAGGCGCTGATAGGAGAGCGGATGATAACGCAGAACACTCTCCACAAATACCACAACACAATTGTCAGGGAATCCCGCCTGATGTCGCACCGCAGGTTCTGAAATTCCTAAGCTGTCCAGTTGTTCAAATACTGGCACAGCCTGATAGTGTGGAAAGTTATCGGGTACAATCTAAACCTGATCCCAATGTAGCTGCCGAAAAGAGATTAGGTCGTTTTCCCATTGAAGTGGATGGAAAGGGGCAGAATATTGAAGGCCCCAATTTAACCAAGCTCCAAAAATTGCTGTTCACTGAAAACAGCTACGTTTTTGGCAGTGAAAAAAGATGTCGATTTCGTCCTGAGATGGGATTGCATTTTGTGAAAGGTCAGGATGCGGTAGAGGTCCTTTTCGCGGTACCGTGTCGTCTCTGGTTGTTTGTGCATGGTAAGGAAGAGAAATTGGAAGATTTTGATCGAATTGTAGGCCAATTAACATTCCTTAATGCGTTATTGACAAAACGCCCTGTAACACAAGAACCTGCCCATGATGAAACGTTTGAAGAAACTTCTACAGAGGCAGAAGAAATTTATACAGAGGAGGAGGAACAAGGACAACTACGACCTATTGGCACCATACAGGGGCCGGCAGACATTCCATAGGAACCGCTACAGCAATACCCAAGATTTCTGTAGTTACTTTATCATTAATTATAGGTTGGCATTATGAAAACAAAATTCGTTCATTTTTTCGTAATTTTCAGCTTTTTGTTTTTGTCGGCTTGTGGAACATCTCCAAGGCCACCTTATTCAAAACCAAATCCAACTATTTCTACAGGAGAAAGCAATACTCCTACGTTTAGTGGAAAAATTTTCACTCATCCTGGAAGTAGCAGAGATGGCGCGACGCTTCACGCCGTTATCGTCGCGGACACGAATGACTCTAGCGTTGGTAAAAGTGTCAAAGTTGATTTGACTAACATGCAGAGTTTATTAGGGGATATTTCTCGACACACCGGCCTGGCAACCGCTGGAAAGTCAGTAAGTGGGCGTGAATTATCCCGTGGTAATGTGATGACTGCTATCAATAGTCTCTCAATCAAATCAAATGATGTGGTGATTTTTTACTATTCTGGACACGGATTTAATCCGGGTAACAGTAAATGGCCAGGTATGGATTTAAAAAATGGTCGTTTAACCCTTAAAAAGGTGAGAAACACGCTTCAACAGAAAAATCCACGTCTTCTTATCGTGATAGCCGATACGTGTAATGGTTTTACTCGTGGGGCTGAAGGCGGCTTTCGCTATTCAAAGGCTGCGGAAAAACAGAAGAATTATCGGGAACTGTTTTTGAAATACCGTGGCACTATCACGGCATCTAGTTCCAAGCCAGGACAATTCTCGCGGGGTAATAAAATTATAGGGGGATACTACACAGATGCCTTGTTGATAAATCTCAGTAAAGAACTGGCATCATTAAATAGGCCTAGTTGGCAAGCATTGATGAAACGTGCTAATAAACCCATTACGAAAGATGGATTTCTACAAGAGCCTCAATCTAAGGTTCAAGTTGAATACAGGGGAAATACTCCCACCACCCAAATACAACAAACACCTCACGTAGAAGTGTCTCCAGGGCAGGATGCTACGATAACATGCCAATCCTATTTTAAAGAAAGTGGACAGGAATGTTGTCGACTTACTAATGGTCAAAAACGTTGCTGGGCGGATGATTAAAGAAAAGGCTGTCAAGCGATGTTAATAAAGGTGCGTTTTAGCGGATCAGTAACGCACCGCATTGACCCAATTATTGAATAAGGAGTAGTATGCTTTATGAAGAGTCATTTTCTTATCCTATTTAGTTTGTTATTCTTATCGGCGTGTATTGGAGCGTCATCTTCAAGACAAGTTATTGGCACTGTTTCCGCAACAGAAGGTGCGACAGTAATATGCAAAACTCCCCACGATGAACAAGGATGCTGTGAGCTTACAAATGGTGAAACTTATTGCAGTCCTGATGACTAGCATTCCTAATGGCTAAAAAACAGAGGTTGATATTGATAATGCCTTTGATATAAGTCCATAGTGCGTTAGGAACGTGCATGAAATATAAATAGCCATACAAAAATGCGCTATTCCATTGTCATTGTTGTATTGATAAAAAGTTGATTAAGTTATTTTATGCGCGTTCCTTAGCTAAGGCATAACACATTTTGCCTGATATTTTTAATTCCTGAATGAAAAGTCGTCTGCTTTATGAAAAATATAAACTTGATTAATTTTATTAGTTTATGTAGTGTTTTGTTTTTATCAGCTTGTGGTGGCACTTCACCCCTAAGACAAACTCAACATTGGGGTGGGGCTACGCTTCACGCGATTATCCTTGCAGATACCAATGACACAAGTATTGGTAAAAGTGCCGAAGTGGATTTGCAGAAAATGGGAGGCTTGGTGGAATCCATTTCCGGTCATACTGGACTGAAAACAAGGAAATACTATCTTTCTGGCAATAACTTCACCTACCACAATATCACGACAACTTTAAATGAACTGTCAATTATGGGAAATGATGTGGTTATTTTTTATTATGCAGGCCATGGTAAAAATCCTGAAACGAAAACAAGATGGCCTTCTATGAGCATAGAAGAAAATTTTTTAGACTTCAAATCTGTTGTCAATACACTGGAGTCTAAAAATCCGCGTCTTTTTTTGGCTTTTGCAGACACATGTAATGGATTTAGCAATGATAGATTTTATTTTTCACAACCAAGAACATCTGCCCGTGGCATGGAAAGAACAGAGAATTATCGACAGCTTTTTCTTAATGCTCAGGGTTATGTGATTGCTTCTGGTGCTAAGCCCGGGCAATTGTCTTGGAGTAATTCCAAAGATGGTGGTTTTTTCACTAATCAGTTTTTATGGAATTTGGAGACAGAACTGGCTTCGCGCAGTAAACCAAGTTGGACGGCTATTATAAAACGTACGAAAAGGCCTATAAATGTACCAAGTGGCGATTTGCAAGAACCGCAATACAAAGTGAATATTGTAGGAGAAACATCGCTGGTAACAACACCTGCCATCGGCCATGATAATGATTTGGATGGTGAAAATGATTTAGAATTTCAGTGGTTGTTTGAAAAACCACAGCATCCGTCGCAAAATGAGTCTGATGATACAATATGGCATTAGTAGTGATTGGTGCAATAATGCAAATACTGTTAGTGTAGGAAAACGAAAATTTCCAGATGTTTTTTGGTGGATGAAAGTGCTTCTATAATTTGATTAGGAAATTTCTACTCTCCTGTCGTTAAAATAAGAAGTGTTTTGCTATTGTTATAGTTTTAATACATAGTAAAACGACTTGTTTAAATAAGTTGTGATTCATCAATAAAAATCCCGTTTTTAAGATTTAATTGCTGGGCCTCGTCAAAGTCCGATATAAGTTATTGATTTAATAACGATATATGGAAATTATTTAAAACAATATTTAAAAAACCGTCACTTAGAATTTATGCTTTCCTGTATCGTTGGACGGGAAAAAAAACTAAAATAATCAAACGGTTAATCTCAACTTTGACGGGGCCCTGATTTTATTGAGCAAATGATAGAATATTAGAGTTTATACCAACTTAACACAACTTATTGATTTTATGAAAATTCCTATTTACTATAAAACTAATGAAATCAAGCATTTAAAGTTAATAGGTATAATGTCTATTATATTTGTTAATAGTAGCAAAGAACTAGGAGGTAAAATGAAGAAAAATTGCTTTAGACGATGGAAAATAAGCGGGCTATTTTCCGGATTATTAGTGATTACTCTCACCTTTATGCCATTGATAAGTCAAGCAATGTCTAAAGCGGAACTCGTACCCTATGTCGCTAAACAATTAGGGGTTTCTGAAAGAGTGGCAAATGCTTTTATTGATTATGTGCGTGATTTTGTGTTTGATATACAGAACAATTTTACGAAGATTGCTTCCCATGAGACACCCCAATACACCAAGAATTCTCTGGTTACTCAAACGATAGAAGATTATTTCAAGCATCCTGTTGAATCTCAAGTACAAGTGTCCAGTTTAAATACCAAAAGGATAAACAGTTATGCTGTACAGACTTATTTAAGAAGGCTGTCTCGGCTTGCTCTTGAACGTTATGACACGGTAAAACTCTATTTTCACAAAAGTTATTTGTCTATGGGGCCAATAAAGAAATTTTCTGAAAAGGGTCACAAAATTTACGAATTCAAAATTGATATGTGGCAAATGTTCAAAGGCTGTAGACATGACTGGAAGGTTTGTTACGAGGACTACACAAAGAAGGGTTTTCATATTGTTTTAGTGCCAGAAAGAGGTTCTTGGGGAATGAAAGTTTATGCGATCACTGCGGATAAAACAGTTGCTTCATACGTTGAAGATGGGCAAAGACGACTACCACCATGGCGTTAGTGATGAAAACCGGCTTCAATTTTATAATGCCGTATATAGTTATTCAAAACAATTCTATTTTTACTAAATAGCTGTCATGTTTTTAAAGCATGACAGATTTTACTTAAACTAAATAAATACACATAAATCTTTTAGCGTTTTTGGACAAAAAAACATAAGTTTTTTTCAAAAAATTGTAGTGGTCAACAGGATGTTAAACAGAAAATGAAGGGACGAACAAAGTCTAAAAACTTGATAGAACGCTGATTGTACTGATTGTCATGATTTACGCTGATTAACATCGATCTGTTCAACATCAATCTGACCACTACATTTTTTTCAAATAATATTAAATTCTAAGAATGTTAAAAAATTTTTGTGTATCTAAATGCGGTATAACAACTCACCAAAGGAGAAAAGTCAAAAAACTATGAACAAAATGCTACTCGTTGCCCTACTATTAATTTTAGAGGGGTTATTATCTACTGTCACTTTTGCAGAGCCACAAAAATGTAGATTGACTGTGCTGGCAACACCTTTTGACAGTACGATCAAGATAATGGATATAGGACCTAAATATTATCCAGGTATTTTGCTGGAATGTGGGTGGCATAACATTTTGGTAGAGAAACCTGGATACATCTCATTCCGAGGATCGGTAGAAGTCATTCATCAAGAAGGCCAAATATCAGTGCCTTTAGACAAAATTAGCCATTCCACTTTCGAGGCTGTTAAAGCTGGTACGCTTGAACACAAGGAGAAGACACTTAGCGTACTGGATAATCTTTTCCAAAGCCGTCAGGCTGATTATCTGGACAAGATATCTACTTCTCACTTTCAACAATCTAAGTGGTACAAGGAATTGCAAAAGTATGTTGAATCGTACCACCTGAACTTGAACCACGCCTCTGAAACAGCTACCCAAGAGTTCATTATTAATGGGAATGATAGACATGTTTTGGTTGTGGATTTTGATCAATCCAAGGAAACCAATTTATGGTATATCGCTGACGCTTACGTTAAAAAGGGCAGACAACAGCAAGTTTTTACTAGGCGGGGATTTAGACCAAACGAATTTGAACGCCATTTTTCTGCGCTGGTTCAAAAAATTCAGAATGGACAAATTTGGCCTTACTACAGCCTAGCGCCTCATGGTAAGTTGAACAGCAGTTTTTTTAAAGGCAAAACGCTATCCCTGTCCAGAGAAAAGAGTATTAAGGTAAAGGATATCATTATCCATGACGGCAACAACAGAATAATTGACGTTATTTTTTTGACACTCAGATATTACCCAGCGGGCTATAGAGAGGGTGCTATTTACAAAAGTGGCTGGTTAATTGATGGTGGTGGGCCAGTGAAAGCCCTCTATAACCCTGGTGAAAACCTTTATCTTGATATTATTACTAATCAAGATTTAGATTTGAATGCGCCAAACGAAGGTTTGATTTTCTTTAACTTGGGAGAATTAGACTAGATAAGTTCTGGTTTCAGAACACTGATGTTTGAAAAATATCAAATAACAGGCAATACTTTTCTGGGGAGCTAATTCATAAATGACATCGTAAAATAACTTTCTCCAATTTCGCTTGGGGAAAGTTATTTTTTTTTTTGCAATTTTTTCAGATTTTTATGAACATTATTATTACAAGCAGAATATTTGCAGTTTTTCTCAGTATTATTGTTGCCTTTATGCCTTTGGTAAGTCAAGCGATACCCTATAATGAGCTAGTACAGGATGTTTCTAAAAAATTAGAAGTTTCTGAAAAAGTTGCAAAGGGTTTTATAGGCTATGTGAGTGATTTTGTAGCTGATATACAAAACAATTTCACGAAAATTGCGTCGCACAAAACACCACGACACCTCAAAAATTCTCTGATAGAACAAACTATAGAGGATTATTTTGAGCATCCCATTGAGTCTACAGTACAAATTTCAAGTTTAAGATCAAGTTTAAGATCAGGCAAGATAAGAAGTTATGCTATACAAACGTCTATACAAACGTATTTAAAAAAACTTTCTGAACTTGACATTTATTTTGAAACAGTGGAACTTTATTTTGATCGTAGTTACTTATCAATGGGCAGAATTTACAGTTATTCTTTTGCTACTGATAGCAAACAGTATGAATTTACTATAGAAATGTGGCAGATGTTTAAGAGATGTAAACGTGAACATGGTGGAGATATTTTTGATCAAGGGTATACCAAGTGCTACCAAGACTACAGCAAAATAACATTTCACATTCTATTTGGGGGAAACAGGGGAAGTTGGATTATGAGAGTTAATGCAATAACAGCAGATAAGACGACTTCATCGTATGATGGAAATGGAGTGTGGAATGATGATGCTCTATCATTCTAATGAAACCAAGTCTACACGGGGTAATGAATTTGAAAATAAGGCAGATTAAGAAATGGGTTCTATTAAACCATAGTGTGATTCAAGCACGTTTAGCAGGTTCATTTTTCAATGATGATTTACACCGGCCGTTGCGTTAAGTTTGGATATTAGCCAATTAGACTGTAATCAAGGATGAATTGAAGCCTGATGTCTGTCTTTATGAAAGTCCTTTTGGGCTTAGCAAACCAGACGATATATTAAGAATGTCAAAAATGCCTTTGTTAACCATTGAAATACTCTCACCGAAACAAACCATTGATGACATTTTAAACCCGTTCAAAGCCTATTTTGCACTGAATGTCCAATCATGTTGGTTAGTCATACCCATACTTGAGTCCATAACTGTTTATTCCCAACGGATTGAGAACTTTAAGCTTTTTGAGGCAAAAGGCGAGACTGAAGTCATTGATGAAGGGTTAGATATTCGTCTGCCACTTCAAACAAAAAATATTTTTAAAGAGACGATTTTTTTGGACAGACGAATTTTATTGACATTCAATTTTCTGGATAAAGTGTTGGCAAAGGCGAAACGTCTACTTTGCCAGTTGAGATTTTATCCATACTTTTGGATATCACCCGCCAAAATACCTTTCCTTCCCATATAACCTCTTGTGCGGCATAAAGCACTCTGTCTAGTTCCCTCAATTTTGCTTTTGCCTGAGTATCACGCAACTGTTCGGCAATATCTACCAAATTGTGCATCGGCATATCTTGCCAACGAATCGTAGCCCAATCCAACAACGCTTGTTTAGTTTGTTGTGGCGTATTCTGTTCACAGGCCCGTTTCAATGTTTGACGTGCTGCTCTGAGAGTTTGACGTTTTTGGCGTAAATCAGTCTGCAAAGTAGAAACAGGACGTTGTTGGCCTTGCCGCCACCAGACAACTAATGTCATTAACCAAACCACCACTAAAGCGATGCTCACCCAAAACCATAAATCGGTATGAGTCATGTCAATGGGAAACTCTTTTTCGGTTTGCCCCTTTTTATCGTTGAGTGCAAGGACATGAATAGAATGCGCTGGAATTTTCGCGTAGCGAAGTTGTTGATTGACGCTATCCCACCAAGGAATCGTTATGTCTGGTAGGGTGTACTGACCCGGCTTTTTAGGAATGAAATCAATTTGTTGTTGCTTTTCACTGATAAGCCAATCACCCTCAAAATGCTCTTTAAATTGCGGTGATGCGGGATAAAAATGAATGCCTTCTAAATGAGGGGGTAATCGTAATTTTGGTAGTTGTGCTGCCCTTACCCCTTTAGCTTGCAGGGTTAAAGTCAAGGTGACAGGTTCGTCAAGTCTAAAATGGGATGAATTGAGATGCCATGCCTCGTTTAATGTAAAATCTTGTGTAGGCAACCACCACGCATCGTCTGGAAATTCTAGTGGTTTGGGTTGGATATTTAATTGACGCGATGGAAAATATTTTTCTATTTTCTTTGGAGGATTGAAAATAGCATTACAAGTACCTTCGCAAATACTACCCCTAAACGTTATTGGCGGTATCTCTAACAAGCCGCTATTTTCTGGAAAGAGAGCATAACGTTGTTCACGTATTTTATAGACACTATCTTGATACTGAGCCGTGAAATGCCTAACTTCGTCTAGTTTTTGAACATCGGCATGATCAATATTAAGTTCAGAAGACTGTTCACAGCCAAAAGGTTCATGGTTAGGTTCATAAAATCGACCACATTCAATGTTTTCACGGCTATACACGCGCAGAATATAGATTAACTGAGTTCGCACATACTGAATTTCCGGCACCACTTCCGCTGTTAAAAAAATGTCCAGCTCACGACTGTCTAGCGGTTCAGAGTTCTCTATGACTTGGCTTTGAACTTGCCCCACTAAGAACAAGAATGCCAAGCCAATCAATGCCAAAATTCGAGTTAATCCACTCTTTTGGTGAGTTAGAGGGGATTTAAACAAGTGCTGAGTTTTAAAATCAAAAGAAAACATGCTTGTTCGTCTCTTATTGAAGTATTGGTGTTTGATTCTGAAATTTGCGTTCTAATAACTCAGCGATATCGCCATCGACATTTTCCAACCACTGTTCAAGCATCTGCTCATTTTCTGCCGTGTGCTTTTTTTCAGGAGGCGGCTGCCGGTTATTTTTGTCTTGAACATCTACTTGCCCCTCTTGCCCTTCTGTTGTCAACTGGCCATTTTTTACAGGGCCTTTTCCTTCCACGATAATATCCTTTGGGCTTTCCTTTTCACTCAATCCACTTCTTTCTTTTTTCTCTGAGTTTGGCTGAGACGACTTTTTTTGATAATTTTGCTCAGATTGCTGTTGTTCTAGCAATTTTTCCATAATCTCCAGATTGTGTTTGGCAGCAACGTATTGAGGGTTCTTCTTCAATGCTTCCTGATAAGCCTTTATCGCAATGTCATATTCTCCCAAATGTGCCAACGCATTGCCAAGATTGTAATAGGCTTGCGTCGTATCCACTTTGGCAAAGGCAGTCGCAGCCTCATCATACTGATCGGCGCGATAATGGGCAACGCCTTTTGCCAATATCTTAGCGGCTTGTTGATCCGGGCGTTGCCAAAGAGCATTCCAATCTAACGCATAAGAGGGTTGGGGGAATCCTACAACGCACAGCAGCAATACCCCTAACCAGCCACGCCTAAAACTTAAGGTAGCCAATGGGAGTAACAATAACAAGAGCCAATAACCTTGATCTTGCCACCTTTCGTGTTTTTGGTTCATCAGTTTACCCTCTCTGTTAAAGTTTGTGGATTTTAAGAGTTTATTCAAATCAGAGTCATCATCGCCACTCAGTTCGACATAATCTCCGCCACCTTCGGTCGCTAGTTTCAGGAGCCTTGACGCACTTTGAAACGTACCTACCGCCAGAATAGAAAGATGATGTCCTTGTTCTCGCAATTTGTGGGCCTCAATTAAGCTTTGTTGGTTATCCACATCATCAGTGACTAATAAAATTTCGCCGCGTTTTGCGCCACCTTGCTGTAGTAATGCTCCCGCCTTTTGCAAAGCTAACCAAGTCTGCTTACCTTGAATATGCATTAAATCTGTCTTCAAAGCAAGAACATAATGGGCTATGGTATTAGCATCATCAGTCAGGGGAGAGACAACATACGCATTACCTGCAAATACTATTAATGCCGTTTGACCTTCTTGGCTATAGTTGTCGAGCATATCCAAAATTTTGTATCTAGCACGTTCTAGGCGCGATATTTGACCGGCTTTGACATCCATCGTGCTGGACAAATCAAGTATCAACACTCTGGCCTGTTGGGAACGATAGACAGACTGCGGTATTTTTGACCCACTTGGCCCGGCTAACGCCAAAATAGTCAATAACCAACCTATACCCAGTAAAATCAGTGGGATACGTTTTTGATATTGTCCGAAATTAACCCATTCCAAGTGAGGTAATAAATGTGGATCACAGACTTTGTGCCAAATGTTATCGCTGTGATGGGCTTGTTGCCACAACCATACCAATAAGACTGACAGGGGTATTAGAAACCATAGCCAGTATGGACGGACAAAAGTGAATTGTTCCAACATCATCAGTTATTTGAGTTTAAATGTCTCCAAGCGCTAACCTTGATTACTAATAAAACCAAAGACATCAAAAATGCCGTTGCCAACAACCAAGGATAAAGCGGTGTTTTAGGGCGGAAAGTTTTATATTCTTCTTTCACTGGTTCATATTCTTCTAACGTTTTATAAATGTTTTCCAACTCAGCACGATCTCGCGCTCGAAAATATGAACCATCGGTTATATCCGCAATTTTTTGCAAAGTTTTTTCATCAAGTTCAAAAGAAGTTTTTTCCAAATAACAATCACCAAACTCGTCGCACTGACAGACTTTATCAGTCCCGACACCAACAGTATATATACGCACACCATAATTTTTGGCTAATTTAGCCACTTGCAATGGTTCAATGTTTCCAGCAGTGTTACTACCATCTGTGAGTAGAATTAGTACACGGTTTTTTTGGGGACGATCTCGCAATCGCTTAACAGCCAATCCAATAGCATCACCAATCGCCGTTTTTTCTCCAGCAAGACCAATAAAAGCCTCTTCTAACATCGTTTTCACCGTCTGGCGATCAAAAGTTAAAGGCGTTTGTACATAAGCTTGGGTACCAAAAATAATGAGTCCTATTCTATCGCCTTTGCGCCGTTCAATAAATTCGTTTAAAACGGATTTCACAATACTTAAGCGATCATTTTGTGTACGGGATTGAGTCAGGCTGAGGCAGTTTTGGCTACCTTCTAAACCTAAATCAGATTCAGCCATACTTTCAGAGAGATCAAGCGCGAGTAGCAAATCTCGCCCGCTGACGGGTATTTGAATTGGTTCTCCTAACCATTGAGGACGCATGGCAGCCAATACCAATAATAACCAAATTAACCACGCTAAACTGGGTATTATCCAACTTGGTTTTTGAGCCAATCGGTTATTATCATTAGCCAGTGGTGCTATGTCATTATAAAAAGGCACTTTAAGGGCGCAGCTTGTGCTACGTGGTGCCGGGGGAAATAAGCCACGAATTAACCAAGGCAATGGCAAGATAAGGGCAAATAACCAAAGCCATTCAGAAGGCCATGCAAAAAATTGGCTCATTGTTGTTTAATCCAGTTTGTTACTAAACGAAGTAAAGCGTTAGCTTCTATCTGTGTAGAGTTTTGAGAGGCTATTGATTTTTGATAGGGGGCTGTACGCAAAACTTGTCCAGGCCCATTGGTAAAATCTTGAGTTTTACCCGTTTTATCCAAAAATTCTAACCATTCCATTCCAATTAGATTGGCTATTTCAGAGCGAGGATATTTAACTAGCGCCACACGTCTCAGTAATATCGACAAGGCCATAATTAACGTGCTGATATCATGATTGTTTTGGTAATTTTCACGCATCTGTGTTAATTCTTGCAAAGCAATCCGCTTAAATGCCTGAGAAATATAATAATGTCGGTACCCCCACCAAACACTACTGGTAAGCAGTAATATCAATAAACCAGTGACTATCCACCAACCTGGAGCTGGGGGCCAAAATGGTGGTGGTAGAGGTGTATGAATATCGTGTAACTGGTTTAAAAGATCAGCGTTCATACGTTTTTCAATAAGCTGTTCTGCAAGACCTGGAGGATATTGTCGTTAGTTGCTAAGGGTAACCAACGAGCGCCTCGTTGTTTAAAGAATGTTTCTAAATAGGCATAATGTCGCTCAAAACTTTTCTGATAAACCTGCTGCAATTGAATATCTGCACTGTTAATGGTTAGTATTTGCTGACCATTAGTCATGTCATAGTGTCCAGGCCGAGAAGGTAATGCCTTTTCAAGCTGATCATAAATGAATACAACAAGAACATCATTGTGTTGAGCCAGTCGTTTTATGTGTGTTTCGCCATCCTGATTTAATCCACGAAAATCACTGAGTAAACAGACTAAACTCCCCGGATAAGCCACTTGTCGGAGTTGTGCCAAAGCCAAATTGATTTGTCCCATTTGAAAATCACCACCCTGTATTGGCTGGTTATCCACTAATGCCTTGATAAAACGTAACACACCCCGTTGTCCACTCGCTGGACGTAACTCTTTATGTTGTTCTGCGGAAAAGATCAGCCCTCCGATGCGATCACCATGAGCTTTCGCAACCCAAGCCAACCAAGCCGCCGCATAAGCCGCTACCACCGATTTAAATCTAACCTGCGTACCAAAAAACATTTGCTGCCTATAATCTACCCATAAAAATACTGGGCGTTCTCTTTCTTCACGAAATAACTTCGTATGGGGTTTTCCAGTACGCGCCGTCACTCGCCAATCTATTGCTCGAATATCATCACCTGGCTGGTAATGACGAGTTTCCATAAAATCCATGCCGCGTCCACGAAAAAATGAAGGATAACCACCTGCTAGGGTTGTCATGACTCTTTTCTGACTGGAAAATGCGATGTTAACTAATTGAAAGCGAAGTTGAATCAACTCTTTCCACGACACTTGAACACCACGGGTCATATTGATATCCATAATTGATTGTTAAGGCACTGGTACGTTATCTAATAATTCATCAATACAGTGATCGGTCTTAATGCCATCAGCTTCGGCTTCAAAAGATAATATTAAACGATGACGCAAAACATCATAGACCATCGCATGAATATCTTCAGGCGAAACATAATCTCTGCCATCTAGCCAAGCATGAGCACGAACACAACGATCCAAGGCGATTGTGGCACGCGGACTCGCACCAAACTGTAGCCAATGGTCTAGTTTTTGACTATAAAATTTAGAATGAGGTTTCCGCGTGGTTGTCACCAATTGTACTAAGTATTTTTCAAGAGGTTGTGAAAGATGTAATTTCAATATATCTTGACGAACAGCGAATAACTCTTGTTGAGTCAAATAGATAGACTGATTCAATTGTGCCGTTTTTGGATGTTGAGCCTCTTGTCGAGCTAAATGCAAAATCTCATGCTCGGCTGTTACATCAGGATAATCTATATGAACATACATCAAAAAGCGATCCAACTGTGCTTCAGGCAAGGGATAAGTGCCTTCCTGTTCAATAGGATTTTGAGTCGCCATGACTAAGAATAGTTCAGGCAAAGGATAGGTGTTATCACCAATGGTGACTTGACTTTCTGCCATCGCCTCTAATAAAGCCGACTGCACTTTTGCCGGCGCACGGTTGATCTCATCAGCCAATATCAAATTATGGAAAATAGGCCCAAAGTGCGGCACAAAGGAACCCTCACGGTAAATTTCAGTACCAATGAGATCAGACGGTAGCAAATCTGGGGTAAATTGAATCCGATGAAAATCGGCTTCTAATCCCATTGCCAATGTTTTGATAGCCTTGGTTTTACCCAGTCCTGGATTTCCTTCCACAAGTAAATGGCCTTCTGCAAGTAAGGCAACCAGCAGACGGCGTACCAATAATTCTTGACCCACAATATGTTGATTAACGTATTGTCGTAACTGGTCAACGGCTTGTTGATTGAGTGTATGCATGAGAATTATCAAACGATTGAATGTCTTATTCAGGAAGATAACCTTCTCGTCTCAGAATGTCTTCCACCACTTTGCCAAGTTCCTTGTTGATTTCATCGCCGCTTCTAGAATGGCTTCTACGCTTCAGAAACGCTTCCAACATTCGATGAAATTCTTCCTCATTATAGGGATTAATGCCGGTTTCACGTCTAAAAAACGCTTCCAACATTGAGGCATAGTCCGATTTGGCTTTTTTTCCCTTATGAACGATTTGATCATATTTCCATCCACCTATGTACGCTGCACCATCGGCAAATACATGGACTCCTCTACCATGTCTTTTACCGTTTTGCCATTCTCCCACATGGCGGTTACCACTAGGCCATCTATACTCCCCTCTGCCCTGCCTTTTACCCTGTTGAAATTCACCTTTGTACTGCTCACCATTATCCATGATTTGGTTACCCCGACCATCTGGTTTATCATCTTTCCATTCTCCATCATAGCGGTAGCCACCGTTTGAGGTAAAGCTTCCCTCTCCATATCCGTGTCTTTTCCCATTATGAAAATCGCCGTCATAATACCTACCATCGGCAAACTTGAGAACACCACTGCCTTGTTTTTTACCCCCTTCAAAATGCCCCTCGTAGCGTGTGCCATCTGGATAGATATAAACTCCTTCTCCATTCAGACATTGAGTGGATGAAGTCTGGCATCCGACATGGGTACCAGCGACTTGCCGTTCTGAAGAAAATGGCATTCTCGTCGCCTTTACAGAATGCACATTTGTTGTTGTCGTACCACATCCATAAAGGAAACAGGCGACAGAGAATCCCAAATAAAAATTTTTCATATATATGAACCTCCACTTCTGAATTGCGGTTAAAATACCCTTTTGGAAAGCAAGCTATTTTTTCAAACAACTTGGACTCTTCGTTTAAATTATTTTTACGCGCCTACTTTTGAAAAAGGCCAAAATGTCGTCACGACTACCTGTTAGAACATTTATCCGAGTCATCATCCTGAAGATAACCTTCTTTTTTGAGAAGACATTCGATTATGTTACCAAGTTCCTTATTATGTGGTGGAATAGATTTTTCTGATTTTTCTAAGAACCTGTTCAAAATCTTTTATATGTGTTAAAATCAAAAAATAGACTAAAATAATCAATAATTAAGGAATAACTTATGAGAAAAATTTACCCCAGCGATATTAGTCGAGAAGAATTTGAGA
>Ga0190315_1000685_pt1 | contig 15636 bp, 13 predicted proteins | sample 48701101_MG_FD_161673 | JGI IMG/M metagenome (GOLD analysis project Ga0190315, IMG submission 161673) | Hydrothermal vent sediment bacterial communities from Southern Trench, Guaymas Basin, Mexico - 4870-11-0-1_MG | ecosystem: Environmental > Aquatic > Marine > Hydrothermal vents > Sediment ...
CAAAATTTATAATACCATCTAACAGCAAGTGAATATTTTTAATTGCTTTATTATTATTTATTGCCGCTATGCTATTTTGTAAATTTTGGAACGGGATGGAGCGGAAAAATTTATCTGGAATCCAGGTTAAAAAGAGATAAACAAAATAAAGCAACAAGTTATTTCAAACGATTTTACAGTTTAATCCTAGATCCCAGATATTTTTTCTTCCGCTATTGCGTAAGAAAAAATTCTGGGATGACAAAAACGAGGAGATTTTATTTTTTAGAATAAGCTATAGTAGTATTTTTATTATGATATTAGGCATTGATGCCTCGCGGGCTTTTGTAAAAGAGCGGACGGGAACGGAAGAATATTCTTACCAAATTATTAAACACTTGGCGAAAATAAAAATTGACTGCCAAGTTGTTTTGTATCTTAAGAAAAAAGATTTAACAAATATTGACTTTGATTTGCCGGACAACTTTAAATTAAAAATAATTTCTCCTTCCAGATTTTGGACCCAAATAGGATTGGCGTCCGAGATGATGATCAATAAGCCTGATATTTTGTTTATTCCCTCCTATGTTGTTCCGCAAGTTCATCCCCGCAAAACGGTAGTTACTATTCATGGATTGGAATACCGCCATTTTCCGGAGTGTTATTCTCTAAAAGAAAGATTTATTTTGGAATTAAACACTCAATTTTCCATTAAATGGGCGAGTAAAATTATCGTCCCGTCGGAGAGTACGAAATGGGATCTGATGGAGTTTTATAAAGTTAGTTCCGATAAAATAAAAATTGTTTATCATGGGGTGGAAATTGGGGAATTGGAAAATTGGGGGGTTGAAGTTCCTTCCTTGGGAGGGGCTGGCGGCGGGTTGTTATTAGCGAAAAAATCTGCTTCTAATCCTTTCCAAGAGAAAAATAACAAAATTTTATTTATTGGTCGGTTAGAAAAAAGGAAAAATCTGGTAAACTTAATAAAATCTTTTAGTTTATTCAAAAGCAACTCGCAACTCGCAACTCGCAACTCGCAACTCATTTTAGCCGGCAAAGCCGGATTTGGTTTTGATGAAATTAGAAAAACGATTGAAAGTTCGCCATTTAAAGAAGATATTATTTTAAAGGGATATATTTCCGAAAAAGAAAAAAGCGAATTATATAAAAATGCTGGTTTATTTGTTCTTCCGTCTTTTTATGAGGGGTTTGGCTTGCCGACTTTGGAAGCGATGAATTATGGAGTTCCAGTGATTTGTTCTAATACTTCTTCTTTTTCGGAAATAACTGGCGGCGCGGCTTTGCTGATTGATCCGAATGATATTAAAGAAATAGCCGCGGCGATGAATAAAATTTTTAGCGATGCTAATTTGAGAAATGAAATGATTAAGAAAGGATTTAAAAATGTCAAAAAATTTAGCTGGGAGAAGTGCGCGAAAGAGACAATAAATATATTAAATTGCTAAATTGTTATTTAATAACCGATGATTTTAAGGAAAAATAAAAAACCAAGAGTCGCGCTGGCTCATGATTATTTGACTTGCTTTGGCGGGGCAGAGCGGGTTTTGAGATCGCTGCGCAAATTGTATCCGGAGGCGCCGATTTATACTTTGCTTTACGATGAGAAAAAAATGAAAAAGTATTTTTCCGATGCAAAAATACAGCCGTCATTTTTAAACAAGTTTCCTAAGTTTTTCAAAAGAAGAAAAAAATATTTATTGCCGCTTTTGCCGACCGCGGCGGAAACATTCAATTTAAGGGATTACGATATTGTCATTTCCAGCTGCAGTTCGTTTGTCAAAGGAATTATTACTAAGCCAAAAACGGTTCATATTTGTTATTGCCACGCGCCGACTAGATTTTTATGGGATTGGCGGTTTAATTATCTGAAAGAAAATAAAATAGGAAAATTGAAAAAACTTTTTATAGTTCCGTTATTACATTATCTAAGAATGTGGGACCGCTCGGCGGCGGAAAGAGTTGATTATTTTATTGCCAATTCCCAAGACACGGCTGATAGAATCAGGAAGTTTTACGGGCGGGAGAGCAAGGTTATTTATCCGCCAGCCGTTATTTGTCATTCCCGCGAAAGCGGGAACCCAGATGAAATATCATCTCGTATTGATTTTAATAATAACATTCAAAAGCGCAGCGAATTTCATTCTGGATTTTGTGTCAAGCGCAGGATAACAAATAATTATTTTCTAATTGTTTCACGCTTGAGTCCTTATAAAAAAATTGATTTGGCGGTTCAGGCATTTAACAAATTAGAGTTGCCGTTGGTAATAATAGGCGAGGGGAGCGACAAGAAAAGACTGGAAAAAATGGCGGATAAAAATATTAAATTTTTAGGATTTCAGCCGGAAGAAAAACTTTTTGGATATTATCAAAATTGCCAGGCGCTTATTTTTCCCGGCGAGGATGATTTTGGGATAACAATAGTGGAAGCGATGGCGGCTGGCAAACCGGTTTTAGCTTATCGCGGAGGTGGAGCGCTGGAAATAATTAAAGAAGGGGAAACGGGAGAATTTTTTGACCATCCTATTCCAGAATTATTGGCTTATGGAGTGAAACGGTTAAGAAAGAATATGGGGAATTACGATGCTGAAAAAATAAGATTGCAAGCGGAGAAATTTTCTGAAGAGAGATTTAAGAAGGAAATTAAAGAGTTATTTATCAACGGATTAATTGGTTAAAATCTGTTGATCCGTTAATCCGTTAATTTTTCAATAAATAATTCCATGAGAACCATCAGCCTATCACAAAATTTCAGCAAAGCCATAAAAATTTCCGCTGGTACTTTGTTAAATAATAAAATTATAATCTATCCGACAGATACTCTATATGGTTTGGGCGGAAACGCCCTAAGTGAAGAGGCGATTAGGAAGATTTTTGAAATTAAAAAACGGGACATAAAAAAACCGCTGCCAATTATTGTAAAAGATATAAAAATGGCGCGGCGGGTGGCTTGCGTTGATTCCAAGGCGGAAAATATTTTAGAAAAAATCTGGAGCGCCGATTCAAAAAATAAAATCGGTCCGGTAACGGCAGTGTTAAGAAAAAAAGATATTATCCCTTATTCATTAACCGCCGGCGGGGAAACAATCGCCTTGCGGCTGGCCGGCAATTTATTTCTCAAATCCCTTTTTCAAAAAATAGATTTTCCACTGATTGCCACTAGCGCCAATCTTTCCAACCAGCCGGCGACAAGTAAAATTAGCGAGATTATAAAAACATTTAAATTTTCTGATTGTTTAATCATTGACAACGGCGACTTAAAAAGTGTTGCTCCTTCTACTATCACTGATTTATCTAACATTAATTATCCCAAAATTCTGCGGGGCGGCGCGGTGAATAAGAAAAAGTTATTTGAGGTTTTTAATGTTTTGGGGTAAAAATTTTCTAAAAATCTTTCCAGCTATTTTTGATAAAACAGAGTGTTTATTTGCTTACTGCAACTGGTGGACGGGTGAGGTGATGAGTGAATCGCGGGAATCCCGCGCCGCAAATATAAAAATTATCACAAGAAGATTACTGTGTATTTTTCTCGCGAATCGCGTTTGCTCAGGCGACAATAAAACTCAATGTTTTTGAGGCTCGCAAGTTTTTGTTTTTTATGAAGAAGAGAACTAGGGGGGGAGCGGGTAATTTGACCGTTTTAACAAATAATTTATCAAGGAGGAAAAATAGATTTAAATATGTAAATCTTGGTTTTGTAATTCAAGGATTGATTTTGTCAATAAAAATGCTATAATAAGTTGGCTAAGATTATAGAAACAAACGAACTATGGCGAAAGATTATTATAATATTCTAGGAGTTTCCAAAGGCGCTTCCGATGAGGAAATTAAAAAGGCTTATCGGAAGATGGCCCATAAATATCATCCCGATAAAAAAGGCGGCGACGAAAAAAAATTCAAGGAAATTAATGAAGCATATCAAACACTTTCCGATAAGCAAAAAAGAAGCCAATATGATCAGTTTGGTTCTACTTTTGAGCAGTCCGGAGCGGGCGCTGGAGCTGGAGCTGGAGCTGGAGCAGGCGCGGGGTTTGAGGGGTTTGATTTTTCTGACATTTTTAGACAGGCAGGGGCTGGCGGGGGGATTAAATTTGATTTCGGAGATCTTGACGGCTTTGGCGACATTTTTGGCGGAAGAAGAAAAAGAGAAGAAGTTCGTTTTCGGGGAGATGATGTTTCGGTGGATATGGAAATAACCTTAGAGGAAGCGGCAAGAGGATTGGAACGGGAACTGAATATTTATCTTCGCTCAACTTGCCCCAGTTGTCATGGCAGCGGCGCGGCTCCTGGCAGTAAAATAAAAGAGTGCTCGACTTGCCATGGCACGGGACAAATCAGAAAAGTCAGAAGAACTTTTCTAGGTTCCTTTGCGCAGGTAGAAATTTGTCCCGATTGCCACGGGGAAGGCAGCCGCCCGGAAAAAAATTGTCCCAAGTGCGGAGGCGATGGGAGAATAAGGGAAACAAGAAAGATAAAGGTGGCTATTCCCGCCGGAATTGCCGACGGTCAGACGATTCAGATATCCGGTCAAGGAGAAGTTGGTGTGAGACCGGCAAGCGGGAAGTCTATTCCTGGAGATTTACTTATTACCGTTCACATTAAACCCCACCCGCTCTTTCAAAGAAAAAATGACGATATTTACTTTAATTTGGAAATTAATTTATCTCAAGCAATCTTAGGAGATAGTCTTGAAATTCCTACTTTAAACGGTGAGGTAAACCTCAAAATACCGGCTGGAATTCAATCAGGAAAAATTATCAAATTAAGCGGCAAAGGACTGCCTCATCTTCACGGCCGCGGAAGAGGCGATCAGTTAATTATTGTTAAAGTAAAAATTCCAGAAAGGCTGACAAAAAATCAAAGGCGGATTGTTGAAGAGATGAAAATGGAAGGATTGTAATAGAAATTGGAAAATTGGAAATTGGGAAATTAAGGAAAGTAAAAAGAAGTTTAAAAAAGAACTTTAACTCAATAATCACCAGGCGCTGGAAAATTTTGTTTTTGAACTAAAGCTCTCACTCTAATTTCCCAATTTCCAATTTCTATTTATTTGTGTTATAATAAAACTGTCAAAGTTATCAAAAAGTAAAAGTGATTATGGATATTCTAAGTGTTATTAACAGCGTCAACTGGACTACTCCGAGTTGGGATTTGTTTATCGTCATCTTTTTCGTGATGGCGATTTTTTTATACGGTTTCACCTTGGGAAAAGATCGAATTATTGTCATTATGCTGAGTGTTTATATTACCCTCGCTTTAATTAAGGGGATGCCGGCTTCCGCCAGTGATTTTTTGTCCAGTATTAAAATAGGTGGTTCGGCAATCGGTGAATCAGGGATTTTTCTGGGAGTGGTCGTCATTTTATTTTTTCTGCTGTCTCGTTCAATCACTGCTTCCATTTTTGAAGGAGGTAGCAGCGGATCGTGGGGAGAAATTATTATTTTAAGTTTTCTCCAGGCTGGTCTTTTAGTAAGTGTAGTTATTTCTTTTCTGCCTTCTGAAATTACGGAAGCTTTCAGTCCTTTGATAAAATCAGTTTTTATCGGCGACACTGCGCAATCAATTTGGCTGGTAGCGCCGATTTTAACGGTAGCGGTTTTTGGCAGACCGCGGGAGTGATAAGGTCAGTGAAATAATGTTAATTAGGATAATGATAAAATACTGAAATATATTTCCAGCCCCTCTTAGCAGGTGAATAAATTCAGTATAAATTTAATATTTACGTTAGTGTAGTTGTTAGCGTAATTTCAGCAGATGTAATTTCTCGGTGACATAAATAATATTATAGCCATAACCTTAATTATATATATTTATCTAGCTTAAAACTATGGAAAACAATAATCAAAACAATTCTTCTGGTGATAGTAAAGAGAAGAGTTATGAAAAATTATTAGAAGAAAACAGGCGGAGAATAATTTCCGGAGAAAATAAATCAATTGGCGCAGGACTTAACCCAGAGAATGAACTTAAACAGGGCGAAAAAGAGGAATTGATTTCTCCGGTAGAAAGCATTGCCGGCGGCAAAACAGCTGGCAATAACAACATTGCCGAAAAAGAAAATACTAGCGATGTTTCAAAAAGAGGCAAACTGAGAATTGAAACGACTTTGCCACCCAAGGAGTTATTAGACAGAAGAGAGGATGAGTTTAATAAATCAGGGATTAGGAATAATGAAATTAAGAGCGAAGGAATGAAAAAGAGAATAGCGTCTTTCCAAAATAAGAGAAGCCAAAAGCCGATAATTTTAGGATTAGCCTTGGGTTTGTTTATTATTGTCATTTTGGCGGGGTTGTATTTTTTTGGCGACAGGATATTTAAAAAGGAGGATCCCCAACAGATTATTAAATCATCGCTGGAAACAATGAATGATGTTAAGACCTATGGTTTTGAAGGAAATTTTAATCTTGATTTTACTAATTCTGGACACGCCACCACCCGCGGTCAGACCAGCAAAGAAAGTTTTTCTTTGGCAATGAAATTTGACGGGCAGGCGGACGAGAGCGACGCCGATAATATTAAAAGCTCTTTTAATATTAAACCAAAGGTAACCATTTCTCAAAAAGGCGGAAGTGAAGATATTTCCCTTGATTTTTCAACGAGATCGTTCGGCAAAGTTGGCGAAGAAACAGCCTACTTTAAGTTAAATGATTTTGATTTAGGCGCGGCAGGAATGAAGTATGGCAAGGAGATTATTCCTTACAAAAACAGGTGGTATTTTTTGGATATGAAAGAATTAAGAGAAATGAGCAAAGCTTCCAAGGAAGAAGATTTTAATCCCGAAGAGATGATAGAAAAAATCAAAGAGCTTTCTAAAAAATACGAAATGATTAAATTTCAGGAGGATTTAGGCGATACCAAAGTTGGATCGATAAGAACAAAAGCATGGATACCTCCAATATCTCCAACAACAGGAAGTAAAGATGAAGATATTGACACCTATCATTATCAAGTAAAGATAGATCCGGAAGCGGTTTTGGATTTTTATGTTGAAATTTTAGAGACAATGGCTCCCATTGTTGCTGGTGATGAGTTGGATGTTGATGATGTGGAAAATTTTAAAACGGAACTGGAAGAAAATAAAGAAGAAATTTTGGCCGTGATGGATGAAGTTTTGACTAATGTAAAAACTGAAATTTGGATTGGAAAAGAAGATAAAATGATTTATAAAATGGCGATGAGCGGAAAATTTGATGATGAGCTTGCGGGAAGGATAAAGGATAAAATGGAAGAGATAAATAAAGATAAGTATAATGAAATTAGCGTGTATGACAAATTATTATTTACCAATACGGCGGCGGCAATGAAACTACCTTCTCCTTCTAAATCTAAACCATTTGAATTATCTTTTGATATGTCAATAATGATGTCTGATTTCAATCAGCCAATCAATATTTCCAAGCCAAAAGAAGCGGAGGATTTGATGAAAGTTTTGGAAGAAGCAATGCAGAAAATAGTACCATCACCAATATATGATAATAGTGAAATAAAGAACGATTCTGACGGTGATGGATTAAGCGACGCACTGGAGGATATTTATAAAACGGATAAAAATAATCCCGACACGGACGGGGACGGATATTTGGATGGCAATGAAGTTGAGAATGGCTATGATCCGCTTGTTCCTGGTAGCGCGAAGCTGGATTACGGAAAAATGTTTAAGTAGCTTAAAAATTACGCGTTTTCCCTCTTTACGAAAAAGAGAATTAGGGGAAGGTTAATTTAGTACATTGTTACATTGTTAAAAGTTTTTGCTATTTGCTGCTCAGCAATGTAACAATGTAACAATTTTTGTTTCAAATCCATATCTAAATCCCTTCAGGAAAAGGAATTATTAGAAAATTGGCACTATTATTAACTAATAACAATAAATCTATGACAAGCCTAATATTGATCTGGCTGGGGATAATAATTCTCCCCATCCTTCTGGCCAGTATCAAACAAATCAATGAATATGAAAGAGGAGTGAAGTTTCAATTTGGGAAATACGTCGGTGTGATGGAGCCGGGGTGGCGGGTTGTTATTCCGATTATCCAGTCATATCAAAAAGTGGATATTAGAGTCAAAGCGGTTGATGTGCCGGATCAGGATGCCATTACCAAAGACAATGTTTCTGTCAATGTTAATGCCGTCTTGTATTACAAAGTTGACAACGCCGAGTCGGCGATTATCAGAGTGGAATATTTTGATTACGCCGTTTCCCAGCTGGCGCAGACAACAATGCGAGATGTGGTGGGAGAAATAACGCTGGACGAATTGCTGGCTAATCGGGACGAAATTTCCCAGAGGATTCAGGAAATTGTGGACAAAGCGACCGATCCGTGGGGGATAAAAATTGTCTCGGTTGATCTGAAACACATTGAGTTACCGGAAGATATGAAACGAGTTATCGCCAAGCAGGCGGAAGCGGAACGGGAAAAGCGAGCGGTGATTATTAAGGCGGAAGGAGAAGTGGTTGCCGCCGACAATATGGCAAAAGCGGCTGGCATTCTGGCGTCCGCCAACGGCGCTTTACATTTAAGAACTTTGCAGTCAATAAACGATCTAAGTTCCGACCAATCAAACACGGTCATCTTCGCGGTTCCACTAGAGGTTTTGCGAGCGTTTGAGGGGTTGAAGAAAAACATCGGAAATTAGGAAATTGGAAATTGGGAAATCAAGAAACGATTAACAAAATTATTTTGATTATTTTGATTGTTTTGCTAATCGTTTTTTAATCGCGCTAATTTACTTAAACCTTAATTTTGGTTTATTAACTTCGCGTGTTTCTCTTAAAAGAGGACAAGTATCATAGTATATACTATGATACTATAAGAGCTGATAGTTTTCATCTATTTTTTGTAAAGAGGAACAGGTAAACATTAAAAAAACAATCCAGTTTGTTTTAGCTATTTTTTTCTAACTCCCCCTCTAATCTCTAAAGGAAGGATAAGAGAGAAAATTACCGACTACCCGCCATCAACTACTATTATAGATTAAAACTTTTTAAGTTAAGGACCGATAATTTTTAGAAATCTTAAGAAAACAGACAACATAGTATCATAGTATATACTATGATACTATAGGTTTTTGCTGATTATTATTCTCTTGTCGCGTTCTGTCTTTTTTAGGAAAGTTAGAGCAGATTGTGGATTTAGGGATTTTTAATTTTTTCATCACCACTCCTGCGCCGCGGCTTTCAAAAAGAACAACAGTTTTTTTATTCAAATCCTCTTTTAATAAATTAGCCACTTTATCAAAACTCTTCTCAAAAATAAATTTACATTTATCTCCGATGTTATTCGCTGGCTCCATAGTCCCGTTAGGGCTGTGGAGCCTTTTTGCATTTTGATTTTTCATCATATATGCAACATCGCAAATCTTGCCTATTTTATTAAATAATTTCCGATGCACTTTTTCTGATTTATTTCCCAACTCAATTATCCCCGGGAAAACAATTATTTTTTTATAATCCTGATACGCTTCATCTAAATAATTCAATGCAGCAATTACGCCATCCGGATTGGCGCTGTAGCTGTCGTCAATAAAAACAGAATTGTTCAAACCGTCTAATTTTCTCATCATAAATTTAGACGGTCTTATTTTTTCTACCGCTTTTGAAATTTCTTCTAAATTCATTCCCAGATTTTCCGCTGCGGTAATGGCCGCCAGTAAATTTTCAATATAATGCTTGCCCAATAAAGCGGCTTTAAACTTTTGATTTTTATAAATGAATTCCACGCGATCGGGTATTACTTTGATATTAGAAATATTCTTCAGAGAATATAAAATAATATTTTTAATTTTCTTGTCTAACCCAGAATCCTCCCTAACCTCTTTTTTCAAAGGGGGAATAGTGCCTCCCAATATCCAATATCCAATATCCAATTCTCGATTTTTAATTACAGATTTAATATACTTATTATCTCCATTTAGAATAGCCACTCCTCTCCTATTCAATGTTTCAATCAACTCAAACTTCGCTCTAATTGTATTCTCTATTGATCCAAACAAATCAAGATGCTGTTCGTTAATACCCGTTAAAATTCCAACTTCTGGTTTTACTATCCCGCAAATCTCCGCAATCTCGCCGATTTTGTATGCGCCCATTTCGCAGATGAAATAATCATAGTCGTCGCTGACTTTATTTAATACCGTTCTCGCCACGCCAATATTCGTGTTATTATTTCCCACTGTTTTTATAACTTTATATTTCTCGCTTAAAATAACATCCAAAAACTCTTTTGTGCTTGTCTTGCCGTAACTGCCTGTTATTCCGATAACTTTTATTTTTTTTAATTCCCTCATTTTCGCCGCCGCTTTTTTAATAATTCTTTTTTTTTGGAAATTAAAAAACGGATTAGTGAATAAGATAATCGCGGTGATTAAGATCGGGGTAATGAGATAAAAAAACAATAAAAGTAGAATTAAAGACATGGCAGGCAAATCATTGTTTATGCGGCAAACAGCGGCAATAAATAAATAAAATAATAAGGACAAAAACAGAGTAAGAAATATTCTGAGAGTAAACCGCGGCCTTTTTAGTGTCCTGCTTTTTATTTCTATCAGTATTTGATAAAAAGCAAACGCGAAAAATAATGAAACTAAATAAATAAAAAGTTGCCGGCTAAAGTAAAAAATCAAAATTAAAATTAAACCAATAGAATAAATAACCGTTGGCTCCATAGTGGCGATAGTCCTGTGGAGCCGTCTTGCATTTTGGCTCCACAGCCCTAACGGGACTATGAAGCCAACACCTTCATCCTTCAAATAAGCTCTCATCCGATCTGTTCTGTATTCCTTAATTTGCCAAAGCCACAGATAAAACAGATTATCACGGATAATTTTAATAAGAGCTAAAATTATTATTGCGGTAATAATGATTGACATTCTATATTTTTTTATCCGTGTTTATCCGCGCTTTAGTCAGTGTTTGTTTATGTCAAATTTTTTAATGGCGCACAGATATGGCGCAGATAAACACAGGTTATTTTATAAACTTCCCAACAATATCTGCAAACTCCTCCGCTTTCTGGTACGGCAAGCTATGATTAGCGTCTTCAATGACTTTGAGTTTTGAATTTTGAATTTTGAATTTCATTATTTCTCCATCCGCCAATGGCGTGGTTTTGTCTTCCTTTCCCCAGACCAAAAGAGTAGGGGTTTTTATTTTGCCTAAATAATCCGTCAAATCTTCCACCAAAACATTTTTCATTATTTCTTTCATTTGCGAACTGGCATTGTAGTAATCCTTTTTTCTGCTTCGCGCTATTTTAGAAAATATATTATATACTGGCTTTTGAAAATGATTTATTACCGGCAAAGAGAAAAATACTTTTCCGATTTTTGTTAAAATAAAAAGCGCTTTCTGTTTCACTGTCAATTTATGTTTAATCCCCGCCGCGCCGGTAAGAATTAACTTATCAACTTTCTCTGGATATTTCGCCGCGTATTTAATCGCGATCCGCCCGCCAAATGAATGCCCAATGAGAATTATTTTTTTTGCAGTTTTGTTTTTACTATGATAATTCATATTATCATAGTGTTTGTATTTTTCTAATTTTTCTTTCAATATATCCTTCACCAACTCAAACCCGCTTTTTTTGCTTGTCTTTTTAATAAATTTATCAACAAATTCAACAAAATCATCCAGATCCCAATTTTCTCTCGGCTCATCGCTTTTACCAAAACCGGGAAGATCGGGAATTAATATTTGGAAATCTTGTTGGTTCCATAGTGGCGATAGCTCTGTGGAACCTTTTTGCAAACTATTATTATTTCGCTTTGCATTCGGGCTCCACAGCCTCGTTTCGCTATTGCTCAACTTCGGACTATGGAGCCAACACGCTAATTCTAAATATTTGTCGCTTGACACTCCCCATCCATGCAACAAAACAATCGGACTTTCTCCCTCGCCGATTGTTTTATAATTTATCTTCAAGCCGTCAACTTCAACTTGCTTTTCGGAGATTTTTTGGGGATTGATAGGATTCATAAGGAGGCATAATAATAGCGATAGGAATTGAGTTTCTTGTCGCATTCCTGATCATTTGGTTTCTACTATCTATAGGAACCAAAGTCAAAGCTTGACCTGAGAGGATCGCACATCCTCTCTTTTTTTATCTGTATTCATTAGTGTCTTTGGTCAGTGTTTGTCTGCGCGCTGTTGTCGTTAGGAGATAACATTTTTCCCCATCCACTTTCTTAAAATCTCCGGCACAATAACGCTGCCGTTTTTTTGTTGGTAGTTTTCTAAAATGGCAATGAGAATTCGCAAGTCGGCGCAGGCGGTATTGTTGAGAGTGTGGACAAATTTTTTCTTGCCGTCCCGACCAACAAATTTACAGTTTAATCTTCGCGCTTGAAAATCAGTGTCGTTGGAACAAGAATGGGTCTCGCGATATTTATTTTGCCCTGGCATCCATGTTTCAATATCATATTTTTTCGCGTTCGGCGCGCCGATATCTCCGGCGCACATATTTAAAACTTGATAATGCAAACCCAGAGATTGTAAAAATTCTTCGGCGTGTTTTAATAATTCTTCGTGCAGACCCCACGATTCTTCGGGACGGCAAAAAACAAACATCTCAATTTTATTAAACTGATGCCCGCGTAAAATCCCTTTCGTATCTTTGCCATAAGTTCCCGCTTCTCTCCTAAAACAGCTAGAATATCCGAGATATTTTTTCGGTCCATTTTTCAAATCCATAACTTCATTCAAATGATATGCCGCCAAGGGAACTTCCGCTGTGCCAACCAAATACAAATCATCTTCGTCGGTGTTGACTTGATAAATCTCATTCCTTTCCGCCGGGAAAAATCCCGTGCCACACATTGCCTGTTCACGCACTAGCATTGGAACAATCATCGGCTCAAACCCTTTGTTGCTATAAAACTCAAAAGCGTATTGCATCAAAGCGAATTCCAATTTCGCCAGATCGCCTTTCAGGTACCAAAATCTCGCTCCGGAAACTTTTGCTCCTCTTTTCGCGTCAATTAAATTTTTCACGCTCTCTATTTCAAAGTGCTCTTTTGGCTGAAAATCAAAACTTGGTTTTTCTCCCCATTTTCTGATTACTATATTACCGCTTTCATCCAGCCCGACGGGCACGCTCTCGTGGGCAATATTTGGCAGTTCTAACAAAATATTTTTTGTTTTCTTTTCTAAATCTCTCAGCTCTGGCTCCAGTTCTGATAATTTTAATTTTATCTCTTTCATTTCCGAAATAATCTTTTCGTCTTTTTTTTGGGAGATAATTTTATTCGCCTCATTCTGTTTTTTTCTCAAATTTTCTGTTTCCTGTTGAAGCGCTCTTTTCTTTTTATCCAAATCCAAAAAAGAATCAAGATTAATTTTCATATTTCTCTTCTTGATTTCCTCTTTTACAATTTCTGGGTTTTCTCTAATAAATTTTATATCCAGCATATTTTTGATTAAATATTTTACGAAACCCCAATTCCTGCCGTCATTGCGAGCGGAGTGAATTCGCCAGCAGGCGAATGAACGGAGCGCGGCAATCTCGTAACTACGCGCAAAGAATTTAATCACGAGATTGCCGCGTCTCCTTCTCGCGAACTGTGTTCGCTCGGGCTCCTCGCAATGACATTTCTTAATTTTGACGATTTATATTTTTCCGGATAATACGCTTTCAGGCGGATAATTTTTGCGCTTGATAAATCAAACTCTTTTAATTTTTCCCGCAATTTTTCCGTGAACACTTCTTGGTCATAGCCCAGACAAATCACATCAGGTCTATATTTTTTAATTACTTCATATTTATTTCCTAAACTTCCCAAAATCACCTCATCGGCTAATCCGCTTTCTTCAATATTTTTTAGTCTGGCACTTTCATCATTTTGCGGCAATCTTTTTTTAACTTTTCCGACCGTTTTATTTCTTGCTACCACAACAATTAAATAATCTCCAAATTCCCGCGCCTGTTTTAAAAAATTCTTATGTCCCTCATGGAAAATATCAAAAGTGCCAAATGTTATTATTTTCTTCATAAGGTTCCAAGTTTTATATTTCAAGGTTTTGGCCGCATCAACGGAAAAATTTGACATTCTCTGATTGGCTTATTCATTAGAAATGAAAATAATCTTTCCGAAACGCCAAAACCGGCGGTAGGGGGCATACCATATTCCAATGCTTTAATAAATTCTTTGTCTGTCATTTGCGCCTCCTTATCACCCGCTGCCCGTAATTTGGATTGCTCTTTGAATCTTTCCGCTTGGTCAATTGGATCATTTAGCTCGCTATAGCCGTTGCCGACTTCCGAACCGGCAATAATAGGCTGGAACCTCTGCGTTAACTGAGGGTTATTTTCAAGTTTTTTTGCTAGGGGAGAAACAACGACGGGAATGTTAACGAGAAATCCGGGACCGGCGATTTTCCGGCGGCAGTATTTCCATAAATTGTCAATGCCTCTCGCTAGATTTAAATTTTTTTCTGATTCAATTTTTAACTCATCCAATTTTTTTCTAATCTCATTTAAATCAGCTTTTAAAATATCTACTCCGGTGATTTTTTCAATTTCTTCTCTGTAATCGTAACGCTCCCATTTTTTCCCAAGATTAATTTTAAAATTTCTGATTTCAAACTCTAAGGTTCCAAAAGTTTTTTCGGCAACATAACAATACATTTCTTTTACCAATTTCATTGCCATTTCATAATCAGCGTAAGCCCAATAAAATTCTATTTGCGTGTAATCTTGCAGATGCTCCGCTGATATTCCTTCGTTTCTAAAAATTCGTCCAATTTCAAAAGTCTTTTCAAAACCGGCAACCATCAGCCGTTTCTGCCAAAGCTCGCCGGCGGAAATACGAAGATAAACATCTATATCCAGCGCGTTATGGTGAGTGGCGAAAGGCTGCGCGTCCGCTCCTCCAACCGTGTTTTCTAAAACAGGCGTTTCCACTTCCAAAAAACCTCGCTTAATATAAAACTCTCTAACCGCGTTCCAAAACACCGCTTTTTTTTCCACCATTTTCCGCGTTTCAGGATTAAACAAAATATCCAAATATCTTTTTCTTAATCTCTCTTCTCCATCTTTCAGCCCGTGCCATTTTTCAGGAAGAGGGGAAAGCGATTTGGTTAAAATTTTGTAGTCCTTAACCAGTACAGTTTTCTCGCCCCGTTTGGTGGTAAATAAACTGCCTCTCGCCTGAATAAAATCGCCTATATCCAAATTTTTCAGCATTGCGTATTCTTCTTTTCCGATTTTGTCCCGCCTAAAAAATAATTGAATCTGCCCGCTCTGATCTTCAATATTCGCGAAAGTCAACCCGCCGTGAGTTCTAATCATTCTTATTCTGCCAGCCAGAACAATCTCTTTTTCTGATCTGAAAAACTCATCAAAACTATCAAGAGCTTGTTTGACGGTATGCGTCCTTTCGCATTTCGCCGGATAAGGATCAATTCCCGCTTCCTTTATCTTCTTTAACTTATCAAGCCGCGCTTGTTTTAGTTCGTTGATCATTGGTTTAGTGAATAACTTATGTTTTAATTATATCTTTTAATTAAGATTTGTCCACCATGCGCAAGTCCATGAACATCCTGTCAAGTAATTTAATAATCTAACCGAAACGGGTATGGTTCTGTAATTTAAAATCTAACCGAAATTTATTTAGATTTGTTAGATTTTTTCTCAGATTTAATCTTTT
>Ga0190315_1000687_pt1 | contig 15586 bp, 15 predicted proteins | sample 48701101_MG_FD_161673 | JGI IMG/M metagenome (GOLD analysis project Ga0190315, IMG submission 161673) | Hydrothermal vent sediment bacterial communities from Southern Trench, Guaymas Basin, Mexico - 4870-11-0-1_MG | ecosystem: Environmental > Aquatic > Marine > Hydrothermal vents > Sediment ...
AAATATAATTAAATTATGGATAATTTAGAAAAAGAAATAAGAGAAGATAAAAAATTTATCGCGATAGCAGTTCTTGCTTTTTTTGTTAGTGTTTGTATTGGATTCTTTATTCTTAAAACATTGGGAGTATCTCAAGAGATTTATTATGGTATTGCCGGTGGAATTGTAACGCTTATTTGGGGTTATGGTTTGTATATCAGGGACAAGAAAAGAGCAAAAATAACTGGAAGAAGTGAGTTTCATGGGCGGGAGATGTTTAGAGCTATTCCAAAAACATGGAAAGTATCACTTTTGATTATCTTTATATCCGCTTTTGTATTTCAATTTCTGGGATACCCTACTCTTTCAGGATTATCTATAGTATTGCTCTTTTTTGCATTTTTCTATATGCGAAAGAAATATGTACACTTTTATGTTCCTGAAGAAATTGTTGAAAAAGAAAAAGTATTAGGAAAATGGTCGTGGAGTTGGCTATCAAAAATAATGTATTTGATACTTGTTTATATGATAGTTGATGCTATTATACATATTTCAGATTATGGATTTAATTCTTATACAATTCAAAGGTTATGGTTAATAATAGTTTTTATTATTTGTATTTTCTTCTGGAAGAAAATTTTTCTAAATCGGCATAGACAATAATTTCAAATATCATGTCTCAAAAAACTAAAACCAAAACTCCTGTTTCTGAACTGCGAAAAGATTTAGTGAGCAACACTTGGGTGGTGGTGGCGGATAAACGATCGAAAAGACCGCATAGTTTTAAGAAAAGGGCAGAGAAGAAAATAACAGGAGAGGAGTTAAAAAAGGAAAAAGAGAGATGTCCGTTTTGTCATCTGGATAAAAAAGAAAATCTGCTGACTTATAAAAAGAAAAACGGGGCGTGGAGTTTGAGAGTTATCCCCAATGATTTCCCGGCTTTTATTCACAAAACAAGTTTAAACATTCACGACGAAGGTCCTTTTAGAGTAATGAATGGGGTGGGATTCTGCGAGGTAATTATCACCAGGAGTCATACCAAACAAGTTTCCCAAATGACGGTTCCGGAAATCACGGAAATTATTGACGCCTTTCAAGTGAGATATTTAGCCTTGATGAATCAGCGGCATATCAAATACATTTCTATTTTTCAGAATTATGGTAAGGAAGCGGGGGCGTCAATCAAGCATCCCCACTTCCAGTTGATTGCTACTCCGATGGTTGATCCGGATATTTACCGCAGTCTTCATGGCAGTCGGAAATACTTTGAATCCAATCATGAATGTGTTCACTGCGTGATGCTTGAATGGGAAATGAAGTCCAAGAAAAGAATTGTTTTTGAAAATGACGAATTCGTGGTTCTCTGCCCGTTTGCTTCTAGAATCGCTTTTGAAACTAGAATTTATCCCAAAAGGCATCTGGCTTATTTTGAAAGAACGGGCACTAAACTGAAGATTCAGCTGGCGGAAGCGGTCGGGTTCGCGCTGGCAAGAATCAAAAAACAGCTGGGCGACCCGGCTTATAATTTTTTTCTACATACCGCTCCTTGCGATGGGCGGACTTACGACCATTACCATTGGCATTTTGAAATTCTGCCAAAGATAAGTATCTGGGCGGGATTTGAATTGGGGACCGGCACGGAAATCTGTTCCGTCAAACCGGAAAAAGCGGCAGAGATTTTAAGGAAGAAATAGAAAATTATCGGGCGGAGATACTGAAATAAAAGATATAAGAATACAAGAAACAAAGATACAGACAATAACCAATAATTAAATTTTAACAATTAAACAGCTTGATTATTGGTTATTGATTATTAAAGTAAAATTTGTTTGGTTGCTGTATCTTGCGTTCTTGTATCTTTTACTTTGTTAGTAATTTTTTGCGATGAATTGTTTGGTGAATTACTTCTCTCAGATCCCGCCGGAAATAGCGACAATTATTATCGCCATGCTGCCGGTTGCCGAGTTGAGAGGGGCGATTCCGGTGGCGATTGGAGTCTATCATTTGCCTCCAGTAGTCGCTTATTTCTTGTCAATTATTGGCAATGTCATTCCGGTAGTTTTTATTCTCTGGCTGGTTGAACCAGTTTCCGGTCTTTTAATGAAAAGAATAAAATTATGTCGTCGCTTTTTTGGCTGGCTTTTTGAGAGAACGCGAGTAAATCACAATCATAAATTTGAGAAATGGGGTTCCTTAGCCCTGATAACTTTTGTCGCTATTCCTTTTCCGATGACTGGCGGTTGGAGCGGCGCTCTTGCCGCTTTCGTTTTTGGCATTCCTTTCAAAAAAGCGTTGCCGCTGATTTTCTTGGGAATTATGATTGCCGGAATAATTGTGACAGGAATTAGTTTGGGAACGGTAAAAGCGTTGGAGTGATAATTATTTTATGAAACTGTTAAAAATTAAAAATCTTTCTGTTAAAACCAGAGGAAATAAAGAGAAAATTTTAGAAAATGTTTCGCTTGAGATTGATGAAAAATCAATCCATGTTTTAATTGGCGCTAATGGATCTGGCAAATCTACTTTAGCATATGCCTTAATGGGTTTGTCGCGGTTTAAAATTAGTTCGGGAAAAATAATATTTTTCGGCAAGGACATTACTAAATTATCAACTGATAAAAGGGCGAAAATGGGAATGACACTGGCGTTTCAAGAACCGGCGCTTTTTGAGGGAGTTAAGGTACGGGATTTTTTGAGAGCGGGAAATAAAAAACTAGACCAAAAAGAAATTGAAAAAATTATGTCTTTAACCGGACTTGAGCCGGAGAAGTTTATCAATCGCTATGTTGATGGAGCTTTGAGTGGCGGGGAAAGAAAGAGAATTGAACTGGCTTCCGTAATTGCCTTGAAGCCAAAACTGATTATTTTAGATGAGCCTGATGCTGGACTAGATATTATTATTTATCGCGAACTTTATGATATTCTAGAAAATATCAAACGGGAAACGGGAGCCTCCATTCTTTTAATTTCTCACCGGGAGGAATTAGGATTGATTGCCGATCAAGCGACATTTCTGCGTCAGGGAAAATCGGTTTACTCAGGACAGTTCAGGCCAGTGATGAGAAAATACTGCCAATCTTTAAAAAGAAAAAAAATATGCCCAAAAATATTTTACCTCAAAAATTTATAGCCTCTGCCGAAAAATGCGGCTTTGACACGGCTTTAATAAAACAAACAGCCATTCCTCATCTTTATCTGGAGTCAAATAGAATTCTCTCCTCTAGGAAAACGGAAGGCTTGGAGTTTCAAGTCCGAAGTCTTAAAGAGGGAGTAAGAATAAAACTGATTGTCAAAAAAGGAGCCAAAATAAAAAAGCCGATTTTTTTCTGCTTTGAAATTTTGAAAAACAGGGGAAAGCAAATAATCTTGCCGGAGATAATTTTAGAAGAAGGTGCCGAAGCAAAAATTTTAGCCCATTGCGCTTTTCCGGCGGCCCAGAAAATTGTTCACCAAATGGAAGCGGCGGTAAGGCTTAAAAAGAACTCTAAATTAATCTATGAAGAGAAACATTATCACGGGGAGAATTTCGGGGTGGAAGTCTTAATGAGTCTCAAGGTTTTATTAGGAAGAAACTCGTCCTTCAATAATGAATTTGTTTTGGAGCGGGGAAGCATCGGAAAATTAAAAATAGATTTAGAAATGGAATTAAAAAAAGAAGCGGTTGCCGAAACCGTCAATAAAATTGTCACTAAAGGCGCGGGAGACAGAGTGGAAATTTTTGACAAGACTTTATTGAAAGGGGAGGATTCCAAAAGCTTGATAAAATCAAGGGTGGCAGCGGTTGACGGGGGAAGTGTTTTTCTTCAGGGAGAAACGGTCGCTTTGGCGAAAGGCACCCGCGGACATATTGACTGCCGGGAAATTATTGTCGGTAAAAAATCAGTCGCCAAAGCAATTCCGATTGTTGAAGCTCGCCATCCGGAAGCGCGAATTACCCACGAAGCGTCAGTGGGAAAGGTTAATCAAAAGGAATTGGAAACTCTGATGACTCGGGGATTATCCGAAGAAGAAGCGACTGATTTTATTATTAGAGGAGCGATGAAATAAAAAAACTGGGAGTTTAGCATTTACACTAACGGCATTGCTCAGGTTATTAACAGGAAAAATTTCTTGAAAACGGCGAATGCAGCGACGGATAGAACTGGAGAAATAATTGAGCTGGATGTTTTGAAATAAAGTTCACAAAACAAAATATACCTCTTGACGCTTTGTCAAAGAGGCGTATTTATTTTATCAATCCGTTAATCCGTTAATCCGTTAATTCTTAATTACTCACTCCTAGCCTCTCCTCCCGAAATAATCGGGACAGGCAAGAGGGGAATTTATTTTATCATAACTCCACCTGCGAATTGTCGCCTATCAATAATTTGTGTCCAGAGGGCAAGGTTTTGTGGACGGGGGTGATGAGGGCGTTAGCGCCGATTAAACTGTCGGTGATTCTTTTGTCGCAATGGATATCGGCGTTTTCAAAAATGATGGAATTCTCAATTTCCGCGCCATAGATTTCCGTATGATTGCCGATGGAAGTAAACGGTCCGATGTAAGAATCTCTAATCACACAGTGATCGCCAATTGCTACCGGACCTCTAATTACGGAATTGCCGTTGATTTTGGTATCTTTGCCGATTTTCACTTTTCCCTGAATGACTACTCTCTCGCTAATTTCACCGCTAATTCTAGTATTCATATTACTCAAGACAAGTTGGTTTCCCTCAAGCAAATCGTTCGGCTTGCCAGTGTCTTTCCACCAGCCGGTTATTTCGCTGTAACCGATTGCGTAATTATGGCTGATAAGATATTGGTGGGCGTCGGAAATTTCCAATTCCCCGCGGGCGCTAGGCTTGATGGCGCGAACCGCTTCAAAAATATGGCGGTCGTAGACATAAATTCCCGTGACCGCGAAATCGCTTTTTGGCTGTTGCGGTTTTTCTTCAATTCTTATAATCTTCCCATTAACAATTTCTGGAACTCCAAATCGTTGAGGGTCTTTTACCTTTGAAAGGGCGAGCAAGCAGTTCAGTTTTTCTTTTTTAAATTTTTCAACGAAGGGACTAATCTCATTGAGAATAATATTGTCTCCCAAATAAAACACAAACGGATCTTTGCCAATAAAATTTTCCGCAATTTTTACAACATGCGCCAATCCCAGAGGTCCGCCACTCTGTTCAATATAAGTTATTTTCAGTTTCCACTTTGAGCCGTCGCCAACTTTTCGAGGGAAAACTTTATCGCCGGGATTAATGACAATGCCTACTTCTTTTATGCCGCAAGAAGCGATTTTTTCCAGCGCGTAAAAAATCATCGCTTTATTAGCAATTGGCACCAAATGTTTGTTGGTCGTATGTGTAATCGGACGCAATCTTGTTCCATGTCCGCCGGCGGTAATTAACGCTTTCATAATGGTTTAAATTATAGGAATATTTTTATTTTTATCTTATTCATCTTTTTAAAGAGAATAATTGCAAGATTGTACTACAAATAATTTTTAATTTTTAATTTTTAATTTTTATTGAATTTCTAATTTTTTAATTTCTAAACATCGTTTTAAGGATGTAAAATATAGACAAATTCTAATATCCTTATATTTTTTGTTTAAAAATTTGGTCATTAAAAATTGATTAAAAATTAAAAATTACAAAATTAAAAATTATCTTCCATACTGCTTCTCATAATACTTGTCAAATTCTTTTGTTTTTAGTTTTTTCAACCAATCTTTATTTTCCAGGTACCATCTAATTGTTTTCTTGATTGCTTCCTCAAATGAATGCCGCGGCTGCCAGCCAATTTTTTTGACTTTTTCTATATCTAAGGCATAGCGGAAGTCATGTCCTAATCTATCATCTACATATTCAATCTGCGATTCGTCTTTTCCAAGTTCGCTCAAAATGATTTTAGCAAGTTCAAGATTTGTTTTTTCATTTCCGCCGCCGATATTATAAATCTCGCCGGCTTCTCCGTTATGTAAAACCGCATCCAACCCCTCGCAATTGTCAAGAACATAAATCCAGTCCCTGATATTTTTTCCCGTTCCGTAAAGAGGGATTTTTTTATTTTCCAAGATGTTTGAAATAAAAAGGGGAATCACTTTTTCCGGAAATTGGTAAGGTCCGTAATTGTTTGAAGAGCGAGTAATAATAACTGGAAGAGAGAAAGTTTTATAATATGATCTTACCAACAAATCGGCGCTAGCCTTTGAAGCAGAGTAGGGGCTGTTCGGCGCTAAAATATCATCCTCCTTAAACTTCCCGCTTTTCAAGCTTCCGTAAGTTTCATCGGTGCTGATATGTAAAAATCTTTTAATTTTAAACTTTCTTGCTGTTTCCAATAAAATATGTGTTCCTAAAATGTTTGTTTTTGTAAATATATCTGGATTAAGAATTGAACGGTCAACATGGGTTTCGGCGGCGAAGTTGACGACGAGGTCTGGTTTTTCTTCCTCAAATATCTCGTCTACTTTCTCTTTATCGCAAATATCGCCTTTGATAAATTTATATCGCGGGTCGTTTTCAACTTTTTTAAGATTATCCAAATTCCCGCAATAAGTCAACTTGTCTAAATTGACGATTTTGTAATGGGGATATTTTCCCAAAATATAATGAATGAAATTTGACCCGATAAACCCAGCTCCGCCGGTGATAAGCAGTTTCATAAATTTAAATCATTGTTTTTTGATTGTCTCCATTCTATCAGAAAAGTGTATTTTTGGCAAAAAATTGGGATTAAAAAAGAACTGATTACGGGTCAATTCTTGCGGTAAATTAAGCTTTAATGCTTTTCTGCGAGAACGGATTTGTAATCCGTTTTTTTGTTTTGAAGTATCATCTTACTTTGTCTGTTTAAAAGATATTAAAAACTGGTTATAAATCGGTTTTTGTGTGAGAATTAAAAATCTATTCCCAGAGACCAAGAAATAATTTATCTTTGTTAGGATAGAGAAATACCATATTTGCCGTAATCATTTACTTTATCAGCAACAGATATGAGATCTTTTTTATTTTAAGGTAAGAATTGTATTGTTTAACCAACGAATTATCCAATACCTTTTCAGGCAAAGATCACCTGTGTAATACTAATCAGAAGACCATTTTTATAGGTTAGCCATGCCTCGTAAAAAAGCAAAGTTTAGGCTATTCAATTTTCTGATCCCACATTACCACATCATATAAACAAGTCAATGCCACAAAACAAAAAAAGCGCTCGTCTAAACATAGAAAAGCGCGCCGGTTTTGTTTAACAAATTAATAAAACCCGTCATTGCGAGGAGCCCGAGCAAACGTAGTTCGCGAGAAGGCGATGCGGCAATCTCCTTGCGATAGTTCTTAGATTTATGACACGGGATTGCCGCGCTCCGCTGCTGCTCCGCTCGCAATGACGGTGAAGGTTGGGGCTGGGTTTAGTAAAAAAACCCTAGAAAACAAAATTATTCTTAACTTTCTCCAACGAGCTATTTTTAGAATCCTTTTCAGAGACAATTGGGTTTTTGATTGGCCAGGCGATATTTATCGTTGGGTCGTTCCAAGCAATCGCGCTTTCGTTTTCAGGAGAATATTCATTGGAACTTTTGTAAATAATTTCTGCCTCGTCGCTCAAAACGCAAAATCCATGGGCGAAGCCGATGGGAATAAAAAGCTCTTTTTTATTTTCCTCCGATAAAATTTCTCCGATCCATTTGCTGTAAGTAGGCGACCCTTTCCTGATATCCACTGCCACATCAAAAATCTCCCCTTTAATACATCTGACCAGTTTTACCTGAGCTTTGGGAAGCGTTTGAAAATGAAGTCCCCGCAAAACATTTTTTACAGACTTGGAATGATTGTCCTGAACAAATTTATCTTTTATCCCGAAATCCGCGAACTCCGAATATTTATAACTCTCCATAAAAAATCCTCTCTCGTCTTTGAATGTTTTAGGTTCTATTAAGACAACTTCGGGGATTGACAGTTTTTTGAATGTGAATGGCATAAGAGGGTTGAAAGTCTATAAAGTCTATAAAATTGAAAGTTTATAAAATATTTGTCATTCTGCGCTTGGTACAGAATTTGGGGGTAGGCACTTTGGATATTAAGTTGTAGAAAACAATATAGCAAAGCTGCCAAATGTTTTAAGTTTCTTATTGTTAGTTTAATACTCAAACTGATGCCAGCAAATGCGAAATTTTCTGGAACGATAACTTTAAGCATCCTAGCATTATTATCATCATAATAGCATATTTTAATGATGAAACAAAATTTAATGATTGATACTTGATACGCGGTCATTTATATATTATGATGTTAAAAGGCAAGAATAAATAAATTTATATGCGAGAATTTCCAATAGTTACCATCAGTTTGATAAATTACAACGGAAAAAAGTTTGTTTTTCAGGCGATTGAATCGGCGGTTAATCAGGATTATCCCAACTTGGAAATAATTGTTATAGACAATAACTCAACTGACGGAACGAGAGAAGAAATTGAGAAAAAGGTTCCGGAGTGGAAAAAGAGGAGAGAGGAAATTGTCAGGAGTTATAAGTTGAAACCTGAACTCCAGAAACCCGAGCTCCAAAACCAGAAATCTAAACTTCAGAAACCTGAATTTCAAAATTTAGGAGCAGAACCTTATTCCGAAGCTCAGTTTTTAACCTGTGAGGAAAGCGTTAAATACATCAAAAACACAGAAAATGCGGGGTTTGGGCGGCCGCATAATATGGCAATAAGAATAATGAAAGGCGATTTTATTTTGCTTTTGAATTACGACGCGATATTAACTTCTGGCTATATTAAAAATGTTCTTAAGCCATTTGAAGATAAAAAAATTGGCGTTGTTCAGGGAAAATTATTGAGATACGATTTTGACAAAAATGAACTTCGCAAAGGCGAGGGAAATTCTAAATTAAACATCATTGATACTGTCGGGCTGATGATGTTTAAAAATCGGCGGATAGTTTGTATCGGGCAGGGAGAAACCGACAAAGGACAGTATGAAGAAGAAAAAGAAATATTTGGCGCCGATGGGGCAGTGCCAGTTTATAGAAAAGAAATGCTGGAAGATATAAAATTGCCGATAATTAATCAGAAGTCCATAAAATCGAAAACCCATAAAGTTAAAATACGAATTAATAATTTGCAATCTACGGACTACAATCCAAATTACGAATATTTTGACGAGGATTTTTTTATGTATAAAGAAGATGTCGATTTAGCGTGGCGGGCGCGGCTAGCGGGCTGGAAAGCGGTTTATACTCCCAAAGCGGTAGCGTATCATGGGCGAGGATCGGGGGATAGTATGGCGAAAAATTATTTTAATATAATTAAAGAAAGAAGAAAAATAAATAATCAAGCGAAATTTTTGTCTTTCAAACACCAGCGCCTGATGCAAATAAAAAACGATTTTCCGTCCTTGCTGTTTATAAAACACTTCTCGCAGTTCATAATAAAAGAAGTTGGCGCTTGGGGCTATATGATGATTTTTGAAAGATTCACTTGGCGAGTTTTAAGAGATTTACACAAAGATATCCCATTGTTCTTGAAGAAACGTAAATTGGTAATGAGTAAAAAAAGAGTAGATGTAAAAGAAATGGAGAGATGGTTTAATTAAAAAATAAAATCGCTCTACTTTTAAAAAGTTGGATAGCGTGGTACAATAAAAATACATAAAGCGGTTAAAATGACAAAAAAAATAATTTTATCAATAGCCATTCTGTTTTTTTTGCTTGCCGTCGTCGTCGCGACCAGCCTTCTTTATGTTGAAAACAAAATTAATCAGCCATTTAGCAGCAGTAATACTCAAAAAGAGTTTGTTATTAAAAACGGACAGGGAGTGAAAGAAATCGCTGCCAACTTAAAAAATGAGGGGTTGATTATTGGAAGTGATTATTTTAAAATTTATGTCTGGCGGGAAAAAATCGCCAGCCGATTGCAAGCGGGAAAATATAATTTAAATAGCGCAATGACTATTCCGGAAATTGCCGATATTTTTGTAAAAGGACACACAAAACCAAATGAAATTCAAGTGACTATTCCGGAGGGATTTACTGTTAAAGAAATAAAAGAACGGTTAGTGGAGAAAGGATTAATTAAAGAGGACGAATTTTTAGAGGGTGGATCAATAAATTTTTCCCGGTATAATTTTTGGGAAAAAGAAATGGATAAAGATAATTTAGAAGGATTTTTATTTCCAGACACTTATAAGTTTTATCAAGAAACCACCGTCCGAAAAATTATTGGAAAAATGTTAGATAATTTTGATAAAAAATTATCTCCAGAAATAAAAGAAGAAATAAAAAAGCAGAATAGAACCATTTTTGAAACAATAATTTTGGCGAGTATAGTGGAAAAAGAAGCGGGGAGGGAAGAGGATATGAAAAAAATTGCCGGTGTTTTTCTTAATCGCTTGGCGGCTAATTATCCGTTGCAATCAGACGCGACGATAAATTATGTTGTAGGTAAAGGGAGAAGAAAAGCCAGCTATGAGGATTTGCAGATTGATTCTCCTTATAACACTTACAAATACAATGGCTTGCCGCCAACGCCGATTTGCAATCCCGGACTAAACGCTATCAAGGCGGTCGTTTATCCCGCCAACACGGATTATTTTTATTTCTTGACTGACCCCAAGGGAAAAGCGTATTTTGCCAGGACTTTTAAGGAACACCAAAAAAATATAGCGGAGCATTTGGATTAGGTTGTCCCCAGTGTGATTTGTGAAATTCATTTTAAAATGAATTTACGCGAACAGAAAACGAATAAACGCGACAAATCGTGAATTAATAACAAATGTAAAATTATTTTATGGAAATAAAAGCGGTTAAACCGAAAATTTGGAACTTTGAAGTTGTGAAAGGGGAAGACGCGTGGAAAGAGGTTGTTTATTCAGCTAGAATGAGCGGAGTTCCTTCTTGGATTGATGGAAAAAATGTTTTGGGAATGATTATCAAAAATGATTATAGCTCGGCTTTAGAGCATATCATTATAAAATTTGATATTAAAATGACCAAGGGGAATGCCCCGGAACTTCTAGAACATAGGATGGCAAGCCACTCTGGTTTTTCAACGAGATATGTTCAAGCAAATAATAAAGAAGCTTTACATCTAAAATATGTCAAACAGGATAATTCTTATGATATTATTATTCCATGGCATTTGCTAATTAAAAATGAAAGAAATACAGAATTTACAGAATCAGCCCTTGAAGATAAAAAAATAAAATTTAGAAAAATCTTTATAAAGGAAGTTAAAGGAAGTTTGGAGGCGTATGAATCACTGATAAATGCCAGTTTGCCGCGGGAATCGGCGCGATATGTTTTGCCCTTTTGTCAAGCGGTGGGAATTTATCATTTTACGATCAATTTAAGATCTCTTCTCAATCTTCTTTCTCTACGGCTTTGCGTGAGAACTTCTCCTGAATTCAGGTGTCTTGCCGCGCAGTTGTATTTTAATCTAGCGGAGAAGTTGCCACTTATTAGAGGAATGGTTGGTTGCCGCGGGTTTATGAGAGGAACTTGTCCGGAAAGCGATGTTACCGGAGTAAGAACGGGGAAACCGCATTCTTCTTATCCAGTCTGTCTTTTTAAAAATCCTAATTCCGATATTTTTATTCCTACTACTAAAGAATTAAGAAAAGGAATAAGCGTTGGAAAGTTTAACAAAGAAAAAGCGGTTAAAGCGCAAGAAAAAGTTTTTGAAAAATGGGCAAAGTGGGAAGGGGAATGATTATTTTTTAAATTCGACACAGAGGAACACGGACTAAAGACACAAACAAACACAGATAAAAAAATATGGGCTATCGTGGATTATGCTTGGCATACTGAAAACAAAGAAATAATAGATAAAATTAAATCTTGTCTTAATTAAAAAAAGTTTCTTTAAGGATATTATTAACAGTAACTTAAAGCAATTAATATTTATCAGTGTGCCATTAAAAAATGTTATATTATGAAAAAAATATTATCACTTCTAGAAAACCATAACAACTGGCGTCAGAATTGCGTCAATCTTATCGCGTCGGAGAATGTAATGTCGCCGTTTTGCGAGAAATATTATGTTTCTGATTTAATGCATCGCTACGCGGAGGGGTTACCGTTTGGGAGATATTATCAAGGATTGAAATATGTTGACGAAATAGAAAGTTTAACGCAGGAAAAATTTAAAAAACATTTTGGCGCAAGCTTTGTTGACATTCGTCCGATTTCCGGGACATTGGCAAACATGGCGGTTTTTTCCGCGCTGGCGGAAAGAGGGGACGCAATTCTAACTTTGGGAATTCAAGGCGGTTCTCATGTTTCGCATGAAAAAGCGGGCGCGGCGGGAATTTTAGGACTAAAAAGTTTTCATCTCGGATTTGACAGTGAAACGATGATGATTGATTTGGAAAAAAGTAGAAAGAAAATTATAGAAATAAAACCAAAATTTATTGTTATTGGCGGGTCGGTGATTTTATTTCCCCAGCCGATTAGAGAATTAAGAGAAATTTGCGATCAAGTCGGAGCGAAGATTGTTTACGACGCGGCGCATGTTTTTGGCTTAATCACCGCTGGATTTTTCCAGAATCCATTAGGGGAAGGAGTGGACATTATTACTTCTTCCACTCACAAAACTTTTCCCGGTCCGCAGGGAGGAATAATTATCGGAAATATAGATAAGGAATTGCAAAGAAAAATTCAGGACAAAGTTTTTCCGGGAGTTTTATCTAATCATCACCTGCACAGAATACCTCCGCTTTATTTCGCGCTGAAAGAAATGGAAGAGTTTGGCAAAGATTATGTTTCGCAAATAATGAAAAATTCTGAAGCTTTGGCGAAACAGCTTGATAACTTTGGCTTTGATGTTTTGGGAAAAGAAAGGGGCTTTACGATGAGCCATCAGGTTGTTGTTAATGTTAAAAAACAAGGCGGTGGAAGCGCAGTTGCTAAAAAATTAGAAGAGGCGAATATTATCTTAAATAAAAATATTATTCCTGACGACAAATCTAATCCGGAAAATCCGGAAGGAATTAGAATCGGCGTTCAGGAGATGACGAGATTTGGAATGAAAGAAAAAGAGATGGCGGTAATTGCGGAGTTTATAAAAAGAATTATTTTAGATGGAGGGGATATTGAAATAATAAAAGAAAAAGTGATTGGGTTTAGAAAAAATTTTCAGGAAGTTAAATATTGCTTTAAGTAAACTAGGTGGAAAATGTCTAGGATTGACAAAATGGTTTAAGTTGGCTATTCTGTAGGAGCGGTTAGCAGTGCGGGATTTATTGTATATTTCCCTTCTTATAAAACGGGAGTAGTTTAATACAAGGTTTGGTTGAATCAAAAACTTAAAGCATTGAAGTATTTTTAACTTTATAAATTTTATACTTTTAACTGATCTAACCATATCTAACCCCTTTTTCAAGGAAAGAAAAAAATAGATCCAGATACATAAGTTCCGCAATAATTTAATGGAAAAAATATGAAAAGATCAAAACGTTATAAAAAGGCACAAAAGAATATTGATCACTTAAAAACTTACAATTTAGACGAGGCATTGGAAACTGTTGTCAAGAACGCCACCGCTAAATTTGATGAGGGCGTGGAAGTTCATTTGGCGCTAGGAATCAATCCTAGGCAGTCCGATCAACTGGTCAGAGGATCAATCATTTTCCCTCACGGTATCGGGAAGAGTAAAAAGGTTGCTGTTTTCGCGGAAGGCGACAAAGCTAAAGAGGCAAAAGAAGCGGGAGCGGATCTGGTCGGTGGACAAGAACTAATAGATAAAATTAAACAGAAAAAAGTTTGTGATTTTGAAGTGGCGGTGGCAACATCGGAAATGATGAAAAATTTGGCGCCGATCGCTAAGATTCTAGGTCCGAAAGGACTGATGCCTTCGCCTAAAACGGAAACGGTAACAACGGAAATTGCTAAAACAGTAGGGGAGTTAAAAAAAGGAAAAATAAGTTTTAAGAATGATGATGGGGGAAATCTACATCAATTAATAGGTAAAGTTTCTCTCGGCAAGGATAAATTAAAAGAAAACCTGTCGGCGTTTTTGAATAAAGTTCAGGGAATGAAACCAGAAAATTCAAAAGGTGTTTTTATAAAAAACATTGTGATCTGCTCGTCAATGGGACCGGGGATAGGAGTGAAAAGTTCGCAAAGTTAAAAGTTTATAAAGTGTTTAAGATAGAAAGTTTAGAGTTTTAGAATGTTCTTGATCTTGTAAACTTTACATTTTGACTAATTATTTAGCTAGTCAACTGTCAATCTTTTCTTTAAAAAATAAATAATTGGTGAAAATTGGTAGATCCTGTTTTTATTTCTATCTTGTTGCATTTTGTTGTTATTAGGGTTTGCGCGTTTTCTTTTCTGGCGAAAAAGAGGAGGTAAGGGGAAGTTGTGTCGGATTCTAATTTCCAGTTTTTAATTTCTAGTTTTCAATCAATTTCCAATAACTAAATTTTCAAATGATTTACTAAAAGATTGAGGATTGAAAATTGAAAATTTTTAACCACACCTAACCTCTCCTTGCTAATAAAGAAGGAAAGTAAGTTTAAATATATAAGTCCCAATTATAAAAAGAGAAACTAGAAATGTGTTTATATGATTTTGTCGGATAAAGATATTTTAAAAGCTATTGAGAAAGGGCAGATAAAAATAGACCCTTTTGAAAAAAAATTTATCCAGCCGGCCTCCGTTGATTTGCGGCTGGACAACCAGTTTTTGATTTTTAAAAACGCTATTCATTCTTGCATTGATGTCAAAAAACCAGTGGATGATCTAATGGAAAAAGTTGTTATTAGCGACGGCGATTTTTTTGTCATTCATCCGGGGGAATTTGCCTTGGGATTGACTTATGAAATGGTGGGAGTGGGGGATGATATGGTTGGGCGGTTAGAAGGGAAGTCATCGCTGGGACGGTTAGGGGTTATTATTCACGCTACGGCTGGTTATCTTGATCCCGGCAATCATCTCAAACTCACTTTAGAATTATCAAATCTTGGCAAATTACCGGTGAAACTTTATCCTAAAATGCCGGTTGCCCAAATGTCGTTTTCTCCTCTTTCTTCGGCGGCGGAAAATCCTTATGGATCTAATAAATTAAAAAGCAAATATTACGGCGCGACTGAACCGCAAGCTAGCAAGATATATCGGAATTTTGAGAAGGAGGAATAAAATGAGAAGTAAAAAAATCGTTGTGATAAAAAGCAAAAATCTTCGCTTTTTATTGTTTTTATTGCTGGAAGAAATTAGGAAATTAAGAAATTAATTAATGCTGTATATTAGTAGTTTAGCAATATTTGATTTTAATTTCCAACTTCTAATTTCTCTATAATATAACATTGACATTTTTAATTCTCAATGTTATTTTGTTTTTAAGATGAGGCTCAATGAAAAATTCTGGAGTAGCTCAATGGTAGAGCAACTGGCTGTTAACCAGTGGGTTCCCGGTTCGAGTCCGGGCTCCAGAGCCAAGATGATTTGATTTGTTTTTCACCTTCTCCCATTTCCGCGCTATAATAAAAGCAATCAGAAACCGAAACTTATTTTTATCTTTTATATAAAAATAAAATTAGCAAACCGGGAGGTTTCTAAATTCAGTTGAGAGGGTTTGCTAATAGCGAGCGTTGTTAAAACAAATGCGAAACAAACAAAGAACAAT
>Ga0190315_1000688_pt1 | contig 15580 bp, 11 predicted proteins | sample 48701101_MG_FD_161673 | JGI IMG/M metagenome (GOLD analysis project Ga0190315, IMG submission 161673) | Hydrothermal vent sediment bacterial communities from Southern Trench, Guaymas Basin, Mexico - 4870-11-0-1_MG | ecosystem: Environmental > Aquatic > Marine > Hydrothermal vents > Sediment ...
TAGATCCGCATGATGAATTACTAAAAATGATCGAAGCCCATACCGACCTGATGACCATTGTAGGCGACTCAAATTCCGTTTCGGTACTTAAAAGGGCCAATGTTAACAAAGCTGACCTGGTGATTTCGGTATTGCACGATGAAACCATTAATATTTTAACGGCTATTCTGGCAAAAAAATTGGGTGCTAAAAGGGCTATTGCACGTGTAGCGACACTGGAAAATGTAAGTGTTGAAAACCGGAAAATTTATGAGGAGCTGGGCATCGATTACCTGATCTCTCCAGAGGATATTGCCGGCCATGAAGTAGTAAAGCTTCTGGAACAGCCCGAAGCAACGGAGATATTCGACTTTTCGGATGGCAAATTGTCCGTTTTCCTTTTTAAAATTGAAGAGCACGCCCTTGTAATAGGTAAATCCCTTGAAGTCATTGCAAAAGAGTATGGATCTCTTAAATTCAGAGCGGTAGCTATTCACAGGGGAACAGACACCTTCCTTCCGCGGGCTGACACCGTTTTTGAACCGGGCGACCTGGTATATGTGATCACAAAACGTGATGCCAGGGAACAGCTTCTGAAACTGGCCGGAAAGAAAAAAATGGAGATCAACAACATTATGATCGTTGGTGGTGGTCGTGTAGGAAAAGTTATTGCCCGGCGTGTTGAAAACGATCTGAATGTAAAACTAATTGAAATAGACCGGGAACGATCCATGATGCTGACTGATCTGCTCGACAACACACTGATCATTAATGGCGATTCAAGAGATATTACCCTGCTGGAAGACGAGGGAATTGACAAGGTGGACGCTTTTATTGCCGTAACCAATAGTTCGGAAACGAATATTTTGACCTGCCTGCATGCTAAAAAATTCGGGGTGAAGAAATCCATTGCCCTTGTCGAAAATCTTGATTACATCGAGATATCCCAGAATATAGGTATCGATACGGTCATCAATAAAAAACTGATTGTAGCCAGTCATATTATCAAGCATTCAATGGGCGATGAAGTAACCTCGCTTAAGTGCCTGAGTGGGATCAACTCGGATATTGTCGAACTGGTGGCCATGGAAGGATCGCCGATAACCAAAAAACCCATCCATGAACTGAAAATGCCTGCCGGTTCGTTGATCGGAGGCATTATCCGCGGTGAGGAGGCGCACATAGCCGTAGGTGATCTGCAGATATTGCCTGGTGACCAGGTGGTGGTTTTTACGCTACCGGGTATCAAGCATAAAATTGAAAAAATGTTCCATAAAAGCAGCCTTGTATTTTAACCTGCTTTAAGATAACTGATATTATTAGCCCATGCCCTATAAACGTCTGATAAACTACAGGATCATCATCAAAGTGCTGAGTTTTCTCTTGCTGGTGATTTCTGTTTTTATGCTGAGCGGCGTAGCTGTGGCGTGGTTTTTCAATGAGTCAGTCGTACCGCTGCTTTTATCCTTCTTGATAACCGGCACCGTTGGCGGGATCATCTGGTTGATTTTACGAAAGAAAGATAATAAAGGAATTGGCAAGCGGGAAGGATACCTTATTGTTGCTTTAAGCTGGGTCGTGGTGTCGCTGTTCGGATCGCTCCCCTACATTTTTAGCGAAACCATCCCCTCGCTGACCAATGCATTTTTCGAAACAATGAGCGGGTTTACCACTACCGGAGCCACTATTTTAACAGATATTGAATCACTTCCCAAAGGTATTTTATACTGGCGGGCTATGACTCACTGGCTGGGAGGAATGGGGATCATTGTGCTTACCGTAGCTATTTTACCTTTTCTGGGCATCGGTGGTATGCAGCTTCTGGTGGCTGAAATGCCCGGTATAACACCTGACAAACTACATCCCAGAATTACGGCTACAGCCAAGCGATTATGGGGTATTTATGTGTTACTCACATTGGCAGAAACACTCATCCTGTGGCTGGGTGAGATGAACCTGTTTGATGCTGTTTGCCACGCTTTTGCAACTATGGCTACAGGTGGATTTTCAACAAAAAACGACAGTATTGCCGGCTTTTCACCGTTTACACAATACGTCATTATTGTGTTTATGATTTTTGCCGGAACCAACTTTACACTACACTACCTGGCACTCCACAGGAAATTCAACCGTGTCTGGGCCAATCAGGAGTTTAAAACATATGCGGGCATTATCATCATTGTAACACTGACGGTGACCATCGGCCTGATCATTTTCTACACTTTTCCAACAGTGGAATCCGCTTTCAGGGATGCTCTGTTCACCGTGGTTTCCATACTTACAACCACCGGTTTTGTTACGGCTGATTATTATTCCTGGCCGGTATTTTTATGGGTTATTATCTTTATGCTGATGTTCATTGGCGGCAGTGCCGGGTCAACGGGTGGCGGTATTAAAGTGGTCAGGCACCTGCTGCTGATAAAAAATTCATGGATTGAACTCAAAAGAGCTATTCATCCGCAAGCCATTATTCCGGTAAAATTCAATGGCAAGTCGGTATCGCAGCAAATTATTTTTAACGTGATGGCTTTCTTTCTGCTTTATATGCTGATATTTGCTATAGGCGTGGTGGTGATGGCGTTTGTGGGTGTCGATTTTGAAACGTCTATAGGCTCAGTGGCGGCTACGCTGGGAAATATCGGTCCGGGTATTGGTGGTGTGGGACCGGTAGATAATTATGCTTTCTTCACACCTTTCTCTAAATGGTTTTTATCATTTCTGATGTTGCTTGGAAGACTGGAACTGTTTACGGTACTTATTGTAATTTCCCCGGCATTCTGGAGGAGTTGATGGTTACTCCGGCTTATTCCAGTAGGCAGTTAAGAAAAAAAATTCATGTACATTTGTGCTGATGATACAGCTTTCGGTTGTTATAATTACATTGAACGAGGAAAGGAATATAGCCCGTTGCCTCAACTCGGTTAAAGAAATTGCAGACGAAATAGTCATTATCGATTCTTACTCGACCGACAATACCGAATCCATTTGCAAATCATACGGAGCCAGAGTAATACGACACCCTTTTAAAGGATACGGATATCAGAAAAACTTTGCCAACGCACAGGCAACCAATGATCATATACTGTCGCTGGATGCTGATGAAGTGTTATCCAATGAATTACTCCAGTCGGTCAAAGAAGTAAAAGAGAATTTTAATGCCGACGGATACACTATGAACCGGCTGACCAATTATGCCGGAAAATGGATCCATCACTCTGGCTGGTACCCTGATGTTAAGTTGCGGTTGTTCAACCGGAAAAAAGGAGAATGGACAGGCCTGCTAATCCATGAAAAATATGAAATGTACGCAGGAAGCAAAGTAAAACACCTGAAAGGCGATTTGTTGCATTACTCGTTTTCATCAGTGGAATCGCACAAAAAACAGTCAGAAAAATTTGCTCAGCTTGGAGCCGAAGCTTATTTTGAAAAAGGGAAGAAAGCTCCTATGCTTAAAATTATAGTTGCCCCCATTGTACGTTTTATACGGGATTACTTTTTTAATCTCGGTTTTCTTGACGGTAAAGAGGGTTTTATCATTTGCCGGATCTCAGCAAGGTCAACGTACTCAAAATATCGAAAATTAAGGGATTTATACAAAGAACAAGATAAAGCAAAGGCTTCTTCCTGAAAGAAAAATATAAGAAACACAGAATTATTTATAAACAAAACAATTAACCCAATTATTTGATGCGAAAAGAATGCGTAGAATGAGTGAACCAATACAAGTTGTCAGATCAAAAAACAAAGAAGTCTTTTCCATACTTATACCAACATGGAACAACCTTGAATACCTGAAATGTTGCATCAACAGCCTCCGGAAAAACTCCCGTTTTAACAATCAAATTATTGTTTTTGTAAACGAAGGAAAATGCGGTACTGTTGAATGGCTTGATACCCAGGACGACATTGATTATATTCATGCTCAGGAAAACAAGGGTATTTGTTTTGCTGTAAATGCTTGTCGGACACTGGTTAAAAACGACTATATCGTTTACATGAACGATGACATGTATACTTGTCCTGACTGGGATTTTGAATTACATCGCGAAATTGAAAAATTAGACACAGATTATTTTTACATGTCAGCTACGCTCATTGAACCTGTGAAGGCAAATAATCCGAACGATATTGCGGTTATAAAAAACTTCGGGGATACTCTGGCTACATTTGATGAAAAAGGATTGCTTAACGAGTTTAAAAAATTACATAAAGAAAACTGGTTGGGAAGCTCGTGGCCGCCCAGTGTCGTTCATAAAAAATTATGGGATTTGGTTGGCGGTTTCAGTATTGAATTTAGCCCCGGTATGTATTCCGATCCTGATTTTTCGATGAAATTGTGGCAGGCAGGCATTCGCATATTTATAGGCGTTGGCAAAAGCAAAGTATATCATTTTGGCGCTAAGTCAACAAAGCGGGTACTCAAAAATAAGGGCAGTGATACTTTTCTCAGAAAATGGGGTATAACAGCCCGTACATTTTACTCCGAATACCTTTCTATAGGAAAAGAATATACAGGGTGTTATCCCGAAACGGTACAATTGAGTATGTTGTCAAAATGGAGAAACAGAATAAAACGAATTATTAAGTCTCTATAGAATAATAAAAATAAATATTTTGAAAAATAACAAAAGGGAATGGCTTGTTTTGGTTAATCTGCACGCGGGCAGCCAGAGGGGTGAACGCGACTGGCCTGAAATAAAAAAACTACTGGAAAAAGCAGGTTTTGACATGCATATTGTATTCACTGAATACCGCAACCATGCACTCATAATGGCCAAAGACCTGATTGAGAAAGAGGGATTTAAAAAAATTATTGTTGTAGGAGGTGACGGCACTTTTAACGAAGTGATCAACAGTGTGTTCAAACAAAATCGCTTCCGGACAATGGAGATTAAGGTGGGACTGGTAACGGTAGGTATCGGCAACGACTGGGGACGCATGTATGAGATTCCCGAATCGTATGAGGAGCAAGTGGAAATTTTAAAAAATGAACAATTTATTTTGCAGGATATCGGCGTAGTAAAATATGAAGAGGCCCGCAAAGAGGATAACAGATATTTTGCCAATATTGCCGGTATGGGTTATGATGCGCTTGTTGCCAAAAAAACCAACGTTATGAAGCAAAAAGGAAAAGGCGGAGCCATTGTTTATCTGTTGAACCTGATATCCGGATTGTTTCAGTATAAAAATACATTACTGGAAATAGAAGCTGATGGGAAAAAAATATTTTCGGGAAAGATTTTCAGTATGAGCATTGGCATTTGCAAGTATAACGGCGCGGGTATGATGCAGCTTCCTTATGCCGTTCCGGATGACGGCCTTTTTGATGTGACAGTAATCCGTAAAATCTCTAAATACAGAATTATTAAAAACATTAAAAATCTTTATGACGGTTCATTCATAAATATGCGCGAAGTCGAAACATTCAGAGGTAAAAAATTTACTGTTATTTCAACACCTGCGCATAAATTATACCTGGAAACGGACGGAGAATCCTTAGGTCATTCGCCGCTCAATTTTGAAGTAATACCCAGGGCAGCCAAGCTTATTGTCAGGGCAAAATATGCCATAAGCGATTAATAATATGAATCTACGCTTTTCTGCAATTTACATCCGGAAGTTGCGGTTATGGATTTTCATCCACAGGCAAAGAGCGTTTCAAGTCAGGCTTTCAGCTTCTTTTCAGTTTCCTCCAGCATTACCTTGGTCATTTTTTGGATGTCGTAAATAGTTTCCAGCCCCCAGTCTTTTTTGGCCACGCTATCGTCAATACTCGCCGGCCAGCTGTCGGCAATAGCCTGTCTGAAATCGGGCTTGTACGAAATGGTGAACTCCGGTATGTGCTTTTTGATTTCTTCAGCCAGTTCTTCGGGTGTGAACGAAATACCGGCCATGTTGTAGCTCGACCGGATAGAAAGTTTGTCGGCATCGGTCTGCATCAGTTTGATGGTGTTTTTTATAGCGTCATCCATAAACATCATGGGCAGGGCCGTGTTTTCCGACAAAAAGCTCTCGTAACTGCCTTTTTTCACTGCTTCATAGAAAATCTCCACAGCGTAATCAGTGGTTCCTCCGCCGGGTTCGGTTTTGTAACTGATCAGGCCGGGGTACCTGACACTTCGGAAATCGACACCATAACGTTTGTGAAAATACTCACCCCAGCGTTCACCTGCCAGTTTTGAAATACCGTAAACTGTATTGGGTTCCATCACGGTTAGTTGCGGGGTGTTATTACGAGGTGTTGTCGGACCGAACACCGCAATAGAGCTGGGCCAGAACAATTTTTTTGCATCTGATTTTCGTGCTGCCAGCAGAGTGTTCATCAGCGCTTTCATGTTGATGTCCCACGCCTGTAACGGAATTTTTTCGGCATTACCGGAAAGCACGGCCGCTAAATTGTACACTTGTGTAATCTTGTTCCTTACCAGAAAATGCAACAGATTTTGATAATCAAGCACGTCCAGTATCTGAAACGGACCGCCGTTCCTGACTTCGTCGGTAGGATTTTTTATGTCGGTGGCAAACACATTACTGTTGCCAAAAATTTTTCGTAATTCAAGAACCAGTTCAGAACCAATCTGACCTGAACTGCCAATGACGAGTATTCGTTCCATTTATTGTGATTTAAAATTCACGGCAAAAATATTAAAACACAACGGATAAATCTGATTTATATGCTTATTTTAAATCATTATATGCTACATTGTTATATTTTTACAAAGTAATTTAAAAGCACGTCATGATCAGGATAAAAGAAGTTGTTACTAACAAGGAAATCAAACAATTTGTTGACTTTCCATTCAAACTTTATAAAAACAATCCAAATTGGGTGCCTCCCATTAAGGCGGAAGAAATCAAACAATTGAAAAAAGATCAAAACCCTGCTTTTGATTTTTGTGATGCCAGATTCTGGTTGGCTTATAAAGACGGGAAAATTGTCGGACGTATTGCCGCCATCATCAACCACGATTACAATAAGAAAATCGGCAAAAAAATGGGGCGGTTTTCCCGTCTTGAATTTACTGACGATTTAGAGGTTTCCGACAAACTGCTCGAAACAGCGGAAAACTATTTCCGGGAAATGGGAATGGAAGCTGTTCACGGCCCGCTTGGTTTTACCAACTTCGACAACCAGGGGTTGCTGATTGAAGGGTTTGACTACCTGCCTTCCATCGCTTCGGTAATGCACTTTCCGTATTACAAAGAGCATATCGAAAAACGCGGGTACGTGAAAGAAAACGACTGGGTGGAGTTCCGCCTGAAAATAGAGGAAGTACCGGAAAAAGCTATCCGCCTTGCCGATATTATTGCCAAAAGAAACAACCTGGAGATCATTCACCCGAAAGAAAAAAGCGAGTTGAAAGTCTATCTGAAAGAAGTGTTCGGACTTTTAAATGATTCTTTTGAGGAGTTACCTTATGTGGCCCCGTTTTCAGGAAAGATGATTGAGTATTCGGCTAAAAAGTACCTGGATGTCATTGTACCGAAATACGTAATTCTGATAAAAAAAGAAGGACAAATTGTGGCTTTTATTGTCGGCTTGCCAAGCTTATCGAAAGCGATGCAAAAAGCCAAAGGAAAATTATTCCCGATGGGTGTTTTTCACCTTATGAAAGCGCTGAAAAACCCGAAAGAGATGGACCTCCTGCTAACGGGTGTCCATCCGCATTATCAGAAGCTGGGACTCCCGGCTATATTGATCACCGAGTTACAAAAACAGATGATCGCCAACGGAGTGGAGTGGGTGGAAACCACCGGCATGTTCGAAACCAACACCAAAGGAATTACCACCTGGAAAAACTACGAACACATCCAGCATATGCGCAGGAGGTGTTTTGTGAAGGAATTGGGGTAAGTTTAATGGATGGTTGGATGGTTTTTTACTCAATTCCGCTTCAAGCGTCCCGCTTGAAGTAACTTTTTACAGTTCAGCCAGCTTTTTGTATCATCTGCCATCATTCATTTTTAAAAAGACACGTCTATTTTCAGTTTTTTGAATGATACATCTTCGGGATAATTCCGCCGGACAAAATCATTGTTTAAATAGAATGTTTGAATCTTTTTAGTCGTGTCTGCGCGTGCCAAAATCTCCCGGACAGATTTGATGTTCTTTTTGGAAAACGATTTATACCACAACGCCCAGTAATACACCAGGTAATAATCCGCTTCTTTGTCAATCATCGGTTTTTTCATAGTTTCTATATTCCGGTAATCCTGCAAAACCTGCTGTAAAGTATTAACCGTATCCAGCGGTAAAAATATTGAGCTCATTCCCGAAAAAAAGTCATCTTCCGGTAGTGAGCAATAATTACCCGTTTGCGCTCCTTTATAGATGATACAGTCACCGTTCTTGTTAAAAACAAGCACCTGATCGGCAAACCGGAAGTTTATTTGCGTACTGTCGGGACAAGTTAGTTTCTCTTCCGGCAGGTACAGATACGCTTCGTTTAGTTCAATACCGTTTTTAATGCAAAACCCCGTCAAATCATCCACTGTTTGCATACGGATATCCCGTACGCCTGTAATGGTTTTTAAGACGGGGCTGCAGCTATAAAATAGCACTAACAATATTATCCATATGACAAACTTCTTTAGCATATACCTGTCAATTAAGGGGCTTGCTATTCTTTCATTACTTCAACAATCGTATCAAAAGAAACCGCACCTGTATGTTTATAAACAACCTTATTCTGCCTGTCAAAAAGAATCAAACTCGGAAAACCGCTAACCTCTTCGCAGCCGGAACATATTTCCGCTATAAATTTGTGCATGCGATAGTGCGGATTTCTCTTTTCACCATATTTATAAACATCTAACAAATAAACGGGGTTGTTTAAATTTATCTTTTGTGCATACTCCGAATAATCATATTTGTAAACCCAATCATCGGGAGAAATGAAATAGGTTTCCGGCTTATTCCCATGTTGTTTTAAATCTTTGACAAAACCCGGCAAAAATGCTTCGCTGCCCGGACACCATTGCGTGAAAAACACGATAAGTTTGTAGTTTGCCGTATCGTTTTGTATGCCGGAAAGAAACCTACTGCTGTTTATGGAATAGATGTTTTCTTCGGGTTTGTCTTCCGAACCAAACGGAGTTAATTTGTAATATGCCTGCTTTTCTTCGTTAAGATCTTTGTAAAACCTTAAATGATTAAAGTCGATTGCACAGGAGGATAGTAGAAATAATAATGCAAAGTAAAGTTTAAACATTTAATCAATTTTAAGGTAACTTAAGTAGTGCTTACATCTCATCCAAATTGTTAATGATAATTTATTTGCTCCACAACAATCGAATTATCCTGCGATACATAAAATAATTCTTCATCTGAATAAAAATATAAGCCCGTTTTTATCTGTTTACCCGGATTTGTAATTTCTTTTTTACTGATCAAATGGTTATCTTTTCTATCAATTTCAATGATATAATATTTTTCGTGTTGTTTGAAAAGTATCCGAATGGTTTGTTCTAACACAATGGCATCAGAAAAAAGATAATTCGATTCAAGTTTGGTCAAACTCGCGTTCTGATAATTGAAACTGAATTCCAGATTAACCGGCTCGAGCGGCAGTTTTAAAGTTTGATGATGATCAAGATCATAATAAGAAAGACTATATTGTAAAAAGGCATAAGGATTGACAAACGTCAGGACTTTCCCCAGATAGCGGTATTTACTTGCAGGGAAGTATTCGGAAGGCAATTGATAATCTAAAAATCGTGAAAAAACAAACTTGTCATCTGTCAAAACAAACTCGCCGATGATGTATTGTTCATCTGCTAATTTATCAACTTTTCCCATTTGCAGATAATATTTACCCTGATATGCTGAAAAAGATCCCGGGTTAACATAATACTCTTCAGGATAAGATTTATCATCAATGGATAGTATTTTATAGTCATCCGGGCTGTTAAAAATGATCAGGCCGGTTTTAAAAGCAATACCCATCGCTCCATGATCAAATTTTATATCGGGAACCAATAAAAAAGAAGCCATCACATTTCTGCTTCCCATAGATGGTTGAATACGCATGTGGTCCGCATTTCCTCTCTTTAATTGCCTTTTATATTCGATAAAGAGATTATAAGCAGAAGTATCACCGGCAATTTTTATATAATTCGCACGGGTTGTCAGGTCTTGCCCGGTTAAAACAGACACCTGGTTCTCTTTACTTTTACTAATGAAAATAAACCTTCCGAACATATAATCGGAAATAAGGAAATACTTATCGGCATTGATGATGTATGCAGACCTTGAAATGGCAATTGTATCGGGTAATTTTATTTCAACAATATTTTTCTCTCCAAAACCGTCAAACTTTTTTAGTAACGAATAATCTGTCAACTCGTTTTTGTTATATACATAAACTTCGGATGATACACTATTGTTCAACGAGTTATAAACCGAATCGGAAATGACGATCTTATAATTGCTTATATCCTGAATATTTAAGACATGATTAAGGTATTCTTTTACTTCGGCTTCCGACAGTTTGGGAAAAACGATCGTCTTTTTAATTTTTTCATTGGCCGATTCAACATTCTGCATGCCTGCATAACAGTTCAGACAATCGTTCGGGCAAACTTTAACCACGCAACTGTCTTGGGAAAATAAACGGAAGAATGATATTAACAATAAGTTCAATAGTATTAATTTCATAATAGAGTGATTTAAAGTTAAAACAGGCCTCACCCGACTTGAGTCAACTAACACACCATGACCACAAAAATACCAAATCCAAATTTACAAAATAACCTCAACATCAATCCTGCTTTTCTCTCCGAAATAGTTTGCTATTCTGCTTTATGGAAAATCTTCCCGTTTGTTTACAAACCCTATCAACCGGAGGATGGAATTTGTACCTGCTGCCCATGTTTCAAAGATAAAAATATGCTGATGATTATTTTGTTTTTTCCGGCAATGAATGTTTCGGGTAATTTAGTTTGGCCCAGATCTCGCCTGCGCACAGGCGGGGCAGGAAGACTTGTGCCAGGGGGGCAATATCTTGCTACTTTTCTGTTTTAATAGCTTTTTTTAATTGCTCAAATTTAATCGGGGAAATTCCATTTTCTTGATATAGTTTAATAGCTTTATTAATGAAAATAATTGCCTTATCATACTCTTTATTATTATAGGCTATTTCAGCCATCAACCCTACTATTGAATAGTCGTCAGGGGCCAACTTATATGCATTATTTAATATTTCTTCCGATTTATTAATATAGAGTAAGTTTCCAATATTCCTAAAATAATAATTAGCTATAAAGAACAATCCGGAAGGACTGTTTTGAGCGATTCTTAAATATTCTTTTTCATTGTATAAAGCGTTGGTTGTATCACCTGCTTGAAGATAGTAAAATGTTTTTAAAGCTTGAAGCTTATTTATCGTGTCGTTCTTTTTTCCTGTAAGATACAAGAGGGTATAACCATCAGTATCTTTTAATTCATAAGTTTGAATAGTGTCATTGAAAAATTTTGCTGATTTTTCAATTAAGTCTAAATCTTTTTGTTGTACAAGTTCTTTTAAACCAAATTCAAGTAAAGCATTAATTCTTAAATCAATTTGTAGTGTGTCGTACTCTTGTATTAAAAGATCTCTTTGATTAATCAATATATTAAACGGGACGCTTACAGGGCTAAAATAGGAATAGCCATTATCATAAGTTCTGCAAAAAAAGTAATCATAAATAAATTCTCTAACTTCCGCTTGTTTCACGTTTGACGTATCAATAAAAGAAACAAACAAATCAATATCTTTTGATGTTAATTCTTTTGCATTCTTTCGGGTTTTTAAATATTGAAGTAAAAATTTCACATCTCTGTTGCCATCATTGTATCGTTGTATTATTGCATCGTATCTACGTATGGTATCCAATGCAGTATTCCCTAACCGAATTAAGTCGTCAGGTGTACTTTGACCTTTTAGGTTTTTATGAACAATCGTAAGAGATGAGTCAATAAAATAATACCCCGTTTTTGTTTTATTAATTTCGATTTGTTCAAAATCAATATTCTTTAGCGTATCTATTGAAATAGAATAACAATTAAAGAATGTGGAATAGAACTTTACAACCTCTTTGTTTTCAAAAACAACACTGTCTTTACTATAAGAGCAACTGTTTGGAGCATAAACCCAAACAAAACTAATATTTTTTGAGGCAATTTCTTTTTCTATTTTCTTCGGTTCAATTCTTTTAAATAAATTACTATTCTGAGTAAAAGCAGTGTTGATAAACAGAAAAAGACAAATTAATGTATAAAGAATTTTCATTATAATAAAGTTCTTATAAAATAATATAGAAAGAGGCTGTCCAATATTTATCGGACAGCCTTATATAACTCTAACTAAAAGAAATAATACGTATAAGTATAAACTTGCCTACTTTGCTCATCTTCAACGGTCATAGTATTACATGCTTCATTACAAGGATTGGAACTAGATTTTTTGCAAAAATAATAACCCCATGAACTTTTAACTTTACATTTACCTGTTGTACCATTGCAAGGACAAGAGTATGTATATCCACCAACATTGTTAATACTTTTACTCTCAGGAAGTAACACCACAAGTGCCCTGCCATAGATATTCAGTACAGAGAATTTGTATCCATCAGGTGCCGTCATATAATCTCCATTATCAATTGCCATGGGAATATCTTCCATGCTGTTATAAAATTGAAGTATAAATGTTTCAAATTCTTCTTGAACATCAGGGTAAGCTAAAAGAGCTTCAAATGCGTACGGAAGATCTTCATCAGGTTGAGCAAAACTGATTCCAATACTTGGATTTACAAATCCTCCCTGCAAAATTTCATATTCTATCTTTGTGTCGTCATTTTTTGCTTTCTCTACTCTATCGCATGATGTACAACCTGTCTGGATTACACAACTGACCTCTCCACCGTTTCCAACAGGGCTGCAATTATCATCACTTCCATTAGTACAATCACAAGTAACACTAACTGAACTTCTGGTCTGACTTTTATTATCCCATATAATTAAACTACTATCAGTCGTATATCCATAGTAGATATAACCTTCAGGTGCAGTAAATATAATTTGATTTTCATCTTTACCTTCTATCTTTTCTATTTTTGTCTTATCTGGCAGCCAGAAATCATAAGATTCACAAGTTGTACATATTTCACTTAGTACTTCGTCAGGTATAAGATTCTGTTCAACTTGTTTTGGATTCTCTTTAACACATGAATAAAGAAAGATTCCCAAAATAATTATACTCATTATACCTATGTAAACTAATATTTTTGTTTTAATTTTTTCCATTTTTTATTAATTTTCATTCCCCCTACTCTCTCAAAGCTTTTCGGGAACCGCTTTCCCGTATGTTCCGGAACGGGCAGGCCGGTAGGTTTGATTTCGTTGTTTGCCGTCAACGGATATAACAATCTACCCTGCAAACTGCTACATCAAAGTGATTTTTGAACTATCTTTGCCGGCATACCTCCTTTCTGTGTTGGTGATGTATATATGGTTGTATCGTCATTGACATTTTAAGGGGGTTTTGTTTAGTCCGCACTAAGTAAATTCTTCTAATCTGTTGTACCAAGTAAAAAAAGTTACGGAGAGATACTGGGAAATTCCGTTCTGTTCATTATTCACAATTGCTTGGTTCTCAAAATGTAAATGTAGAAAAAAAAAAAAAAAACGACTGAAAGGAAGTTTTTGTAATTTATACATTTTCTAAATAACGGCAGAAGATATTCTACGCTCAGTTAGCCGAAAAATATACTTTTAAACCAAGCTACAAACTTGGATTTATTTATGGGTTAAAATCAAAGACTTAAACCGGGGTCAGTGAAAATTTTATTCCGCCACGTTAAAATTGAACCGGATCAGAAAAGGATACTCTCCGTTTTCAGGGTTTACATTAACCGCTTTCCGCAGTTCATTTAACGATCTGTCCCGATCACCTTTCAATTGGTAATACAAGCTTTCCACCAGGTACTTGTTTCCGGCCAGATACCGATCCATCAGTTGAGCGTTATCAATATTGTAAAATACGTTGTTGATATTGCACCTGTCTTCCGCCATATAAGCGAGGTTATTCGTCAGATTTTCCGGGTTAAAACATTTCATGGAAAAGAATTCGGTGTATGACAGATCATCAGTATTTATGCGCACATCCTTCGGGAACCCGTTGATGGTCTTGTCATCCATCATTACGCATACGGCAAAATGGTAAGGGTCGATATAGAAATAATTTTCTGAAGGCAACATACCAACGTTTTTACTCCACTCCCTGAAATTTATCTTCAACGGATTTGTGGAGCCAAGCAGGATAGCGTGGTATTGCCCGAGCCAGACGGTGGCATAGGGAAATACCTTATGAAATGTTTTGATCAGCCCCAAAAAGTCGTTCAGACGCAGTTTATGCAAAGGCAGATACTGACTTACCATGCCACCATCATTCAGGTGAGTTTTACAAAGTTCAAAATATTCTTCGGTGTACAGGTTTCCCGAGCCCAATACCGGATGTGTCGGGTCGCAAGAAATAAGATCGTATGTTTTGGAAGTTTTTTGCAGAAAATGCCTGCCGTCGCCCGCCATCAGGTTCAGACGAGGATCTTCAATTACATCGTTGTTCAGTTCCGAATAAAAAGGTGCAGCCTCTTTTAGACCAGGTACCATCTCAACACAGTCGATTTTCTCTACTTCCGGATGAGCGGCAATGGCCGACGTGGTTACGCCCATGCCAAAACCCACTACCAGCACATTTTTACACTCCAGTCCGGTGAAAAATGGCAGGTGCCCGATCATTTTTACGGCTTTCACGGCATCGTAAGTGGATCCAATGACGGCGCTGTTGTTCACATACGAAACTCTGATAAACGCTCCGGGATTTTTTTCCTGGGCCACTACCAGTGTGCCTTCCACTGTCTCTTTGTAATACAGGATTTCCCTGTCCAGTTTTTTAAAGGACGGTGGCAGTATCTTGATTTCTCCTAAAAGAAATATTGCCGCCAGCAAACCTAAAAATCCAGCTGTTATCATATTTCGTGTCCGCTTGCTTTCATCTTTCCAACGTATCACAACCAGCGCCAGCAACAACAAGGCCGACAACAGTAGAATGGCTTTCACCACACCCAGCAACGGGATCAACACAAAAGCCGACAGGAATGGCCCCAGCACGGAGCCAATGGTATTGTACATCAGAACGAGGCCTATATTCTTACTTACCTTTCGGCTGTCGGGCGAATAAACCCGGCAGGCCAGCGGGAAGCTGAAGCCTGAAACGATGGATGGTGGCACGACCACCAGCAGTGAAGCAATTGCAGGGATGAGCAAGATGCGTACTACCGGAATTTCGTTTAGCCGGCCCAGGGGGAACATCACTAATTCCGGTAGTTTAACCAGAATAAAAGCCCCGGCCAGCCCCAGCAAAACCATCCAGAGAAGCACACGGGTTAATATTTTTGCCGGGTTTTTAATTGTATCTCCTCTGCGTTTGTATAGCCAGCTGCCGGCAAAAAGCCCGAAAATCACCAGCGAGGTGATGAGGGCAAAGGTATAACTCGTATTGGTGAGATAGATCCTGAAAAACCGGATCCACACTACCTGAAGCCCCAGCACAAAAAAGCCGCT